>Ga0160422_10001514_pt1 | contig 14542 bp, 23 predicted proteins | sample Fk160mmetaG_FD_108192 | JGI IMG/M metagenome (GOLD analysis project Ga0160422, IMG submission 108192) | Marine microbial communities from the Central Pacific Ocean - Fk160115 60m metaG | ecosystem: Environmental > Aquatic > Marine > Oceanic > Photic zone | place: The Central Pacific Ocean...
ATATGCTTTTCCATTCGATACCTGCCAATGCGAGTTAGCGTTAGTCCAGTTACTTAAATCAGTATCAAAGGTTCCATTAGTTACCAACTCAGTGTCACTCAAAGTAAACTTAAACTTCTCAAGAAATAGCTGTTCAAGTTCTGCGCCTGTCAGTGGTCTCGTTAGCTTTGCTGTAAGAGGTGTTGTCAGTTTGGACGACGGCTTACTAGCGGAAAAACTACTGCTACTCGAAGAAGAAGAAGAGGAAGACGATGAATAACTCATTTAAAAAGTTAGGATTAGCTAAGTGGTGAAATTGCTACATAAAGATCATCGGCACTGTCTCCACTACCTCCAGAAACAACAAGCTGTATTTCGCTCTGTGAAGATGTAAAGACACATCCTCCTGGTGCTGTAAGTACTGCATCAGGGCCAACAGTTACAAAGGCATCTCCTACTTTGTGTTGCAAAGTAAGCGTGCGTCCAGAACCAAATGTACCACTTGCAAGGAAACAATAAGATCCTCCATTGAGGTTACTTAAAGAAGGTGTACTTGATGCGTTAAGAGTACCATTACCATCACTATCTAGCGTGGCTCCTGTTACTCCAGTTACGTTTAAATTAATATTTGTTACGTCCATGATTTTTTATTTTCTCTTTTTTTAAATAAATTATATATAGGTTCCTGCACCCGATTGTGGGGTTGAAACAGAAGTTGTTGCTCTTCTAATTTTAAGGCTATCTGTACCTCTTCTTCGTGTCATTCTCCTTTTCTTATCTGCTTTGTTGATAACTTCATCTGCTGTCTCTGTTGGAGGAGGAGGAGGAAGTGGAGGAGCTTGCATTACTGCGGATGCACTAGGCATTTTTGGTCTTGATAGGCACATATTCTATTTACTCGTTTGTTAAAATGTTCTCGTTTTGTTCTGCGTTTTTTGCTCGCAGAAAGTTTACAATATTGCGTTGTCCAAAGTAATAATCCATATCTCGTAGATCATCCTTTGGGCTAAATTCTTTTGGGGGAAATATCTCGTCAAGTTCTTTGACAAGCTCGTTGGATACAAAAGGAAATTCTTGCTTGCTCATTTTTAAGCTTTCATTTTCAAGCTAACTCTAGCTGCTTTCGTGTTAGCTACAAACTGTTTGCCCTTTGAGCCTTCTCTCTTTTTTTTCTGGGCTGTTGTAGCTCTTTGAGATTTTGACAACCTACGAGCTTTTCCAAGAGGCAAGCAACGATCTGGGTTTTTTTTGTTTTTGCTAGTTCCGCATGGGCCTTTGATGTTGCCGTCAGTTCCTATGCGTACCCAGTTTTGTTTTCTCCACTTTGCTAACTCACCCATATATTCCTATTTCTTTTTCCTTTTGATTTTTAATTTCTTTCTCTTGCTTCCCTTTGCGTAGTTTGGATCTTTACAGTACTTGGATGCTGCCATGTTAGCATAAGCTGAAGGGTACTTATCGAAAGTTCTCTTAGCCCAAGCTATTCCTTTTGGACATATTTTGTTTCCCATAACACTTATTTACCTACCTCCTTAATTGCCTTCTTATGAGCAGCAGTAAACGTCATGCCTCCTAACATTGAACGCTTCATAGATTCCATGTGCTTTTTAGTGTGGTGCTTAGAGTGACGCTTCATGGTCTTCTCCTGCCTAACACTTAGACCTTTTCTTTTTGTTTTCATTTCTTGTTAATTCTTAGGTCTTTACGCTTTTTCTTAGCTGTCTTTTTCTTAGGTTGTTTACTTGGTTTCGGTGTCGAATATCCGTACATAATTTTAGCAATCCCACTTTCTAAGTGCTTTGTTTATTCTTGAGTTAGGATCTCTGGCTGTCTTTGCAGAGGTCAATCTTCTTTTCATCCCTTTCATTCTGGCACAAAAAGACTTTCTTCTATTTGCTGCTTTTTTACTTTTTTTAGCTTGCTTGGCAGACACAGGAGGTTTAAGGTTACTTCCCTGTCGTTTGGCTGCTCTTCTTCCTGCTGCATTCAACCCACCAGAGGGGGATTTATGTTTGGAAGTTAGCTTTATTCTTTTCCTTTGAGCCATGTAAAGAGTTGATGATGGGTTTTATTATATATGTAACAGAATTAAATATCCCTTAATTCCTTGGGTAACTTACCTTCCTTTATCCAAGCATCTGTTTGCTGAAGACACATGGCATTCCAGATAACTGCACCTAGATGATCTTCCTTTTCACACCCATCAAGATAGTCCCAAAGATGTCTGTTTATTGAGTCAACATATCTACTAAGTGGTTGTCCTTTTTTCCAGTTGTCCCTACCATACTTATAGGCTCCGTCCTCAAAGCGTTTTGCTACTGACCTTAGTGCAGATACAGGTATAAGAGAGGGTATTCCTTTTCCTTCGCAAGCGTCTCGAACACTTCCTGTTTCAAACTCAGTTCTTCCTCCACTATCAGGCAGAGGTTTTCTTTCAATTACTTCGGCATCCATAATCTAATTTCTCCTTCTTTTTCATTATATTCTTTTGGACTTCTCAAGATGTAAGACAACCTTGCATTCATCAAAGCGTCTTCTTCTGTCTGTCCTTTTGACTCATAAGCATCAACTACTGTCTGCCAAGTAGCTCCATGCTTATCTAATAGTTTGTTTGCTGTCACACTTCCAATACCCTTGGCTCCCGAAAAACCATCTACTGTATCTCCAGAAAGGGTTTGTGCAAGGTGATTGTAATCTGCTTCCTCGGTTGTTGTGTAACTTGTCTCTGCTGTAAGAAAGTTAAACCACTCGCAATCAAGAGTACCAAAGTCCTTGTCACCACTGACTGCAACATAGTTGTCGTTGGAGCAGCAAAGCATGCCTATCACATCATCTGCTTCTAGGTTGTTTTTACGTACTCCGTTGTGGTTTTCAAAAGCCCACTGAGTTATTGAAGCAATACCAAGAGGTTTTCTTTTGTTTTTTCTGTTTGCCTTGTAATCAGGAAAGATGTTGTAACGAAAGTTGCGAGTATCCGAAAATACCATGACATAATCATCTGCTTTTGTTTGATCCACTGAGTAATCAACCATGTCTTGTACAATCACTTTCATGTCTGCCTCAGAACTGTGAAGTGTCCATATATCATCTTCCCATTTTATTTCTTGCTCCGAAGCAAACCCTGCTCGGTAGACAATCATATCTCCATCTATTGCTGCTATTCTTTTGCTCATAATTTTTATTAGTGTGTATCTGCCCAGTTGTTTCCAATCTTGAAGTCACCATCCAAGGGACATTTGATATCTAAAACTTTACCTGCTTGAATTATTGCAGCTACATAAGTTTGTCCTAAGTCCTGTGCGTGTTCTTCAAGGCAGGAGAACTGAACTTCGTCATGTACATTGGCATGCATTTCATAAGGATGCTTTGCAAGTTTAGCAAACTCGATAAGTGATTGTTTCATTATTATGGCTCCACAACTTTGGAGTAGGAAGTTAAGGAGAGAGTGCTTTGATCTCATCTCTATAATCCTTCCGTCGATTGCTTTTATGTGTCCGTTAGTCTCTGCCGATCTTTCAACAGCAGTTAGTAATTTTTTAAAAGCTGGCATCTTTGACATGAATGTGTCTCGAAGTCTCTTTCCTTCTTTCATTCCTTTACCAACTGCTTCGCCAAGTCTCTGGTTTGAAGCTCCGTATATAAGGCTATATATGAAGGTCTTGGCATCACTTCGGTCTATACCAAGTATGTCTGCATTCACCTGATGGATGTCACCTTCGAGTATTTCTCTTGCAAACTTACCACTATCAAATTGATATAGGTACGAAGCAAGACAACGTAATTCGAGAGAAGACGCATCGGCTCCGCATAGTACTTTTCCCTTTGGTGCTTTGAACATTTCTCTGCACTCCTTACCATACTCAGCACGAACTGAAGGGATTTGTTGAAGGTTGGGACGAGATGCCGAACACCTGCCAGAGATTGTTCCAACAGTACTAACAGTTCCATGTATCCTTCCTTTTTTTGTTACACATCCGAGCCAAGAGTTAGCCCCTTCAGCCAACATGCCAAGTCTCTTTTGCACTAACAAGTATTCAAGTATCTTGAGTGACTCCTTTGTATTTATCTGTTTTAAAACTGTTTCATTTATCTCAGGTCGTTTACCTTCGTATGCTTTTGGAACCCAACCCTGTTCCATCAATCGCTCTGCTATCTGATCTCTAGATCCAGGATTGAAGGGAGTAGTCTTTACTTTGTTTCCCATCTTCTCTGCAAGGTCAGATATGTTCTGCTTCAACCCTGCCTTCTTTAGCTGACCCTTTAATGCGATCTTAGTCTTACCTGTATATTCAACTCCCTCTACTTCTACCTTCCATCCAGTAACACTCTTCATCTCTTCTACCTTTGGAGGAAAGATTTCCTGCATCTCTTTTTCAATCTGCACCCTGCGTACCGAAAGCCTTTTTGCAAGTTCCTCTGCCTTCTTTACATCAAAAGGAAAACCATTTAGTTCTTGTTTTCTTATAAGTCTTGCAAAACTGTGTTCAAGTTCCAATGCGTTTCGTGATACACTGTTTTTGATAAGGTGTTTGTATAGATCAAAAGTAAGTCTCACATCTTGCGAACAGTACCTTTGCATATCAGGATTAAAACTATCCCAAGCTCCTTCCTGCTTTGCATACTCACCTTTAAAGTTTCCAAGTCTCCAACCCCAAGCTTCCAGTTTATGTTTACCTACAAGAGCCGAAGGAAAGTTTTCTCGCTTCCTATCAGTAATAGCTATGTCACGACAAAAGAACTTAGACATAAGCATGGTATCAACAATTACATTCAACTTAACTGCGTAAACCTTTTCAATGCAGGGAGCATCAAAACCTATGAAGTTGTGTCCACAAACGTATCTAGACTGCTCTAGCATCTTTATGCCTTCTTCGATGTTTCCTCTATCTGTATTAAACTCGTGCATCTCAAGTGTGTCAGTATCAAGTATGGAGATACAATGGAACTTGATAGGACAGTCCAGAGTCGTGAAGTTTTCAATGGCGTTTGTTTCTATGTCAGCTATGACGAATCTATATTTGTATTGCATCTTATTTTATTCTTTCTGTTAATTTTTTGGACAGGATTCTAAATGCTCTTTCTGCTGTTCTAGGAAATACTCCGTTCCCCAAGAGACGAGTTCTGTCCACCCTGTCGGCAACTCCATAAGCTGCTCCGTCCAAGCAGGATTTAATTGGTGCAGTTCGTGATCTTTCCCAAAGGTATTGAGGTTCGTTGATTGGGGCAGGTACTTTGCGTGGTGTATTTGTCTCCCCAGAAGTGAATTGACTGGTGAGTTCTTGCAAGCTTTTGCCGTCCCATCCTTCCAGTCCCTCGCTGTTGGAGTAGCCCATAATAAATACTCTCTTTCTCTGGTGTCCTCCGCCAACTTCGCTCGCTGAGAATATTCCTGCCTCGCAGATGTAACCCAACGACTCCAAGCTTCTGAGGACATATCTGAGAACAGGTTCTCCTTCACTTGTTTTTGTTGTGATGATGCCTTCGACGTTTTCCAAGAAAATAATGGCAGGTCTACATTCTCTAATTCCAAATTCGACGAAGGGGTAGATGTGTCGCTCGTCTCGGTCTGACTTGCGAAGTCCAGTATTGCTAAAGGGCTGACAGGGGAAACCTCCACTGAGGATGTGTACCAGTCCTCGAAACTTTCGGTATGGGAAGGTACGAAGATCCGACCAAATAGCTGCTTGATCCAGTCTACCTTTTTCCATCTCTTTAACCAAACAAGAAATGGCGTAGGCTTCCCTCTCCACCATAGCGACCTCTCTAATATTTTTGAAGATTCTTCTAAGTCCGAGTCCAATACCTTCGTATCCAGAGCAGAGCGAAAGGTGGTTAATAGTTTCTTCGGTAGTATCCACATTACTAAAAAGGGTTTTCTTTGTCTGCATCTGTTAGTATTCCAGTGTTTGTGTCGTAGTGAATGTGTCCTGCTATTCCAGTCTCCCCACTAAATCGGTTCTTTAAAACTCTAAGTGTCGTTAAATGTGCCTTGTCTGGGTCTGGATCTTGCTGACTTCTTTCAAGTCCACAAACAATATCCGAAAGCTGTGCAATCGATGCCGATGACCTAAGATGAGCAAGACTGACTGTCGCTCCCTCTTCGTGTCCCTTGCCCTCTGGTCTTTTTAAATGACTAACAAGTATAAGAGCTATTCCAGTTTCCTCAACAAGTGAGCGGAGCCTAGTCATAATAACATCTAATGCTCTTCGTTCAGATCCTAGTTCACTATCTGTTAGACCACTTACAACCAAGCTTACGTGATCTAAAACGACGTACTCTATATCCATTGCTTGAGCCATGAAACGTACATCAGAAATAATCTTGTCAGGATCTAGGCTTCCCCAATGATCATAAAAAAATAATCTCTTAGTCCCCAAGGTTTTTTCAAAGCCTTGCCTGTACTCCTCATCCACTTTAAAATTATCGAGATGCAAAAGCTTCTTTAATTCTATTCCGAGTATACCTTGTGCTGTTCTTTCTACTGACTCTTCAAGAGCTATGTATCCAACCTTGCTTTCAGTAGTAGTTAGTATGTGGTGAGCTATCTGCCTACAAACTTGACTTTTTCCTATGCCACTTCCTGCTGCCAGAGTAACTATTTCAGATTTGCGAAGACCTCTTGTCATGTTATTAAGACAAGAAAAAGGATAGCTAATAGAATCATTTACTTTGGCTTGTGATATCTTATCGAACAAAGAACTGCTATCAATAATAGACACGGGACTCCACTTCTCTGCATCCCAAAAAGATTTAACTGCGTCCTCTCCTCTGCCTTTCATTAGTAACTCGTTAGGATCTTTTCCGTTAAGTCTAGCGACATAAGCTTTACCAGGAGGGAGTATGCTAACTACATCTTCAACGGCTTTCCTTCCTGCTTCGTCTTCGTCAAACATCAAGACAACTCTCTCAAAGCTATCAAGCCACTTTAGCTGCTTCTTAAATAATGATTTTGCTGAAGATGCTCCTCCAATGCCGACCACAGGGTACTTGTTTTGTTGTAACTGTGACATTGTAAGTACGTCAATTTCGCCCTCACAAACCAGTAGCTTGTTATTTGCTCCAGTCTTCCAAAGATGCTGACCAAAAAAAGTATCATGCACTTTTCCCTTAACATGAAAATCTTTATCAGCATCTCTAAGCTTTTGTCCTATGAGTCCTCCATCTTTGTTGTAGTAGTTAGCAATGTGAACTGTATTTCCATACTCATCTTTGCCAACATGGTATGAGTACTTCTTACAAGTATCTAAATGTATTCCCCTTGGTGCAATAGGTAGAGCTTCTCCTCTCAGGAAACCATTTGGGTTTAATTTTTCGGTAGTTTTTTTTGTCATGTCTTTATCATAAATTCTTTCGCTGTTTCCAATAGGGTCAAACGTGCCACAGCTAAAACACTTTGAGCTTCCATCTTCATTGACTGCAAGAGCATCGCTGCTCCCACACTGAGGGCAAGGTAAACCAGTTTCTACAAAGGTTGTGTCCATTCCGTAGGTATCTTTCTGTGACACCACAAAAAACCATACCGATCACACCAATCTGCATAGGTAGTTTTACTGTTTTTTGATAGCGTATTATATGCGTTCTGGAACAAAAATCTGATGGAATAATCCGTCTGGGACTTTATAAGTATGTGCTTAGTCCTATCCTCTGGTTTGAAGTATCCCTTGGCTTCGATTATTACTCCGTTAGGAAAAATGAAGTCAGGAGTGTAGACGCAAAGACGTTTGAATTTGATCTTCATAGTTTCGTATTCAAAGTCTACCCCCTCCCTGCGAAGGGAGAGGGCTGTGTCTCTTTCGAACTTAGAACGGAACCTCTGCCGACTGCTGTGTTTGATTATCTTCTTTGCTTTCTTCATCATTATATTCTTCTTCTGCAATATAACCCCCATCAACCGAACTAAAGCCATCATCTTTTTTACCTCCACTATATTCAACAAGTTCTATGATTTGTCCTGCCTTGAGTCTGAGGGTGTATCCAAATCCAAGGGATGAAACAAACCAAGTTGAAAGTTCAACATTGCAACGAACGAGTGACCCACTACCCACATTTGTATCAGGTGAAAGCTTTTGGCCCTTGCTGTCGTAAAGAGCCACTGAAAACTCTATGTCTCCCTTTGCTGTTTCCACCTTTGCAGGTTGCTTGGTTCTGATTTCGTAATCACCTTCTTCCGTTATCTTCAAAGGAATCTGGACTGCTCTACGAACCTTTTTTCCCTGCTTGTCACACTCCTCTTTGTAAGCCTTTTCTACATGCTCATCCACCTGCTTTGAAAATGCTTCAAAGTCCTCCTTGGATACATGTAGCTTGCAACTATATTCACCATGCTTTTTTGCAAAGTAATAGTCTGGTTGAAATTTGGGATAGATGGCCTTCCCTATTGGCGTTGTTAGTTTTATACTTTTCATTTTATGTTTTTTATACCTTTGGTTATTTGTTTTTTTTTGTTTCCTTTTCAATGATTAGGAAAAGAAATAGTCACTGTCCTTAATGAGCGAAATGTCAGCTTCACCATACTTCGGAGGATCAGGAAATTCTAAATCAGGATTCTGTTCTTTTATTTGATTAAGCCAGTTAAGGAGTAAGTCAGGAGTAAACATCTTCACTGCTTGCTCACGAATTACTCTTGCTAACTTATCGCTGTGTTTGCAGTGAGTTCCAAAGCTGTCGTGAATCATTGCGAAATCATAGATACCTTCTTTGTTCGCAGCTACAGTAACGGAATGTAGAAGAGAAGCATCAAGAGCGTGGACTGCATTGGCAGCTACACCAAGCATCATTGCCTTTGGTGAAATCTTATCTGAATCCTCAGTAAAACGAACATGCACTGCTTCACCTGTAATCCAAGTCTTTACATTGTTCTCTTTTAATTTTTTATAATCTTGTTTTACTACGAAGCCAGAAGGAGTCCTCCATTCAAGGTGTCTTTCGGCTGCTGTAACAATGTTGCATACTTCTTGGAACCAATGCATACACTGCTTTGGTAAATCTAAAATCTCCTCGATTGCTTCCCAGACTTTAACAGCGAGGTAGTGAACAGCTTTGTAGTATTCAGATAAATCAAAAGGTGAGGGACAACTGTCTGCATGGATTTTATCCTCAAACCAGTCTAATATATACTGTCGGTTTGAATACATAGTAAGTGAGTAGGAGTAGCACATCACACTCTTTTTTGTTGTCTTCCTGGATATTCCGTAGTCAAGCCAAGTTTGTGCAAAAGGATGATTACTTGCTGCGTCCTCACGTAAATAACTCTCAACTCGCAGTCTAACAACATCATAAATATCGGCAGGTTTGTTTGTTGGGATAACATTAGTTGCAACACATCCATAATCACATCGAGTTAGTATTGATAAAATTTGTAGACCATTGTTAGTAGCATCCATCGGGCAGGGAAGTTTGGTCTTTAGTTTTCCTTCACGTAAAAACTCTGCCCACTCAAAACAAAAAGCAAGGAACTGAAAGCAACCATTTCCGTCGGCATCCATCCATTCAGTGTTCCTTGTTGGATCGTTTGAGATGCGTATAATCATTTCCGCATTGTCATAAGCCCACTGTTCACGCTCATCTAAAGTGACTTTATCATATCCCCAACAATTTGCTCCATGAATTGCAAGCCATCTTGCTTCCTTTTTATTTCTTACTCGCTCGCTTCTTTCAAACTGCATCAGACCTCTTGTAAGATCAGTGCCTTGCACGTTTAAAAAGGAAGGGATTGCATAAATTCTGCCACGAAAGCAAGCATTCACTGGAGTCCAAAATCTTTCCCCTTTAAACTTTCTAGCTAGATGTATGATGGTTCCGCAAAGTATTCTCTTAGATCTAGTTGATCTGTTTCTTTTGTGAACCCCTGCTGCCATTTGGTTCCACTGCTTTTTTATCTCTTTGTTCTCATGTGCATCCTCTGGAAAAGGAGGTCTTTCTTCATCCTCTTGGCTAACAATAGTTGAACCAATCGGAACATTATTTCGCCAAGCCCACTCAACAACATCCAAAACCTTTTCATTGATTTCCCAAGGAGTTCTTTGAATTAAATTAGCTGCCTCCATAGGAACCTTAAACTTCCTACTATCTACCTCTCTCAAAAACTTTTTGTCAGGTGTCTTTATAAATGGAAGCTTTGGAAGTGATGTTCCCTCAGTACGATAACCACCTTCCCAAATGTTTATCCAATCATCAGGAGGTTCAGTCATAGGCATCCAAAATGGTTCTAACAATGCTCTGTAGTTGTTAAAGTTTTCAATCCAGTCCAGTGTGATTTTTGTAGCTGTTACATATCTTGTTGCTCGTTTTCTTTGCTTCTCTCTAATGTAAACATATTCAATAAGATCTGTAGAAACTCGAAGGAGTTCAATTAAAACTGTTCCACAAGAAATCCTATCCCTTTTTGACCAAGGTTCAAAGTTTTCCATACCTCTTTTTTCTTCCTCATGCTTCATCGAAAGTCTTATATGTCGAAGTTTGGAGGTTTCTCCGCTTCTCGTCTTCGCTCCCTTTATGATTCCTTCCCCCCTTTTATTTGTACGAACAAGGAATGTACATCTTATTTCATTCTCGATTGCTTTACCTACTGCGTAGCTCATGGAAGCCATCGTCTTCTTGTATGGAATGCCATTAAGAACTGTTTTTAAAGTAAGGAATGCAATCTTCTTTGAATCATACTCTTTAAGATCAACTAGCCATCTTGTTGGTCTACCCTTTTTTGGTTTTAAAAGTTCCTCTACCTTTCTATTAAATTCTGGAAGGAGCTTTCTCATCAATCGTTGACCTGCTGAACTTCGAGAACTTTGATCGTACTTCCTTGCACTTTCATTTTGTGCATTGAAGCGACCAATACCTATCTCGGTCATCTCGTTGTTTAAATCAGATTGTTCTAACATAATTCTTTTTTGTCACCTGATTGTCAGTTGGCAACAGTTTTTATGAGACTAAGTTTTTTATGTTTGTTAGGTGACAAAGCGTTGCGGAGCAAGGAGTACAGAGATGACAAAAAGAAACACTGGAACCTAAATCTGGCGTGTCTACCTGTTCCACCACAACCGCATTTAACTTGTATCCTTTGTGACATAAGGCTTCTAGCTTGCTTTAGATCCCTTTCTGAAATTGTTAGTTTTGTCAGTAAATGTTGACAAATTTGTCACCTTTTTGTCACTACACAAGATACCATATTCTAGCACCTTGAGTCCACTTAATAAACTATGATCATTTAGATGTGCATACCTAAGAGTTTGCTCAATTCTTTTATGTCCAAGCCACTTTTTTGTCAATGCTATGTTACCAGTTCTTTGTACAAGTCTTGAGCCACAAGTATGTCTACAAAGGTAAAAAATAAAGTCTCTGTCTTTTTCTTTTCCAAGTGCCTTCTTTACCTTGTCCCACACAGTTCTGATTCTCTCCTTTGTCCAATGTTCCCACATCTTACCCTTTTCGTGATGATTGCGAAATGCAATGTAAGCTCGTCTTGTCAGAGGAATCTTTCGTGGCTCTGTGTTCTTTGTTTCCCCTGATTTTAATTCCACAACATAACCCAGATAATCATCATGCCTTACCTGATCAGCACTTATTCTTCTCGCCTCACTCGGTCGCATGCCTGTGTCGATTTGCCACATAAAAAAATCTGCAAAATAATCCTCACCTATCTCCTCAAGGTACTCTAATATATCTGCCTCTTCATCCTCGCTAAAATAAACATTCCTTTCGTTGTTTACCTTTTCTAACTCAGGCATAAGAACTTTTTTTGGAATCCAATTTCTCGAAAAAGCAAAACCAAACGCTCGTGAAATCGTCGCAAACTTTAATCTAATCGTAGCAGGTGAGTTACCTAGCTCCTTGCAATGTAGATGGAAGTTATCCAGGTCATTGATGTCTATTGTATGGGCTAATCGCTTTGGTCCAAAAAACCTTTCAATCATAGAAATGTGCTGCAATGCTGTTGGCTCGTTTGCCTTACCTTGCCAAACATTAAGAACTACCTTTGTAAACATTTGCGAAAGTGTCATCGGCTCCAGTCGCTTATCATCCTTGTCAATTCGTTCTCCTCTGTGAAGCTTTGCTCTGACATTTGTTTCGTATTCTTTTGCTTCTATCTTTGAATCAAATTGCTTGCGATATCGTGTATTTTTGACCATAAAATCCGCTAAAAATTTATTGCCATTTTTTCTGGTAGCCATGTTTTGGTAGTCCTTTCTTCATCTGTTGGTAGTTATTATTAGTACTAATTTAGTCTGTTATATTATTACAGTTTTCTTAAATAATCAAATCACAAAAAAGAGAGACACTGGAAAGTAGGGAAAACTACCAATATTAAACCTACTTTGAAAGCCCAATGTCTCTCTTTAATTATATCAATGAATAAAGTTAAATGTTAGCTTTGTTTTGAGTTTAGTCAACGTCATTAATCGCAAAAAATCTCAATATCAAGACGCATGCAATTATCCAGGATAATACAATTAAGACAATCATAACTCTAAATCATCAATTACCTTATTTACCACTGGTTTATAATAATGACTAGTTTCCTCCCCATTCAGAAGCTCTTCAAATTGCCTAGTTCCATTGTAACAAGTTTGGCTAGCTTGGTTAAATGCTTCGCCAATACTTCGCAAAGGCCAATCGAAATGCGTAGATAAAATATACATTGCCAACCTTCGCCATTGAACTGTATGATGATCACCTTCGCTTCGTATCCTTTCTGGAGAAAATCCAGAATGTCTAGATATTGAATTTAGTAAATTATCAACTACTTCATTGTAGTTATTTAATTTTGGTTTGTTTCGTTTTTTTAGTTTAGTTTTCATATTAAGAATAATTTTTTAAGTAGTTTTCTATAGGCTCAAGAAACATAGTTCCACTAGTGCATTCACCTTTTGGAAGATTACCAATCTCGTTGTAAATCCCTATAACGTGATATCCCATATTTTCCGCCAATAATGTTAAATCAAATTTAATTTCAGAAGGATCATCTACTGACCAATCAGCATCATAGTAACTTGTTTCTGTTGGTTTTATGTTTTCAATAACTAAGGACATTCTTCCAATCCTCCTTTACTTCAAAGGTTAATCCGTTCTTTTGATCCCACGAGAATGATTTAATCACTCCCCTTTCGGATAGGTCTTTTATAAGGCTAGCCAATACAGCATCACTGACATCATAATCCAGGGAATGTTCAATGTCTCTTAGCCAATCCTCAAAATGATCGGTTAAATCCTGTGCATCAATATAATCTATATTACTCATTACTCTCCTCCTTCTCCTCTCTCTTTGCCTTTTCTACTTCACTCTCTAATCCTAAGATTTCTCTAAGATAGTGCATTGCTGTTTTAGCGTCATCAATCTCATCCTGATGCTTTTTGATTGCTGCTCTTTGGTTTTCAATCCTAAATTCAAATTCATGAATAACCTTCCAGATGTTATCTAATTCGTTCTCTATGTTCATGTTAATGCTTACAGTATTTTATTTGATTTAGTTTTAAGAGTGTAATCGGTAACTTTAACCCTTGAAATTATATTTAAATCCTCGCAATACATTAATAACTCTTCAATTTCTTCAAGAGCTTCTTTTTCAGATTTGCCATTCTTCCAATAGGCTTTATGAGCATAAAACTCAAATTTATATATAGTTGGTACGATTGATTTTTTCATGTTAATGGTTAGTTTTTTTTTTGTTTATTGTTAGTTTTTAGTAAAAATTTAAAAATGCCTTTCTATCCAGATGTATTCTGAATCTTTAATTTCTGAAACTACTCTTTTTTTAGCTGCTTCAGTTGCTTCTTTTCTTGTAAATCCTCCTGAGTAAATTCTTTTAAATCCGCTGATTACTTCAGCAGTGTACATCCTGCACTTGCTTAGAGGACTAATCTCTTTGTCTAATCTTGTTTCAATTAAATACAGCATTTTATTTTTTTGGTAAATTATGGTAAGTAATCCGTCCATTTTCGTTTAGTTCTAAAACCTTGCGAAACTTAACCTCGTAATCATCGCTTGGATATGATCCAAAAAATGAAACTTCAGCAGGTCCATCGCCTTTTATTTTTTTATAATAAGGAATTTGTTTAATTGTTTTTGTAATCATCACTTCAGTAAGTTTTTAAGGTCTTGAGGTTTTCCAAATCCGTAAAGATTTAGCTCCCAGTTGCAGCTTTCATCTTTTGCTGTTGAATCGTCAATAAAATCTAATCGCTTTTTAAGATCAGTTTTAAATATTGATTTATAAGCAAGTGATAAGGAATCCAGGGAATCCCCATATTGCCATTCGTTTAGTAGTTTTTTAGCTTCTTGTTTTTTCATAGTTTATTAGTAGTTTTTAGTTTACTTCTTTTACATACTCCCATGTAGTTTTTCCTCCAAACCAAAAATATTTTTGATATGGCATACATTTCGGACAATTCCCTACCCTGTCATACGAATAGGTTTTTCCTTTATGATTAGTCTTTTGAATTTGTTCATATCCACACCTTTGGCATTTATAAATTCGAGCTTTTAATTTCATTTTGTTTTAGTAGTTTTTAGTTTAATTAAGCTTTTTAAAGGCTTCTAGAATGCGATAGCCAAGGTAATCGGTAAGG
>Ga0160422_10001516_pt1 | contig 14531 bp, 14 predicted proteins | sample Fk160mmetaG_FD_108192 | JGI IMG/M metagenome (GOLD analysis project Ga0160422, IMG submission 108192) | Marine microbial communities from the Central Pacific Ocean - Fk160115 60m metaG | ecosystem: Environmental > Aquatic > Marine > Oceanic > Photic zone | place: The Central Pacific Ocean...
ACAACACTAACTTAAGAAATTTATCTATAGGGGAAGATGTCAATTTAGAAGCAGATGCATTAATTAAATATGTTGAGAAACTTCTTTTTTCACGAACAAATTCAAATTTTGATCAAATTGGCGAAATAGTTAATAAAGCTTGGCTTAAAGATAATGGATGGAATTAGTTAAGGTTATTTAATTGGAATTAAGTGAATAGTATTTGAATCTTTTTTTAGATCGATTTTAAACTTTTGTCCAGGTATTAACCCTAACTTTTTAATGTAAGTGTGACCTATAAGTAAATTTCCATTTCCATGAACCTTTGTCTTATATTCAGCTTGCCTTCCTCGAGAAGATCTATTACCATTTCTACCATTACTATTATTTTTTGATGATTTACCATATTTTGCTTCAATATAAGCTTTGTAAAAACTTTTTCTAAGTACTCTTCCACTGGGACCTACATAGCCACAACCTTTTGCTATTTCATCCTCAGATTTATTGCTTAATAGTTTTGATTTTTCAAGTAGTTCTTTTCCAACTAACATACTTTCAGCAATTTAGTACTAATATTCTTACTGACAATTTAGAATTGTGGTAATTAAAAATTTAATAAAAAATATTTTGTAATGAGATAAATTTTTTATAACAGATATAAAATCACAAATAAAATAACCCAAATACCGTCTACAAAATGCCAGTATAATTCAACAGCTTCTAGTGGAAACATATTTTCATAGGAGACTCTTCCTCCATTAATTCTTGTTTGCCAAGCAATGATAAAAATCATTAGTGTTCCAAGAGTTACATGTAAACCATGAAAACCTGTTAGGGCATAAAAAGTACTTGCAAATAAATTATCAGTAAGACCAAAAGGTAAATGAAAATATTCAAAAAGTTGGCAGACTAAAAAAATAACACCTAAAAAAGCGGTTAATAAAAGCCACCTTTGACAATTAGAATTCTTTCTTTTTAAAAGAGCTTTGCCCGCTTTATGAAAAGTGGCACTACTTATGAGTAATAAGATTGTATTTAAGGTCGGAATTGGAAGTTCGAGTTCATATATCGAACCATCAGGTAATGGATTCACTGCTTTATAGGTAAGATATGCCGCAAAAAAACCTGCGAAGGTCATTCCATCAGCTATTAAAAAAGTTATTAACCCGAAAATTCTAAAGTCTTCGTGATCTTCAACAATTTCATCTCTTGTAGTTTCAGTTTTAGTTGAGCTGTTTATGCTTGTCATAATAAGAATTTAATTATTATTTTCTTTTAAAATTGGATTTCCATAACCATATGGTTCTTTGACTAAAGGTGGCTCACCTTCCCAATTTTCCACTGGAGGTGGAGAAGAAGTTAACCACTCAGGTGTTAAAGCATTCCAAGGATTATCGCCTGATTTCTTTCCATTTTTAATGCTAATAAATATATTAACTAAGAACGGAATAGTACTTATTGCCATTAATAACGCACCGGCACTACTTATTTGATTAACAAATTGAAATTGAGGATCATACTCAGCAACTCTTCTAGGCATTCCGTTTAACCCTAACCAATGTTGAGGTGCGAAACATAAATTGAATCCAATAAAGGTTAATACAAAATGTAGTATTCCTAATTTTTCACTTAGTAATTTACCTGTAACTTTTGGGAACCAATGATAAACAGATGAAAAAATCACAAAAACAGAGCCCCCATATACTATGTAATGAAAATGGGCAACAACAAAATATGTATCATGAACATGAATATCAAAAGGAACTTGAGCTAGGGCAACACCAGTAATTCCTCCGAATACAAAATTTATGATAAATCCACAAGAAAACAACATAGCACTATTTATTGAGATTTTTCCTCCCCACATTGTCGCTACCCAGTTAAAGAATTTTATTCCAGTTGGAACTGCAATAAAGGCAGTGGCAATGGTAAAGAAAAGTCTCATCCAAGGTGGGGTTCCACTAGTAAACATATGATGAGCCCAAACCACAAGGCCAAGAACAACTATTCCCATAATTGAGAAAACCATGGTGGTATAACCAAACAAAGGTTTTCTACAATGAATAGGAAGTATTTCGCTTACTAAACCAAAAGCAGGGAGTACCATAATGTATACGGCTGGATGAGAATAGAACCAAAAAAGATGTTGATAAACCACTACATTTCCACCTAATACAGGATTGAAAAATCCTGTGTGAGCGATTATGTCAAAACTTAATAAAATTAATGTCCCTGCCAGAACAGGTGTGGATAAAACTACTAACAAACTAGTGCCAAGCATTGCCCAACAATACATAGGCAACTGCATAAGATTAAGGCCTGGTCTTCTTAATTTAAGAATTGTAGCTATAAAATTTATCCCTCCAAATATGGAACTTCCACCAAGAAGTAAAACACTAATAATCCATATTATTTGTCCTGATTGTGGAGTAGTTATGCTTAGAGGTGGATAGGCTGTCCACCCAGCTTGAGCTGCTCCATCAACAAAATAACTTACGATTAACATTAATCCTGAAGGAGGTATTAGCCAAAATGCAACAGCATTTAAACGAGGGAATGCCATGTCTCTAGCACCTACATAAAATGGAATTAAGTAATTACCAAACGCACCATTTACGACAGGAACAATCCAAAGAAAAATCATAATAGTTCCATGCAAGGTCAAAACTTGGTTATAAACATCTCTTGGCATGAAATCTGAAATTGGACTTGTAAGTTCAATTCTTATAGCGCTAGCTAAGGTTCCACCAACTAAATAGAAAAGGAAACCACATACTAAATATTGAATACCGATAACTTTGTGATCAAGACTAAAACTGAAATATCTTAAGATACCCTTTGGTTGAAGACTTTCTTTTAACTTTGGTTTGTTATCTAATAAAATTGTCACTATTATACCTCAGTTTTTTTGTTCTCATTAAACCATTCTTCATAATCAGAGGGATCCTCAACTACAATCGATGCTCTCATCCCTCCATGATAAGGTCCACATAATTCTGCACAGATAATAGGATATTTACCTACTTTCGTTGGAGTAAAATTTAATATTGTAGGTTGTCCTGGAATGATATCTTGCTTAATTCTGAATTCAGGAATCCAAAAGGCATGAATAACATCTTTTGATTCCATCTTTATTGATATCGTTTTATCTACCGGAACATGCAATTCTCCTGAAATGAAATCACCTTTGGGATAATTGAATAAAAATGCAAACTGCATTGCAGATACCTCTACTAAGGGATTATTTGTTCCATTAGTATTTGAAACCTGATTTATACCTGCCCATATTTTTTCAGATTTTAGGTTTTTAATTTGGTGATGATTATTTAGTTCGTTCATCCCTCCCATGCGATCGTAGATGTTATAACTATATAAACCAACAATTAAAACAATTATTGAAGGTATAATTGTCCAGATAATTTCCAATTTTAAATCGCCTTCTAGGGCAATCCCATCACCTATTTCTCCAGTTTTCTTCCTAAACTTAAACAAGCTATATATAACCAAAATAGTCATCCCTAAGAACAAAATTAAACCGATAATAAAGAGAATTCTGAATAACTCATCGTAAATTGGTGCGTTTATGCTTGCTTCCTCAGGTAATAAATTAATATTAAATCCAATCCAAAAAGATATACTAATGATTGCTGAAATTATTGGTATTAAATAATAAGATTTATTCAACAAATTAATTAAAATTATTTATATTTTTAAGATATTACGTTTTCAGAGTTTTGCATTATTTGTGAATGGAATATTTTAGAAATTCATAACTTCTTAATAATTAAATTAGGAAATTGTATTGTTAATGACCTTTTTAGATTTAATGTTAGGAAAATAAGATGTAAATTTAATTAAGTACTAAAAAAAGATTTTGTTTTTATTAATGTTTGAAACTTAAAAGTAAATTACTATAAAAAATAATAAGCTTAATTCTATTGAATAAGTTCGAAGATTATCAAATTAAATATAAAACAACTTTGTTTAAATTAGGCACTCATAGTGTCGTAGCCATAATAGCTCTTATCGCTATTGGAAGTGCTACTAGAGTTATGGAGGCAGGTCTTGCTTGCCCTGATTGGCCATTATGTTATGGAACATTTTTACCTCTTAACCACATGAATCTAAGAGTCTTTTTGGAGTGGTTCCATAGATTAGATGCTTTTCTAGTGGGAGTTTTAATTCTTACTCAATTTTATTTATCATTTTTATGGAGAAAATATCTACCTAATTGGTTACCAAGAATATATTCTTTTTTGATCTTCTTAGTCGTTTTGCAGGGCTCGTTAGGAGCGTTAACTGTTATTAATATGCTTTCATCGTTTACTGTTATGGGCCATCTTGTAATTGCTTTTTGCCTTTTAATAACCTTTGTATCTATAAATCAAAAGCTTACAAATAATAATTCAGAAAATAATAATGTATGGTGGAAATTCTTATTAACCATTCCCCTTTTGCTCACCTTAATTCAATCTACCATTGGAGCAAGATTATCATCTACATGGTCAGCACATTTATGTATAGATTATAGTCAACAATGCATGGTTTTAGATACGCACAAGTTATTTGCTATTCCAGTATTCTTTTCCATAATTGCAATTATTTCAGTCTCTTTATTCAATTTTTACATATTTCTAAATAACTGGAAATTTTTAGTATCAGCAGTTTTATTGATTTCACTTCAAATCTTAATTGGCATTTTCACTTTAAAAACAAATCTCAATCAACCTCTTTTGATTGTCACTCATCAAATTGTTGCATCATTACTCATTTCTACTCTAACTACTTTAATTTTTAAAAATTCTAATTCAAGTTCAATTACTAATTTAACAAAGAAAACAATCTTAAGTTTTAACTAATGACAATTAATTATGAAACTATGAATGCTCAATCTTCGTTAAGGGAAGAAGTTGTACCGTCAAGAAAAAAAATAAAGTTACCTCCTTGGCTAGAAGTAGCAAAACCAAGATTAATTCCATTGTTACTTGCAACAACCTTAGGGGGAATGGCGTTGAGTGAAGAATGGCCTTTGTCATCCCCAAAACTTGTTTGTACTCTCGGAGGTGGAGCTTTAGCCGCAGCCGCAGCAGGAGCATTAAATTGCTTATGGGAGATGGATTTAGATAAAAGAATGAATAGAACTAGTAATAGAGCTCTACCTTCAGGTAAGTTATCTTTTAATTCTGTATTTTTAGGTGCAGTTTCATGTACTCTTGCTGCTGCAATGCTTTTGGTCAGTGGAGTTAATTATCTTGCTGCAGGGCTAACTCTTTTAGGTTTATGTAGTTATGTCCTTTTATACACAATTGTTCTAAAACCTAGAACCACTCAAAATATTGTTTTTGGTGGTGTCGCTGGTGCAATACCTCCTCTAGTTGGAGCATCAGCTGCCACTGGACATGTTGGTCTCAGTGGTTGGTGGCTTTTTGGATTAGTAATGCTTTGGACTCCTGCACATTTCTGGGCCTTAGCAATTCTGCTTAAAGATGATTATGCATCAGTTGGAATACCAATGCTACCTTCTGTAAAAGGATCAGCTTTTACAGTCAAAGCGATCTCACGTTACGGAATAGCAACAGTTCTAATGAGTATTTTAGGCGTTTTTGCCTTACCTGAGGGCGGTCTAATTTATGAAATTCTGGTTATTCCATTCAATGCAAGATTATTACAGCTAATTTTTAGACTCAGAAGATCTCCCGATGATTTAATTCAAGCAAAAGGTTTGTTCCGGTGGTCAATACTTTATATGTTTGGAATATGTCTCTTGCTTTTAATCGCTCGCATAGATTTATCAGTTCAATTTGAAAATCAGACTTTAACTATAGCTTCATCAATCTTTTCACAAATACAAAACTTTATAAATAATTGATATTAAAATAAATAAAATTACTAATTTTGATGAATCATATTCAAATTAAAAATCTTTCAAAATCTTATTTCGAGATTAATGCTCTTTCTAATGTAAATATTAATATCTCTCAAGGGAGTTTATTTGGTGTGTTGGGTCCAAATGGCGCGGGGAAAACAACTCTTTTGAAGATATTAGCTACTTTGATTGCTCCAAATGAAGGTGAAATTTTTATAAATAATATTGATTTAATAAAAAATCCAAGAAAAATTAGAGAACTTATAGGATATGTAGCGCAAGAAATAGCGCTTGATAAGATTCTTACTGGTAGAGAATTATTAGATTTTCAAGCAGATCTTTATCATTTAAATAAATCTACAAAAAATAAAAGAATAGAATCCTTGATAGAACAATTAGATATGAATGAATGGATAGATAGAAAGTGCGGTACTTATTCAGGTGGTATGAAGAGAAGAATTGATTTGGCTGCAGGATTAATTCATATTCCAAAGGTTTTAATATTAGATGAGCCAACAGTTGGCTTAGATATTGAGAGCAGAAATATAATTTGGGATTTATTAGAGAAATTAAAAAGGGAAGGTATGACAATAATTTTGAGTAGTCACTATCTTAATGAGATTGATAGATTAGCTGATAACGTTGTGATAATAAATGATGGAAAGGTAATTGATCAAGGTAATCCAAATTATTTAAAAAATAAATTAGGAGGCGATAGAATTACCCTAAAAGTAAAAGAATTTAGTAATCAAAACGAATCCGAAAAAGTGAGAGATATTTTGTCGAGCATTGATGGAATTAGTCAAATTATTGTTAATAGTTCGCAGGGTTATTCTCTAAATTTTGTCGCCGAGAAGGGTAAAGATTTAATGACAAAATTAAAAGTTGAGCTTGCTTTCTCTAAGTTTGAGATATTCTCATTGTCTCAAAGCCAACCTAGTCTTGATGATGTTTATTTACAGGCCACTGGTAAGACTCTCCAAGATGCAGAAATACTTATGGCTGGGAAGAGAGATCTTAAAAAAGAATCAAAACAATCTATGAGGTAATTAAAGAATTAAAAATTCATCTTCCTATAATAATTTTATATCTTTTTAAAAGAATGGAACTTCAACAGTCAAATTTTCCGAATTTATATCAAGAGACTTTTGCTTTAACAAAGAGATTATTTATTCAATTGAAAAGGAGACCCTCGACTTTGTTCGCAGGAATTTTACAACCTATTATTTGGCTTTTTTTATTTGGAGCTTTATTCTCAAATGCGCCAAAAGATTTTTTGCCGGGTGTAGATTCATATGGGAATTTTTTAGGAGCAGGATTGATAGTTTTCACAGCATTCAGTGGAGCATTAAATTCAGGATTACCTCTTATGTTTGATAGGGAATTTGGATTCTTGAATAGATTATTGGTAGCTCCATTAACAAGTCGATTATCCATTGTTATTTCTTCATTCTTCTACATTACTATTCTAAGTTTTGTTCAAAGTATTGTAATAATGCTTATATCTTTTTTCTTGGGTTATGGATTTCCCAATATCTTAGGATTGGGAGTGGTTTTTGTAACTTTAATTTTACTAGTTCTATTTGTAACCTCTTTAAGTCTGTGTTTGGCTTTCGTATTACCTGGCCATATAGAGTTAATTGCACTTATTTTTGTTATTAATTTACCTTTACTTTTCTCTAGTACGGCATTAGCTCCGATTTCTTTTATGCCAAGTTGGTTAGGTTGGTTAGCTTCTATCAATCCTTTAACACTAGCTATTGAGCCTATAAGAGTTGCTTATTCAAATAAAATTAATTTAGATTTAGTAGCTTTGCATGCACCCTATGGTGAACTGACTTGTAGAAATTGTATCTCTATATTATTTTTACTAACATTAATCTCTTTAATAATAATAAGACCTCTACTAGATAAGAAATTAAACTAAATCGAGAGGATAATTTAAAGCTGAATAAACTTAAAAATCTAAATTTTAATTTACATCATACCGGGCATTCCCATACCTCCCATACCGGGCATTCCCATACCTCCCATACCGGGCATTCCCATACCTCCCATACCTGGCATTCCCATACCACCCATACCGGGCATTCCCATACCTCCCATTCCACCCATTGGATCTCCAGCAGGCCCTGCTTCTTCACTAATTGGTTCAGGAATATCTGCAACGGACACTTCCGTCGTTAAAATCATTGAGGCAATAGATACTGAATCTTCCAAAGATAAACGCAAAACTTTTGAAGGATCTAATATTCCAGAATTATTCAAATCTTCATATTTACCGCTGAGAACATTAAAACCCTTTTTTAAGCGCTGAATATCTGATACGACAATTTCCCCATTAAAACCTCCATTTTTTGCTATTTGCTTGGTAGGTTCCTTAAGTGCCTCAGCAACTATTTTTAAACCAGTAATTTGGTCTTCAGAAAAATCTTCATCAAAATTCGTAATTTCTTCCGATATTTGTATTAAAGTATGACCCCCTCCAGTTACAACTCCTTCTTCGATAGCAGCTTTTGTTGCATTTAAAGAATCCTCAATTCTCAACTTTTTATACTTCATTTCTGTTTCTGTGGCTGCACCAACTTTTATAAGAGCAACACCCCCTGAAAGCTTTGCTATCCTTTCATTTATTTTGTCTTTATCATAATCAGAGTCTGTTATCTCAATCTCATTCTTTAATTTCTCAATTCTTTTGCTTACTAAATCTTTTGTATCCTCATAAGCAATAATGGTTGTTTTATCTTTGGAAATAGTAATTTTTTTTGCACGCCCTAAATCATTTAAAGTAGCATTTTCCAGATTCATAGATTTATCCTCACTGATCAAATTTCCACCTGTAAGTATTGCAATGTCCTCTAAAGCTGCTTTTCTTCTCTCTCCAAATGAAGGGGCTCTAACTGCAGATACATTCAAAACTCCAGCATTTTTATTTAAAACTAATGTTGTTAATGCTTCTCCTTCAATATCTTCAGCGAGTATTAAAAAAGGAGAGCTTGATTTTTGTATTTCTTCCAATATGGGAACTAAATTATTTAAATTTGAGATTTTTTGATCAGTAATTAAGATTTTAGGATTTTCAAGCTCGCAAATCTGTCTTTCTTGATCAGTAATAAAATATGGGGAACTATAACCTCTTTCGAAAGACATACCCTCAGTAATATCCAATTCTGTATCTAAAGATTGAGATTCTTCTACAGTTATTACACCATCGGAAGTTACGATATCCATCGCTTTAGAAATTATTGAGCCAATATCTTCATCACCGCCAGCACTAACAGTTGCAACTTTTTTGATATCAGTACCACTTACTTCAATACTTTTTTCTTTTAATTTTGTTGTTGCATAATTTAGGGCAATTTTCATCCCCTTTTTAATTTCTACAGGACTAGCTCCTGCCGCAATATTTTTTAATCCTTCTTGAACCATTTTTTGAGCTAAAACTGTTGCTGTGGTAGTGCCATCTCCCGCTTTTTCCTTTGTTTTGGATGCAACTTGTTCAATTAATTTTGCCCCCAAGTTTGTGAATGGATTTTCTAAATTTATCTCTTTCGCTACAGTTGATCCATCTCTAATAATATCTGGAGATCCAAATTGCCTTTCAATTACAACATTCTTTGCTTTTGGACCTAGTGTTACTTTCACAGCGTCAGCCACTATATTGACACCTTTCTCTAAGGCTGCGCGTGATTGATCAGAAAAACTTAATTGCTTTGGCATTTTATTTATGCTTTGTTAATACTAATTTCCCACAGAAAAGATATTTAAATCATCATTAACTTAGTGGGGAAAGCCGAATTTGTGTTGATTTGCTCTCCACATTTCAGAAATTAATAGTATCTTTAGTCTATGGATGACACTAGTAACTTCATTTTTACTTTGACTGCAACTTTAGCAGTAGCAATGACACTCGTGTATTTTCCTTTACGATTTTTTCTAACAATGACTGCAAGAAGTCGGAGACTAAAACTTTTGCAAAAGATAAGAAGATTAAGAGATGAATTGGGTCAACCTTATGAAAAAAATTAATTTATATATTCATTCCACCATCAATACTAAGTGTTTGACCTGTTATGTATTCTCCACCCTTACTTGAGACTAAGAAATCTACTAGGTTAGCAATTTGTTCTGAACTACCAAGTTTTCCTAATGGAATTAATTTTTGAATTTCTTCAATATTAAGGTTTTCAGTCATTTCAGTTTCAATAAATCCAGGGGCAATCGCATTAACATTTATTCCCCTAGAGGCAAATTCTTTTGCACAAGTTTTTGTGAAACCTATCACTCCAGCTTTAGCTGCAGAATAATTAGCTTGTCCAGGATTGCCTATTAAACCCACTATTGAGGTAATATTTACAATTTTCCCACTCCTCTGCTTAATCATGAATTTTGAAGCATATTTTGTACAAAGGAAGACACCTCTTAAATTTATATTTAGGACTTCATCCCATTGGCTTGATTTCATTCTCATTAAAAGCCCATCTCTTGTTATCCCAGCATTATTTATAAGAATATCTATTGAACCGCTATTTTTAATAATTTCATTAATTCCTTCGTTCACTGAATCTTCGCTAGATACATCAAATTGCTTCTTATATGATTTACTTCCATACCCCTCAATTGTTTTAACTACTTCTTCTGCTTTCGCATCGGAAGATGAATAGTTAACTACAACCTCGGCACCTAATTTACCAAGAGATAAAGCAATAGCTTTACCAATCCCTCTGCTAGCTCCTGTTACTAGAGCAACTTTGCCTAATAAAGTCTTCGATTGAGCCATAATAATTTTCTATAATTAAAGATAGTAGTACCAATTGTGTAATTTATAAATATATTATTTATAATTATCTAGAAAAATAAAGTTATTTTATTGTGCATTTACTAATTCCTGCAGCTGGTAGTGGTACAAGAATGAAAGCTGGAAAAAATAAGTTACTTGTAAATCTAAAAGGGGAATCAATTCTATTTTGGACACTAAAAGCAGTTTTTTCTTCGAAAAGCATTAGTTGGGTTGGAATCATTGGACAGCCCTCAGATAAAGAAGAAATTATGCTTTCAATCAAAGGATTTTCAAAAAAAATATTCTGGATTAATGGAGGTAATACAAGACAAGAATCTGTCAAAAATGGTTTAACAAATCTTCCTGAAAATGCGCAAAAGGTTTTAATTCACGATGGAGCTAGATGTTTAATCAAATCTGATTTAATCGATAAATGTTCAACAGAATTAGAGACAAATCAATCGGTAATATTGGCGGTTAAAGTAAACGATACAATTAAGGTTGTAGATAAGGCTGGCATAGTTGTAGAGACGCCAGAAAGAAGTAAACTTTGGGCAGCTCAAACTCCACAAGGTTTTTTAGTTAGGAGACTTAAAGAGGCACATCAATTAGCAGTTGATCATAATTGGACCGTTACAGATGATGCCTCATTATTTGAACGTTTAAATTGGGATGTCAAAATTATTGAGGGTGATTCTAAAAATATTAAAATAACCAACCCGATAGATTTAAAAATTGCAAGTTTATTTTTAGAGGAAAGTTAATCTAACTTTATATCAATAGAAAGTTTTCCAGTAAAACCATTTAATTTAGTTTTGAATCCAAGAGGTATGCATGCATTTCCATAAAGATGTCCAATTGGAAGATTAACTACAATTGGTATATTAAATTCTGCAAATCTCTCAAGAATTAGGTTCTCAAAAAATAGATGATCTTCACTATTTGCATCTTTATTCAAAAAATTTCCAAATCCTAAACCTGCTATCTCTTCAAATTTTTGCGTCATTCGTAAATAAGTTATCATTCGATCTATCTTGTAAATATCTTCATTTATATCCTCAAAAATAACTATTTTCCCTTTTAAATTCGGAAAATGTTTAGTTCCAACCAGAAAAGAAAAAATTGTTAGATTAGAAACTATTATTTCCCCTGTGGCTTCTCCCCTCTTCAGAGGTTTACCATTTAAATCATTTAAAAATCCCTTAAAAAGTAAATTTTTTAACCTTTCTAAACTCCATTCAGGCTCATTCACTAAGGTAGTAATCATTGGACCATGAATTGAACCCAAAGTTCCATGTGAATATTTTGATAAAAGTAGAGAAGATGTATCAGAAAAACCGATCATCCATTGATTACCCCAACGTGGACCTTTTTCTAATAATCTTGCTGAGCCCCATCCACCTTTTGCAAAAAATATTAATTTACTCTTTTGAACTTCCATTAGTTCAGAAAATCTTTCATCATCTGTACCTGAAAAATATCCGTACTTTCTAAAAATAAATTTACTGATGTTTACTGTTAGGCCCCAATCTTCAATTATTTTTACTCCGCTGTAGAAAGACTCTTTTTCCTCAATGAAAGAACTAGTAGCCACTATATCCACCCTATCTCCCTTTTTTAATTTACTGATCATCTTTTATTTAAATTAAGAGATTATAAATCCTAGCAAAATTAAACTTCCATAAATAACTTGATTCTTAAAATGGATTCCTATATCTGCAATGGAATAAGAATTTCGTTTAAATATTTTTTGAATATCTTTTTGCATTAAGACAGCGGTTATTAGCCAAATAATCCAAAAATAAATACCAAATTGTTTAAGAGCAGAACATATTGCTAAAGATAAAGAAGTAACTAAATAACATATTTGGACTGAAACCTTAGTCTTAGAACCTAAATTAATTGCTGAGCTTTTTATTCCTATATCTACATCATATTTTTTATCAGCTAATGAATAAACTGTATCGAAACCAAAAGTCCAAAATACAGTTCCTAGCCAACAGAAAAATAAAATAGGACTTTGTAAGTTACCTTCTTGAGCCGCCCATGGAATTAATACAGAGAAGCCCCAACAAATAGATAAAATTAGTTGTGGAAATTTAAACCAACGTTTTGCAGAGGGATAAATTAAAATTATAGGTAATACTAATAAGGCAAGTGTTATAGATAACAATCTATTATCTTGGGGCAGTGATAACGTGACTAATAAACTACCAATTAAGAACAAAAAAAGAATTAGGTAGGCAGTTTTATTATTTATGCGATTTGAGGCAAGGGGTCTATTTTTAGTTCTTAAGACTTTTTTATCAAACTCTTTGTCCCAAAGATCATTTGCAATACATCCAAATCCACTTACGAATAAACCTCCTATTAAAATTTTTAAAACCAAAAGTAAATCTGGTTTTTCATTAGGGGTAAGCCATAAGCTCCATCCTGCTGGAATTAGTAGTATTAATCTACCCGAAGGTTTGTTCCAGCGAAGAAGTTCAAAAATGGTTTGTAAATTTATTTTTTGCTTTTGGAAAATCACTAACTTTTATTTCATAAGTGTAAATAATTTTACTAGGATAGTAGCTAATTAGAAAATTGATAATCAGTTTTAAGTATATTGTTTATTGTGTTTTAAATCTTTGGTTAAGAAAGATCAAAAAGAATGAAAAATAAATTAAGTGATCCAAAATCAAAAGATATATTTGTTGCCTCAATTGATATCGGTACTAATTCAACTCATCTTTTAATTGCTCAAATAAATCAGGAACTTAATTCTTTCACTATTAAATTTGCAGAAAAATCCACCACTAGACTTGGAGAAAGAGATGAAGAAGGTAATTTAACAGAAGAATCTATCGAAAGATTGTTTAAAACTTTGAAAAAATTTAAAGAGTATTGTTTAAGTTATAGTGTTGAAAAAATATTAGCAGCAGCTACAAGTGCAGTGAGAGAATCTCCTAATGGAAGAAATCTAGTAGATAATATCAAAGAGAAGATCGGATTTGAAATTGAATTAATTAGTGGATCAGAAGAGGCCAGACTAATATACCTAGGTGTTTTATCTGGTATGGCTTTAGAAGATAAGTCTCATGTGATTATAGATATTGGTGGTGGATCAACAGAATTGATTTTGGCAAATAGTCAAGATGCACGCTCTTTAACAAGTTCAAGAGTTGGAGCTGTAAGATTAAAAAATGACTTTTTTGATGAGGAAGTATTAACAACTTCTAGGATTGAATTTTTGAAAACATTTATTCAAGGGTCATTGGAACCTTCCGTAGAGAAAATAAAAAGAAGATTAGAGAAAAATGAGAAAATCTCTTTTATTGCTACTAGTGGAACAGCTATTTCATTAGGTAACTTAATCTCATCTGAATTAGGAGAGCCAAAACAAAAAATGCATGGTTATCAATTCTCTAAAGGCAATTTAGAATTAGTTTTAGCAAAATTGATAAAATTATCTCCTTCAGAAAGGAGAAAAATTCAGTCATTGAGTGATCGAAGAGCAGAAATTATCGTCCCAGGGGGGTTAATTCTGGATACCGCCATGAATATGTTAAACGTTAGTGATTTGACAATAAGTGAAAGAGCTTTAAGAGAAGGTCTTGTTGTTGACTGGATGATTAGGAAAGGTATGCTTAAAAGTAAGTTTAACTTGCAGAGTAATATTCGTTCAACAACAGTAATGCATCAAGCAGATAAGTTTTCAGTTGATAAAGTTAGGTCTGAAAAGGTGGCTTCAATAGCTTTACAAATATATGATCAAACTCAAAATATTTTTCACAATGATATTAGAAAAAAAGGGAGGAATTTATTATGGGCTGCATGTTTTCTATATGATTGTGGTAAACAAATTAATTTAAATGCCTATCATAAACATTCTTGGTATTTGATAAGAAATTGCGAGCTGTTAGG
>Ga0160422_10001518_pt1 | contig 14526 bp, 8 predicted proteins | sample Fk160mmetaG_FD_108192 | JGI IMG/M metagenome (GOLD analysis project Ga0160422, IMG submission 108192) | Marine microbial communities from the Central Pacific Ocean - Fk160115 60m metaG | ecosystem: Environmental > Aquatic > Marine > Oceanic > Photic zone | place: The Central Pacific Ocean...
CATGTTCGTATTCCAAGCAGAACACAATATCCTTATGCATCCGTTCCACATGCTCGGTGTTGCTGGGGTATTCGGTGGATCTCTTTTCGCTGCTATGCACGGATCTCTTGTTACTTCCTCACTTATTAAGGAAACAACTGGTTTGGTATCGCAGAACTATGGTTATAAGTTTGGTCAGGAAGATGAGACTTACAACATCGTTGCAGCTCACGGTTATTTCGGTAGACTAATTTTTCAGTATGCATCTTTTAATAATTCTCGTAGCTTACACTTTTTTCTGGCTACTTTCCCCGTTGTTTGCATATGGCTAACAGCTATGGGTGTTTGTACAATGGCGTTTAACCTTAACGGTTTCAACTTTAACCAGTCTATCGTTGATAGTAATGGCAAAGTTATTCCTACATGGGCTGACGTTGTGAATAGACAGAACTTAGGTATGGAAGTTATGCATGAACGTAACGCTCACAACTTCCCACTCGATTTAGCATCTGCTGAGTCTACAAATATTGCACTAACAGCTCCAGAAATTGGTTGAAAAATTTGTTTTATATTTAACATTAATAACTAATCTATTTATATGTTCCGGTGTTATGCGGCATTGGAACAACTTACCAAAAGATGACACGTCCGTTCATCCCACTCAGGGACGCATGAGATCTGACCATGGAACGGGGGTCAGGTACTGAGGTGAATCATGACTCCAGTAGAACTACAAGCTCGAATCAAAGAGCAAAGAGATTCCAAAAGAGAAACTTTACTTAAGTATCGTGGCATCACATACACAAAAAGATAATCGGTAAGCCGACAGGGAGGTGCAAGTCCTCCCTTATCACTTTGGCTTTTTGCCCTCCAAGGAGGATACCAATCAGCCGTCTAGACGGTGGGATAGACCACGAAAAATGATCAAAAAAATTCTGTACGGAAGAAAGTAAACAATACAATTTTTTTTAAACAAAAATGGCTAATGCTAATCAAGTTGCCATAGGTAGAAGTAATCTATCTACAGGCACAGGTTACGATGGTGCTAATGATAAGTACGCACTCTATTTAAAATTGTTCTCAGGAGAGATGTTTAAAGGCTTCCAGCATGAAACAATTGCTAGAGACCTCGTAACAAAGAGAACACTTAAGAACGGCAAATCATTGCAGTTCATCTACACAGGACGCATGACAAGTGATTTCCATGTTCCTGGAACACCCATATTGGGTAACGCTGACAAGGCTCCTCCAGTAGCTGAGAAGACCATCAACATGGATGATCTACTTATCAGTTCTGCATTCGTGTATGACCTAGATGAGACCTTGGCTTAATATAGTGGGTCAAGTAAAATTGGAAGAATTGCTGGAACCCTTTAAAATGGCGATCAGCAGCCGAGCCTCTTACGCTTAAGAGGAAGGTTCAGAGACTAGGTGGTTTGGGAAGCGTCCCATGTAATACACCATTAGCATCCAACATCTTAAATGAGTTATTAACTCATCCTAAGATGAAGATATAGTCCAAACCCATTGGAAACATTGGGATTAGCACTACGAATTGCGAGGAGAAATATCTAAGAAGATTGGATATGCTCTTGCTGAAAAATATGACAGATTAATCTTCCGTGCTATTACACGTGGAGCTAGATCTGCATCACCAGTTTCTGCTACAAACTTTGTAGAACCTGGCGGAACACAAATCAGAGTTGGTGCAACAACTAACGATTCTGATGCTTATCTTTCTGACAAGCTAGTAAAAGCATTTTATGATGCCGCTGCTGCTATGGACGAAAAGGGAGTTAGCTCTCAAGGAAGATGTGCTGTTCTAAACCCAAGACAATATTACGAACTTGTACAAGCTGTAGGTTCTAATGGTCTTGTTAATAGAGACGTTCAAGGTACTGCTTTACAAGGTGGTAACGGCGTTATCGAAATAGCTGGTATCCACATTTACAAGTCAATGAATATTCCTTTCCTTGGCAAGTATGGTACAGCTTATGGCGGAACAACAGGTAAGGTTTCCCCAGGAAATCTTGGTTCTCATATTGGACCTACACCTGAGAACGCTTCAGGTGCTTCTACAGGAATCAACAACGACTACGGTACTAACACAGAGTTAGGTGCTAAGTCATGTGGTTTGATCTTCCAGAAAGAAGCTGCTGGTGTTGTTGAGGCAATCGGACCACAGGTTCAAGTAACAAACGGAGATGTTTCTGTAATCTATCAAGGTGATGTGATCTTAGGTCGCATGGCTATGGGCGCAGACTACTTAAATCCAGCTGCTGCTGTTGAACTATATGTTGGTGCTACTGCTCCTTCTGCATTCTAATTTATACACTTATACGGGACCTTCGGGTCCCTTTTTTTTTATCTATGGCTACTACAACAATTGACCCCGATACCGAACTATCCGCAGTTAACTCAATCTTGGGTAGCATAGGTCAATCACCCTTAACTACTCTAAATTTTAATAATCCAGAAACAGCTTTTGTTTATAACTTATTAGTTGAAGCGAATAAAGATATACAAAATGCTGGATGGCATTTCAATACAGAAGAACATGTATTGGTTACACCTGATGCAACTACAAAATATATTTCCATACCTACAAACTACTTGAGGTATGACTTACATGATAAGCACATTGATAAATCAAAAGATTTAGTCAAGAGAAATGGAAGACTATACGATCTTGTAAATCATACAGATCAATTTGAAGAGGATCTCTTTTTAGATATTGTGACTCTCTATCCATTTGAAGATGTGCCTCCAGTATTTCAGAGATACATAATTTCTCAAGCCGCTACAAGAGCAGCTGCTCAGTTAGTTAGCAACACAGAATTAGTAAAGCTATTAAATCTACAGTTAGAAATTGCTAAGGCAAATGCTGTGGAATATGAATGCAACCAAGGTGATCATTCCTTTATGGGCTGGCCGCATGAGACTGCTTATAGACCTTACCAACCTTACAACGTACTTAATAGAAGATAATGTCAAGTATTACTCAAACCATACCCACACTAACTGGAGGTTTATCACAACAGCCAGATGAGTTAAAAATTCCAGGACAAGTTAGTGTTGCTACAAATGTAATACCTGACGTAACATATGGGTTACTCAAACGTCCTGGAGGAGAGCTAGTTGCATCTATTAGTGACAATGGAACAGCTGCTTTAAATTCGGAAACTAACGGTAAATGGTTTTCTTATTACCGTGATGAAACAGAAAGCTATATAGGTCAGATTAGTAGAAGTGGTGATATAGATATGTGGCGTTGTAGTGATGGTGCAGCTATGGTTGTGAACTACGACTCTGGTACCGCAAGTGCATTAGCAACATATTTAACACACTCTAATGATGAAGATATTCAAACTTTAACTCTTAATGATTTTACGTTTATAACTAACAGAACTAAAACAGTAGCAATGTCTTCTACTGTTGAAACTGTTAGACCTCCAGAAGTATTTATTGACTTAAGAGCACAAGCTTATGCTAGGCAATATGCCGTCAATTTATATGACAACACAACCACTACAGCTGTTTCTACAGCTACAAGAATTAGTGTTGACCTAGTTAAATCAAGTAATAACTATTGTAATTCTGATGGAAGTTTACCAGCTAGAAACAGTAGGATTTCTCAATCAACTAGATGTGATGATAGTGCTGGAGATGGTAGAGATGCTTATGCTCCAAATGTTGGGACAAGAATATTTAACATAACTGACGGAGCAAGCGTCACAGATGATGCTGTCTCAGGGAGTCATACATACACTATTGATGTTAAAGCTGCTAATAATTCTTCTGTTAATAGAGGTAAGAAACTCTATTTTCGAATAAGAACTATTGGTCAGTCAGTACCATTTACTACTGGTTCAGGTAGTAGTCAAGAAACAACATATCAGGCTAGATATACAACTACTTATGACCTTTTATATGGTGGTGAAGAGTGGGTACAGGGAGATTACTTCTATGTTTGGATGGATGATGGTTACTACAAAGTAGTTATTGAAGAGGTCAGTACAACACAGGTACAAGCTAACTTAGGTTTGATACGACCCAACCCTACACCATTTGATACTGAGACTACAGTTACATCTGAATCTATTCTCGGAGATATTAGACAAGCAATCCTTGATACAGGTAATTTTACTTCGGCTAATGTTCAACAAATAGGTAATGGTCTATATGTAACTAGAGCTTCAGGAACCTTTAATGCTACAGCTGCTTCTGCTGACTTACTGCAAGTAATGTCCAGCGAAGTTAAAGGTGTAGATGATTTACCCTCACAATGTAAGCACGGCTATGTCGTAAAAGTAGCTAATAGTGATGCTGATGAAGATGATTATTATGTGAAATTCTTTGGAAATAATGATCGAGATGGTGATGGTGTTTGGGAAGAATGTGCAAAACCTGGCAGAAACATAGAGTTTGATAAAGCTACTATGCCTGTCCAATTAGTTAGACAAGCTAATGGAACTTTTAAAGTTGAGCAAGTTACTTGGGACAATGCACAAGTAGGTGATACAACCACTAACCCTGAACCATCTTTTGTAGGAAACACAGTAAATCAATTAGTTTTCTTTAGAAATAGAATGGTTTTCCTGAGTGATGAGAATGTAATTATGTCTCGTCCAAATAACTTTTTTAATTTTTGGTCAAAGACAGCTACAACATTTACACCTCAAGACGTTATAGATCTTTCCTGTAGTTCCACATACCCAGCTATTGTTTATGCGGGTATTGAAATAAATGCGGGATTACTTTTATTTACTAAAAATCAACAGTTTATGTTGACGACTGATAGTGATATTTTGAGTCCTGAAACTGCAAAAATTAATTCAGTAGCATCTTATAATTTTAATGAAAAAACTAACCCTATCTCATTAGGTACAACAGTAGCTTTTATAGATAATGCTAATAAATATAGTCGTTTCTTTGAGATGTCTAATGTTGTTAGACAAGGTGAACCTGATGTAGTAGATCAAAGTAAAGTTATTTCTAGATTATTAGATAAAGATGTATCTATAGTTTCTGAATCAAGAGGAAACTCTGTTGTTTTCTTTAGTGTAAAAAATACAGATAAGATCTATGGTTTTAGATATTTTGATTCTGGCGACAGTAGACTTTTACAATCTTGGTTTACTTGGGAAGTAGCTGGAAATATTCAATACCATTGCATGTTAGACGATGCATTATTTGTGGTAACTAGAAATAATAATAAAGATCAAATAGTCAAATATTCTTTAAAAATAGATGACTCTGGAAATTTTGTTACTGAAACAAACAATACTACCGATACAGATGACGACCTTATATATAGAGTCCATTTGGATCATAGTAAATCAGTAACAGCAGCTTCAGGTACATATAGTTCTACAACTCTTAAAACTACTATTCCAAAACCAAACGGATTTGAAAGTACAAAACAATTAGTTGCTTATGACACCGATGCAGGGAATGATCTAGGGCGTTATTCATTAGTTACAGTTAATGGATCAAACTTAGAAATAACTGGAAATTGGGAAAGTAATACTTTTGTTATTGGTTACTTATTTGAAATGGATGTACGAATCCCTACGTTATATCTGACTAGAGCTGAAGGTAATAAAGTTCGATCTGATGCTAAATCATCTTTAATTATTCATAGAATTAAATTTAGTTTCGGTCCTTTAGGAGTTTATTCAACCACTCTGGCTAGAGTAGGAAAACCTGATTTTACAGAAACAAAAGAATTAGGATTAGCCGGTGTTGTATCAGCTAGTCGATTACCGATTGTAGATGAAGTTATAGAAACAGTACCTTGTTATGAAAGAAATACAAACTTAACCGTAAACATTAAGTCAAGTCACCCATCACCAGCCACTTTAATTTCATTGGCATGGGAAGGCGACTTCACAAATAGATTTTATAAACGTGTCTAATTACATTCACCCAATAACGATGGAAGCTGCTTTGACAGTAGCTTCTAATCTTTTACCAGATGACCGTAGAGAAGTTGAAGAGGGTCATGGACATGATCCTGTTGTGGCAATACCCGCATGCGCCGATTATGGCGATACCGTGTATTTCACAGTTCCCAACGGTGAGTTAGCCGGAGTAGCCGGCGTACAAGAAGATGGCAGAATCTGGATGCTATGTACACCAGCTATTCATAAATACCCACTAACTTTTGCTCGAGAAGCAAAAAGATATGTGGAAAGTAGACAAGAGAAGTTGCTCTGGAACATCGTTGATAAACGAAACAGAGTTCATATAAAACTACTCAGATTCCTGGGGTTCAAATTTTTAAGGGAATTAAAACATGGACCTAATAATTTATCCTTTATGGAGTTTTGCCGTGTGTTTAGGAGCAGCAGCTAGGACTGCAAATGAGAATGCTCGTAGAAGATACAAATACGAGAATGAAAGAAGAGAGCGTAACTGGATGCAAACAACATCTATTTATAATGCTCAAAAAGTTAAATATGAAGAAGATGTACAGAATGCTACCTTTGCTCAAACTCAAGCAGTCGTTGATCAGCAAGAAGCAATGGACAACGCCAGAGGTGATGCTCAACTTAAGTACGCTGAACTATTTAGAAAGCTTCAAGAAAATAGTAAATATGGAGAATTAGTTGCAAGTGGTCAAACTGGACAATCTACTAGAAGAAGAGGAGTTATAGATTATGCAAAGTATGGTCGAGATGTAGGAGAGATTGCTAGGAAATTAACTCTTAACGATAGAGAGTTGGCTCGTAAGAGTTCAGTAGAAATATCTAAATATAAACAATTTAAAGATCAGGCATTTGCCAAGATTGCATTCCAACCTATCCCAGACGTTGCACCACCACAACCTGTTATGCAGAACGTTGGAGCTGCAATGTTTATGGATGCTTTATCTATTGGTACATCTCTTGCAACTGGATATAGAGCTATAAAAGGATTTTAGTATGACAAACAGTTTTTTTAATTTTGAAGAAGCACCTGATTTTGCTGCAATACTAGGCGAAAGGTACCAAGGTGTAAATACAAGTTATGACAGGCGTGAAACTTTAGAGCAAGAGAACGATGAAACTCGTTTAAAGAATGCCAAGATGCCTGTAGAAATAGTAGAGAAGTTAGCTAAATTAATACCCTCAGCTAAAAAGCTATCAGATAAAATAGCTTGGGATAAATATAATGCAGATGCTGCTAAGAAGATTCCTTTTAAAGAGGGAACTCCAGAGCGTGAGGCATATGAAGAGTTAATGGGTTTTATGGATGAAGGTCTGAAGTTAAACTCAGAGATGCTTGGAGAAGCCTATAAAAATAAAGATATACCTTCAATCAAAAGTCTTAAAGCTGATGGAGTGAAACAACGAGAACTATTAAATATGGTTTTTAATGCTGACAAAGTTTCATGGAAAAGTGATTTACAAGAATATGTTTTTAATAATAATAGAACTTTAAAATTTAATAAGCTAGGTGAAGAAGTAGATTTTATAAATGGTTTTTGGGAATTTAAGAAAAAGAATTTAATTGCAGCTGGTTATGATAATAGATATATCGAATTTTTTGGTAAAAAAGAATTTGATTCAATAAAGGCAAATTTTCTTTCAAACGTTCAAGAGGGAATACTTAAAAGCGAATGGGAAGATGATAAAAAACTTGATATAAAAAATATTGATACTTTAGCTAAAGGTGAAAATTTTAATGAAGGGATTTATAAATGGGCTGATCTCCACAAAGGTAAATTTAACAATAATATTGCTGAGGCTCTTCGCTATAAAATAGATTTAATGACCTCTTTAAATAGAGCAGATCAATTACCTTATTCTGTCACAGAGAATTTCTTATATTCAATAACTGAAGGTAAAGGTGATATAGCCAAAATGGTTGTTGAAAAATTAGGAGGGTCAACTCTTGCAAATGTACAAGTAAATAATTGGTTAGAGGCAGTTGAGCAATCTAAATCAAAAGCTTTAGAAGCAATTAATACTAGAGATTCCAACTATAAAGGTAACTACTACAACCAGATGAGAAAAGATCTTTATAGTGACACCAATATTCCAACTAAAGAAGAACTTATTGATTACATCTATAAAAATGAGAAAACAAGATTTGATTGGAGTACCGGTGGTTTACCAGAGAAAGTAAAAGGTCTTTTATCTACTGAGGCACAGAATGATGCTGAATTAATTCCTCTGTACGAGAAGAAAGCAAGGCTGGGAATATTGACAACTGCTGAAGTAATGAAGTTAGAAAGCTCTTCTTTAAGACAGCAATATCTTCAACAAGCTATCTCTGTTAACAACATGGGTATGTCTACGCAGATGACTACTATGTCTAAAGAAGCCATTAAAACCATGGCTGATGAAGTAGAAAAAGATTCTATAGGTAAAACTGAAAAGTCTTCAAAATGGGTAGCTATTAAACAACAAGGTGAGCTTTTATATCCATCTTTATATGCTAAGAATTTAAAGATAGCAGAACCTGATCCAAAGACAGGATTGTCTCGTGAGGCTGTGGCTCATGGTGAAACTATGAGAGAGTTATATGAGAGGGCAAAGGCTGGTCACTTTGATACATGGGGTGAGTTTACAACCAATAGATTAAAACTGGAGAGTGCTTATCAATATTTGAACATAGATAAAAGTCATCTTACTACCCAAATAATTCCAGGATTTGAAGAAGATGTTAAAGCTGCAATGGATTTACCATTTGGATCTAAAACAGTACTTACAGCTTTTAAACAACTTTCAGAAAGGATAGGTATCCCTGCCGCTCTACTTCAAGCTAATCAAGTTACTGCTGCAAGAAAATTAGAAGAGGCTGGCAAGCTTCAAGCTGAAAAAGAAGGTTCTAAGTATAAAGCAAAGGAGAAAAAATATGTTAAATCTGAAATTGAATTAGCTTATGAAGAGTTATCTGAAGATCAAAAGAAATTACTAAGTAAATATCCTACTCCAGCTAAATTAGCTAGAGCTAAATTCTTAGCATTTATGGAAGATAGTGGAGAAGGAGAAGGAGTTATTACTTGGAATGAATTATCAGTATCACATCCAGATGTAGCTGAGTTTATATACGAAGCAGAGACTGGTAAGGATATGCCAGTAACTCCTCAACTTGGTAAGTTTGAATTACGGAAAGGTGATTGGAAAGAGTTACCTGGAGCTACTCGAATTGGTTATGCTGTCTGGGATGGTAAAGATTGGGTATATAGTTCAACTAAAGGAAAATCTAGACGAGAGTTCTTTGGTGAAGTTGATAACTACAAAGATAGAGATGGTTACTTTAGACCGTTTGAAGGTAAGAGTAATGATCTAACTTCTACATTCTTTGGTAGAGACGAACCAATTAACACCGCAAAAGAAGGTGGTCCAAGAGCTGGAGACTGGTATAAGACTACAAATAAAAACATAGGTGCAATGAACTTAGGAGATATCCGAGGTTTAAAAGGACAACCTTATGTCGTATGGAATGGAAAAGAATGGGTTCCAAGTGCTGTCAAAGGCAGATTTAGTGAAGAGTACCAAGGTCCTCAACCACTAAGCAAAATTGACGAAGAAGAAGACTTGATTAAAAAACAAGCACAACAAAATTACTAAGGTAAATTATGAGTTCTGAAACTGATTATTTTCAGGTTGATATTGACTCTCAGGTTCTGGATGATGCCGTGCTTGAGTTGCAAACCGAAATCGAAGAAGAAGAAAAAACCCGAGCATTGCGAGAACAGCGAAATCTCGAATTACAACGTCAGCAAGAGCAAGCAATCGCCGAACAGAAAGATCCCAGGAATAGATCAGATGGTGGTGGCGTTAGAGGATTTGCTAAAGAAGTACAATCTGCTATTGGCGGAGGTATTCAAGATACAGCTTCCTCTGTCGTAACTCTCCCAGAAAGAGCCATTGATATGTTTAGTGGTGAGATGGAAGAAGAATCACAAACAGATGAAGGTTATAAAGCTGAGTGGGATGACTGGTTTGTAGATGACGCTAATCCAATAGAAACTAAAACATGGTGGGGAGGTGCTCTACGGAGTCTTGTTCACTTTGGGACTTTAGTTCCAGCAAGTTTAGTAGCTTTAAAAGCTGCTGGACTAGGTGCTGTCGGTACTGCTATCGGTGGTGTTGGAGGTTCATTAGTTAGAGGTGCAGCAATTGGTGCGACCTCTGATGTTATATCTAAATATTCACAAGAAGATAACGGTCTAGCTATTTTGAGAGATCGTTATAACTTTATTGATACTCCCTTATCTACTAGAGAAGAAGATCACCCTGCCATGAAAACATTTAAAAATGTTGTTGAAGGTATGGGTATTGGAGCTATTTTTGATGGAGTGTCGATTGTATTAGGAAAAGGTATAAAGAAATTTAAACCTAAAAAAGGAAAAGAAATAGTAGTTAAAGATGGACCTAGACAAGAATTACAACGTGGTCCATACGTTCAGATGAATCATCCGAATGCCAATCAGCTGCCATTTTTAAAAGCCAAATTAAATAAGTTTAGAATAGACATACAAGAAGCTGGTAAAGCAAAAGACTTTAATAAACTAACTAAAGCTCAAGAACAATTTGGAGAGATTGAAGCACAGATTGAAGAAATAACATCGTGGAAACCGCAAGAGGTAACAGCTACCGATGGACAAGAAGATGCATTTAACAGAGCTATTAAAAGAGAGCAAAACGTTAATGAACAAGTAAGTGAGAAAGCACAACTACAAGCACAATCTTTAAGACCAGATCAATATGGTGGCTATAAAAATAATCCTATGACAGATTCTTGGCAAGCTGCTCCAACCTCTAATGGTAGAGCTGGTGATGTCTATTATCAACGTAGAAGAATAAATACTGATTATGGTTCTCGTAATGGTTCAACAGATTCATTACATACACCTGTACAGGTAGAAAGAACTGCCATGAGTGCTGATATGGCACAAGCAGAAGTCGAGAGAGTTCTTAAAGAGTTCATGTCTGACGATAGGATTCAAGCTGAAATTGCTATAGCTAAGAAAGAAGGTACATCACTTGCAGAGAAATGGGGTTATGCAGCTGAAAAAGCTAGAGAAATCCTTGAAGGTAGAAATGCTTCTGATTTAACAACAGAAGAATTTTGGAGACAGTTTGATGTTGACATGAACCGTATAGACGGTAGAGAGGTTTGGAAATCTGCAAACGTAGTAGCAGCTGATTTAGTTGTTGGATCTCTTATGAGAGAAATACGAGATGCTGGTATTGCAAGTAGAGAACTAATAGACATAGCAGATATTGCAGATGTTGATGGTCCTTCTCGTGCAATGTATGAAAAAATAATTGCTGGTTTAACTCAGATAAAATTATCAAAAGCAACTCAATCTGCTGAATTTAGAGGATTAGGTGCAAAAGATATAAAAATCGAAGTTGATAACTTTATTGATGAAACTAAAAATTCTTGGCGAATTGCTATGCAAGCAGCTGGTACAGATGCTGACGATAGTTTATTCAGAGCTATTCATGAAGTTATATCAATGTCTGATGAAATTCATAACTTAACTGACTTTGATAATTGGATTAAGAAAACTTTAAAAGGTGGTTATTTTGGAGGTCGTAAAAAGACTGGTGTATTAACTAAAGAACTACAGGGCATGATGATTCATAGTGTTCTTAGTGGTCCTAAAACTCCAGTAAGAGCAATTATGGGTACTGGTACGGCTACGTTCTTAAGACCATTTTCCCAGATAGTAGGTGCAACATTAACAGGTGATAGAACAACTCAACGTGCTTCTTTAGCTGCAATGAGTTCTATGATGGAAACTATTCCTGAAGCATGGACATTATTTAAAAGTAAGCTTAATTCTTACTGGTCAGGAGATGTTTCAAGTATTCAGACAAGATATTCAGAATATTCAAAACAGGAAGAGACTTGGGATATTCTTGGTGATTGGATAGAAAATAGTGGACAAGCAAGTTTTGGTGATCAAGCTGCATACAGAACAGCAAACATGGCTAGAGCTTTAAACAATAATTCTTTCTTTACTTACTCAACAAAGATAATGCAAGCTACTGATGAGACTTTTGGTTTCATTTTAGGTAGAGCAAGAGCAAAAGAAAAAGCTATGCGTTTTGCAATGAATCAATTTGATGCGGGAGAGATTACAGAGATTACTCCTGATTTATTAAAGAATGCAGAAAATAAATTCTATGCTGGCATAACAGATGCTGAAGGCAATATCACAGATGCTGCTACTTTATACGCTAAGAAAGAAGCTACTCTTACAACTGACTTAGAGGGATTCTCAAAAGGTTTACAAGATGCATTTGATAAAGCTCCTTGGGCTAAACCATTCTTTTTATTTGCAAGAACAGGTGTTAACGGTCTAACTCTTACTGCTAAACATACCCCAGGATTTAACCTGTTAGTTAAAGAATTTAATGATATTCGTTTTGCTACTCCTGATAATTTAGGAGAAGTAGGTAAGTATGGTATTAAATCTGCTGAAGATTTAGCTAATGCTAAAGCTCTACAAATAGGAAGACTAGCAATAGGTGGGTCAGTTATTTCAATGGCATCTCTTCACTTTATGAATGGAGGTCTTACAGGTAATGGACCAACGGATAGGAAGCAAAGACAATTATGGATTGATGGTGGATATAAACCAAGAACCATAAGTATCGGTGGAGTACAAGTTAGTTATGATTCTTTTGAACCATTTAACTTAATACTTTCAACTATTGCTGATATTGGAGATCACAGTCAATTAATGGGAGAAGAATGGACAGAAAATAATCTACAAAAATTAGCTGTTGTAATGATGCAAGCTGTGTCAAGTAAATCTTACTTAGCCGGTATGCAACAGTTTGTAGACTTGTTTGCTGGAAAACCTGGAAGTTGGGAATCAATTATTGCTGGGTTAGCTAACAACACAATGCCTATGTCTTCACTAAGGAATGAAATGGGTAAACTTCTTAATCCACATATGAAAGAGTTAAATTCTGGAATATGGCAATCAATAAGAAATAGAAACCTATACGCTGAAGGTTTAGATCCTAAAGGTGGATTGCCTACTAAGTACGACATGTTAAATGGTAGACCAATTAAAGATTGGGATTTTCCTACTCGTATGTTTAATATGTTTAGTCCTGTTCAATTTAATCTAGATCAAGGTATTGGTAGAAAACTTTTATTTGAAAGTGGTTATGACATGAGAATGTCAGCCTACTCTTCTCCAGATGGATTAGATCTTAGTAAATCTCCACGCCTTAGATCTATGCTTCAAAAAGGTATAGGTGATCAAAATCTAGAAGCTAAATTAAATAAACTAGCTAAAGATCCAAAGGTACTAGCATCAATACAAGAAATGCATCGGGATAGAAATTCTGGTAGAAGAGAAATGAATCCCATGACAGCGTATGTTCATAATAGACTTATAGCGAGATTATTTACAGATGCACGAGCAAAGGCTTGGGCACAAATAAAAAATGATCCAGAAGCAATGCAACTATATGCAGAAGGTAGAAGATTAACTATACAAAATAATAGATCATTCAATGAGACAGCAGATATTACAAATCCATATGGAGTCATACTCCCTTACAGATAATCCACTCGCCAACTAAATAAATAATCGTTTGTAAATACAAATGGCGACAACTGAACATTTTTATACAGGCAATGGTTCCACTACAACCTTTGCCTTTACATTTCCATATCTAGCAAATACGGCTGTCAAAGTAGAACTTGATAACGTATTAAAAACTGAAAACTCAAGTGGTCAAACAAATAATGACTACACCATTTCTAATACAAATATTGTCTTTAACTCAGCTCCAAGTAGCGGTGTTAGCATACATATTTATAGAAATACTAACGTTGATGCAGCTCAAGCAGTATACGCTGCGGGCTCTTCAATTAGAGCTAGTGATTTAAATAATAACCAGACACAGGTATTATATGCAGCTCAAGAAGACTCACAGTTAGTAAGACAATCTGATTTAAAAGACGGGATAGTTAATTCCGCAAAGATAACTGATGGTTCAATAGTAAACGTTGATGTCAATGCATCAGCTGCTATTGCCGGAACTAAAATTTCTCCAGACTTTGGCTCACAAAATATAGCAACAACAGGAACTGTAGATGGAAGAGATGTATCCGTAGATGGTACAAAACTCGACACTATAGAGACTAATGCTAAAGATGACCAAACAGCATCTGAGATAAAAACTCTGTACGAAGGTAACTCAAATACCAACGCATATACCGATGCTGAAAAAACAAAATTAAGCGGTATTGAAACCGCAGCCACCGCAGATCAAACCTCCGCAGAAATTAGAACCCTTGTAGATAATGCTACCGATAGTAATGTATTTACTGATGCTGATCATACTAAGCTTAATGGCATAGAAGCGTCAGCCACCGCAGATCAAACAGTAGGTGAAATTAAAACACTTATAGCTGGTTCACCTTTAGATGCTTCGCATTTAGCTGCTAATTCTGTAACTTCATCTGAACTCGCGGCTGACTCAGTTGATTCGAGTGAACTTGTAGATGGATCTATAGACACTTCTCACATAGCTCCTGCTCAAGTTACAGATGCAAAGCTTGCGTCTAACTCAG
>Ga0160422_10001519_pt1 | contig 14520 bp, 8 predicted proteins | sample Fk160mmetaG_FD_108192 | JGI IMG/M metagenome (GOLD analysis project Ga0160422, IMG submission 108192) | Marine microbial communities from the Central Pacific Ocean - Fk160115 60m metaG | ecosystem: Environmental > Aquatic > Marine > Oceanic > Photic zone | place: The Central Pacific Ocean...
CGGATTAAAAAATCAACAAATAAATCTGGGTTTTCAAGCTCTTTAGATCGGTCCATGGCCCAAAAGCCATCTGTTAAATAATCATTCTCCACAGTAGAGTGGTCTTGAATGGCACCATATCCACAATGGTGGTTGGTTAAAAGCAAGCCTTCTGCAGAAATAACTTCTCCTGTACAAAAACCACTAAAACTAACAATAGCATCCTTCAAGCTGGAGTTGTTAATACTATATAACTCTTCCGCTGTGAGTTGTAAACCTGCAGCTTGCATGTCTACCTCATTTAAACGCTTAACAAACATAGGTAGCCACATTCCTTCGTCTGCTTTTAAAGAAATAGGTACAGCAAAAAGAACGGCTAAAATGAAACCTAAAATTTTCTTATTCATCTGAATATTTTTTTCGATTAATAATTATGGTGTCACAAAGAAAAGAAATATTCGCAAATAATGGGGCCTCATTAAAGGTGCGAATTTCCATCATAAAATCTAAAATAAGGTTCAGAGAAAAATAAAATGCAGATCTAAGCTATTCTATTCAGAGACATTCATGCCCCACTGCAGATCGAGCCAAATGAGTCTTTGCTCAATCCATGTCTTAAGCAAATCCAATTCTTCTTTATGCGACTGTGACTTGTGTTTGTTCGGCCATATTTTCTTCCCCATCAATGGCCACTTTTTAAAATTTAAGGGCTGATATTCAGAAAGGGTATTCTCAAATTGTTCAATTAATTGACCTATATTATCATTTCTCAACACGCTTTTTCGATGCGCAATATAACGTCGTTTAAGAGAGCTGTTAAACTTTTTATTTTCCCATAAACTGTTCCACCAAAAAGGAAGATGGTCTGAATAGTCTCCATCAATAACAAAGCCCTCTGGACTAAAAGCATTACCATGTTCGGCTAGTCCCCAGGCAATGTTATAATCCCAAGCAATTGGTAATCCAACTTTTGCACCATCAAAAACCAAATAGGTGCTCAACCTGTAGGCGTCAATATTTTTACTAAGCTCATTTAAAATAATAAAGTCCATAAAACTACTTGTATCCATCAGGCTCAAATCATCATTCAAAACAGCCTCTTCAAAAGCGTTTAGCACACGGTCTATTTGTGTTCTTTTTTTTACTGAATAATTCGATGGAGACTCAATAACATAGGCGGCATTAATTCCTTTTTCTATCTTCTTATAATGTACAATATCGCAAGGCGCCCTATCTATTTGAACCAAGAAAGTGTTTGTGTCTGGGCTGCTCATTAATTTTGCATACTGTTGTTTGGGGTGTTCTAATAACAAATACAAACCATAATAATCGCCATTCAACAATACATTTGTAAATATTGAAGGGTTCGAAACGCTCCTCATTTGAGCATATAAATCATAACTCAATTTATTTCTTATTAAAGATTTGTCGCTATAAGGGGCGTACAATACCGATTTGCTAATTGTTATGTCTTTGTAATATGGCTGGTGTAATGTTTTAAGTGCGAGTTGCTTTTTTGGAAACACCTTTGAGCTTGAGCCTCTAATCTTAAGTTTTGAAGCGGCAGTTATGGTTTCATTATTTGTTATCATTTTAACTTCTGCATTTTGGTAATATGCATCTGTTAAAGGGGTATTAAAAGTATTAATCTCAAGCAAAGGAACGCGCTCGCTTAGCAAAGCTGTTTTCGATCTCAACTCTGCAGTTTCAAGCTCTATCAAATCTTTTGCCTTGTTTTTTTTAGCATGTTTTACCAAAAAGGCCAGCTCAGCATCATCGGTCAATTTTATTCTGTAATATGCCTTGCCCCTATCGGGGTAAAAATAATAGTTGTCTCCCCTTATATTTTCATTTTTATAAAATTCGCTACCCGAGTTGTGATAGATTATTTTTTTTTCCTGAAATAAATAAAATGCTTTTTTATGTTCTAAAAAAAAGTGAAACTCATTATGAACGATATCCGGCTCAACAAATAACAAAGAGTAGATGCTGTCATTTTCTTGATGGGTGGTGGTGTCAACCTGATATAATAGTGGGTCTTGTGAAGATATAATTTCAGCGGCAGACTCGGGTGTTATCTGCACCGATGTGGCTCTATCGATTTTAGTGCATGAAACTAAAACGACGCATAATATGATAATAAAAATATTTTGATTCATTTATTACGCTAAAATTATCAATTTTTCTATATAAGAATAAGGTGATTGAATTTTAAACCTAAAAAAATGCACCCTAAACAGAACGCGATATACCAATTTAGCTTAATAGGGAGCTAAATTCTGTTTAAGCCTTAAAAAAAGCCTTACTATCTCTGCTGCTTTTTTATTTATTCCTCATCACCAAAATCATAGGAGATTTCGGCCTCTAGCCAGGCATCAATTTCTTTAAAATTCTCTATTGCTCTGCGGTCTCTTTTTGTCGGTCTTCCGAGACCGCGATCGCGGTCTTCGCTTGCACGTCGACGGTGGTAAAAAGCTCTAAATTTCTCTCTTTCTTCAACTGGAGTTAAATCTTCGTAACAATCTTTGGCAATGGCATAAGCAACTCGTCTTTTTAAAATTTCTAATATTTTAAACTGCAGTTTAAAACCGTTTTTATCTACTGAGATGTGCTCGCCCTCTGCAATAGGACGTGCCGGCTTGCACTTGGTATTGTTCACCTTTACTTTTCCCGATTTACATGCCTGAGTGGCCATACTTCTGGATTTAAAGATGCGCACCGTCCAAAGCCATTTGTCAATTCGTGTTTTCTCCATCTTTAAAATATTTTATCAGTTTATGAGCTTTACTCTTGCCCAAGAGTTCTGTTAATTCTTTAATTGAGGCTGCTTTTATGCGCTTAATAGATTTGAATTTCTTTAATAGGTCGGTTTTAGATTTTGGACCAATTCCTGGCGCATCGTCTAAGGTAGAGTGCAAACTTAATTTGCTTCTTTTGTTTCGGTGGTGCGCCAAACTAAATCGATGTGCTTCATTACGAAGATGCTGAATCAGCTTTAAAGATTCTGATCGCTTATCTATATAAAGTGGCACAGAGTCGCCAGGAAAATAGATTTCTTCCAGCCGTTTTGCAATACCCACAATTGCAATTTTTCCTCTGAGTTTAAGTTTTTCTAAAGCTTTTAAAGAAGAACTAAGTTGACCTTTACCCCCATCTATAATAACGAGCTGAGGGAAGGGTTCATTCTGCTCTTTGAGTCTTTTATATCGGCGGTATACAACCTCTTCCATAGAGGCAAAATCGTCTGGACCATCTACTGTTTTGATGTTAAAATGGCGGTAATCTTTTTTACTTGGCTTACCATTTTTAAACACTACACAGGCCGATGCTGGGTTGGTTCCTTGTGTGTTGGAATTATCGAAACATTCAATTTGTACAGGTAGTTGCGAAAGTCGCAAGTCATTTTGTAACTGCTCCAAAATACGTTTGATGTGTCGCTCAGGATCAATGATATTTAAGGTTTTCAACTTTTCTTGGCGCATGTATTTTGAATTGCGAAGTGAAAGGTCAATTAATGCTTTTTTATCACCTCTTTGCGGCACTAATACTCTTACCTCTCCCCAAGGACTATCGATAGCTTTATTAAGTAATATTTCTTTTGCGGTAGAATGAAACTTTGAACGAATGTTGACGAGCGATAAGCTCAATAAATCTTCATCTAACTCATCGAGCTTTTTCTTTATTTCCAAATTGTACGACTGTATTATGGCTCCTTTAACTACCTTAAAATAGTTAATATAAGCAGAATCGGTATCTGAAAATATAGACATCACATCTACGTGATCGATTTTGGGGCTAACCACTGTAGATTTGGATTGATATTGCTCTAAAGCTTCTAGTTTCTCTTTAATTTCAAGCGCTCTTTCATACTCAAGTCTATTGGCATATTCCTGCATCTGTTTTTTTAAAGGGTTTATTAAGCTTCGCGTATTTCCTTTTAAAATACTCCGAATTTCAGAAATAGTTTGACTGTAAGATGCTTCGTCTTGATAGCCTTCGCAAGGGCCTAAGCATTTTTTTATGTGATAATCTAGGCAAACCTTAAACTTGCCTCTTTCGATGTTTCCCTCACTTAAATTATAGGTACAGCTGCGCAGCTGATAAAGCTGATTGATAAGTTTTAGAAGTACTTTTATTGATTTTGTTGAAACATATGGGCCAAAATATTCCGAGCCATCTTTTACAACCTTGCGTGTTGAAAATACACGAGGAAAGCGTTCTTTTTTAATGCAAATCCATGGATATGTTTTGTCATCTTTAAGCAAAACATTATAACGTGGCTGGTGTTTTTTAATCAGGTTGTTTTCAAGTAATAAAGCATCTATCTCATTTTCAACCAAAATATATTCTATCCTTTCAATCTTTTTTACCAAGACTCTGGTTTTGGCATAATCTGAGTGCTCTTTCTGGAAATATGAAGAAACGCGCTTTTTTAACTTTTTAGCTTTACCAACATAAAGAATCATATCTTGTTTGTCAAAAAATTGATACACACCAGGAACCAAAGGCAGGGTTTTTAAATATTGAGCAATATGTTCTTTTATTTCAGGCACAACTCAAATGTAAGAAAAGTAATGCGGGTTCGAAATTGGGTAAAGCTTTTTAAGATTAAAATATAGTCCTGTTAATTCCAGAATTCTCTCTTTTTATCCCGAGCGCGCTTCAATTGTAAATATTCCTCTGTCGGAACTTTAATAAAAGATGGGTGTTGCTCGATAGCAAATTCCAAGAGTTCCACAATTTTATCTACCGAATCGTTTTCATAATTAATTTCCAATGGTTTTTTAATAACCATGGATTGTAAGATGCCTTTTTTCTTTATCAGCAGGCCTCTTTTGTCAAACGAACGTCTAAAGCCATCTATAACAATAGGAACAACAATAGGTTTGTATTTTTTTATAATGTGAGCCGTTCCTTTTCGGATGGGATTAAAGGCTTTTGTTGTACCTTGCGGAAAAGTAATTACCCAGCCATCTTCCAAAGCTTTTCCAATATTGCTAATATCTTTGAGGTCTACCTGTCTTTTGATAGACTCTCCCGATTCACGCCAAGTGCGCTTAATTGATACCGCGCCTATGTAGGCCATAATTTTAGGTAAGAATCCCGATTTCATAGTCTCGGTGGCAGCCACATAATATAAGTTGGTTTTGGGTCTCCACAAATAACCAACATTTTTAATGCTGTCTATACGTCCTTTTAAAGAGGCATTAAAAACATGGTGCATGGCAGTAACGTCAGCAAAGTAGGTTTGATGATTAGAAACAAAAAGAATATTTTTTTCTGGCAACTCTCTGATAATTTCAGAGCCTTCTATTTTTAAACTATTAAAGCCTTGGTATCTTCTATGAGACAAGGTCCCTAATATTTGAATTAACAAACGTTTTAAAAATATGTAATGCCCAAAAGGGTCTTTGTGTATTATTCGCATACTGTAACTCCTACTTATACAAAAGTTCCTTTTCTATTAATTTCTCGGCGATTTGAATCGCATTAGTAGCTGCACCCTTGCGCAAATTATCAGAAACCACCCACATGTTTAGAGTGTTCTTATAAGACTCGTCTCTACGTAATCTCCCAACAAACACATCATTTTTTCCTTCAGCATATTTCGGCATCGGATAGGTATTAGTATCCGTATTGTCTTGTAAAGTTAAGCCCTCAGTGTCTGAAATGGTTTTACGTACTGTTGTAAGATCGAACTCTTTTTTAAACGTAACATTAATACTTTCAGAATGTCCTCCCATTACAGGAACACGAACCGCTGTAGCTGTTATACCTATGGACCGGTCTCCTAAAATTTTTCGTGTTTCATATACCAATTTCATCTCTTCTCTTGTATAGCCAGTAAGTAGAAAATCGTCACAATGAGGCAAACAATTTTGGTAAATTGGATAGGGGTACGCCATCTCTGATTGGGTTCCTGTCGCCTCGTTTTCAAGTTGTTTCTTTGCCTTTACTCCTGTACCTGTAACAGATTGGTAGGTTGAAATAACAAGCCTTTCTAAACCATAGAGTTTATGTAGAGGTGCCAACGCCATTACCATTTGTATAGTTGAACAGTTGGGGTTAGCAATAATTTTATCCTCTGCAGTTAATTCTGAAGCATTAATCTCCGGTACAATTAATTTGTGGCCTGGCTTCATTCTCCAAGCAGAAGAATTGTCAATTACAGTAGTACCAATAGCAGCAAATTTTGGTGCCCAATCCAAAGAACATTCAGTGCCTGCCGAAAATAAAGCTATATCTGGATTTAAAGCTACTGCTTGATCAATAGACTTCAAAAAATATTCTTTTCCTTGCCAATAAATGCTTTTACCAACGGACTTGTGAGAGGCCACCAAAATTAAATCTGTAATTGGGAGTTTGCGTTCTGCCATAACCTTAAGCATCACGCCACCTACCATTCCTGTAGCACCAACTAACGCAATTTTCATTATCTATAATTTTGCATAAAGATAATACCTAATGAGCAAATGACTGTTTTGAGTAAATTATGTTTAACATAATTAATAATCTATGTCTTTTTAACCTTTTGTGATGCTTTGATTCACTCTTGTAAATTTTGAGCAAGTTTACGAAAATTTTTCAGTTGGTATGAGTTTCATGAAAGTAAATGCAAATTTATATTGGGTATTTATGTCGTGATGGTAGAAGTAATTAATCCGCAATAAAATCAAAATAAATTAAAACTCCCGAAGTGGTTTTAAACAATAATTAAACCCACGGCTTATTTAATAAACCATGGGGTTATATTTTTATTTGATGACTTCTAAACGCTTAGTAATCTGAGCATCATCAACCTGTAACTGATAAAAATAGGATCCCGGAGCCAATTGGTTTACATCTACTTGAGCTGTATGATATCCGGCTGTCTTAATTCCAGTAGTGATAAGCATAATTTCTTCTCCAATAACATTAAATAAACTTAATGTAAGAGACATTTCTTTTTTTAAATAAAATGAAATCTCGGTAAAATTACTAGCAGGATTTGGGACAGAATTATATAGCGCTAAGTCTTTTTCAAAATTACTTTCAGAAATTAGAGAAGCAATAACAAGAGCGTCTTTTTCAAAACCGCTAACACCTGTGCTAAGCTCTAGAGAAACTGACTGTGAAGTGTTGCTTTTTTCAGAAAATAGAACAAGACTAAATTCTTCTGCATCGTATAAGCCATCTTTTTCTGATGTAAGTAAATCATTACCCCAAATTGTAATAAGGGTGTTTGGCAAAGTAATTTTTGCAGCCCCTACCATATCACCTTTTGCATCGTAAACATAAAGCTCATCTTTTGAGCTAACTTGAACATCCCATGCACTCTCTGGAATAAGAAGGTGCATATTACTTCCTGTATTCTTCTCAAAATCTACTGATGTTGAAGTGTTATCAATAGATGGAGTATGAACCATTCTGTATTCATCGTCATTGGCATTATAAGTCAATATGTGAGAAGCATACAATTTAATTTGATATCCTTGGCCCGCTAACATATCACCAATACCATTAAAGCCCCATTCTGGTAAATAAGCCATTCCCATAACATCTTTAACAATAATTATGTCTGATGTAAAGGCGTCTAAAACAGCATCAACTGGAGCTGGTTCTGAACGTAAATACGCAATCATATTCCATCCTTCCGTCAAGTTTATAGGGGTTTGTTCTGGGGCCATTATAAAGCCTGTCATTTCAACTAATGCTTCATCATAAAGCTTTATTTGATAACCCTGTGTATTGTCCCAATCACCAATTCCGTTAAAACCAAAGTCTGGTAGATAAGCTAGACCTAAATTGTCTTTCACAATAATCACTTGACTTAGTATAGGTTCCATTATAGCTTCGATAGACATATTTTGTGTTTGTATAAAGGAAGAAACCATATTCCATCCTGCTTCGAGCGCTAATTGCTGTGAACCTCCATTTGGATAATTACACGATTCATCACTCACATTTGCTTGAGGGTTAAAGTTAATGGCATTCAGATCTGTACAACCCATCACAAGTTCACATATTTGATTAACACCAAAATGGTTTTTTGTTCCTGTGGTACCAGATATTTGCTTTTTACCTTCAATAAGAATAGACCAGTTAAATGTTTCTGAGCTTTCATATTCAGGAACAGTAAATAAATAACAATCATCTGATAAACAGTAATAGTTTACCCCATCAAAACCTGTCTCTAACGTTCCTGTCTCTTGTATTGAACCATCAAAAGAAGAAAGCTCATAAGTTAACGTTTCCCATCCATTTCCACTTGTGCTCACGAGTTGAACTTCTACAAGCATTTCATAGAATTCACATGTGATGTAGGTACACGAACCATCATCGTCAGTTGCTTCTTCATTAAAATTAACTGCTTCATCATCAGTACATCCTAAAACAACCTCAAATTCACATGAGCCATCATCGGTATTGGCATCTGGCGTGAAATTAATTGCAGTTTCATCCATACATCCAAAAACAATAATTTGTGCACCATCACAACCTGAGAATGTTCCACTAAATAAATACTCGAATGAAGAGCCTGAGAAAACTTGGGCACCACACGCATACAAGTGAAATTCTCCGTTTCCAGCACCACTAGTTAAACCGTCGCCATATGTATCATATAAGTTAAATGTAATTTCTACATCATCAGGCACACAAATTGAATCTACATAAAGGGTGTTTTGCTCTTCAAACCCATTCATGACAATTAATGTGTCGCCATCGACAGTAATTAAGTCCCAAGAGGTTTCCTGAGGATAAGGATCTGTTTGTAACTCCATTACAAGCACATTGCTTCCTTCACTACATTCAAGAGGATACTCACACGAACTGTCATCTGTGGTAGCAGAATCATCATAATTTAATGCAGCTGGGTCTGTACATCCCGCTAAAGGATACTCACACGAACCATTATCTTCCGTTGCTTCTGGATTATAATTTAATGCTATTTCATCTATACATCCTAACACGGGGCCACAACCATCTCCGCCAAATTCCCCGACATAGGGTGAACCACCAGACAATAATATATCTCCACTTTCAGTGGTAATAGTCCAAGAAACTTCATAAGCCCAGCCTCCTTCGCTAACAACAACTTCTACACATCCTAATTCAGGATCATAACAAGCAGACTCCGTACCTTCCGAACCCGATTCTAAGGTAAATGACTGATCATTTAACGTCAACACGTTCCCATTCCATCCATCACCATAAGAATCACTCATATTAATTGTTATAGTCGTCAAGTCAGAGCAGTCTATTGGATACTCACATGAACCATCATCTTCCGTGGCTTCTTCATTAAAATTAAGCGCAAAAGAATCTGTACATCCTAAAATAGGGTATAAACATGAACCGTTGTCATAATTGGCTTCATCGTTGTAATTAAGTGCTAAAGGGTCTGTACATCCAGACACTGATTCACATTCTGATAAAAAGTTAAGAGGTTGAACATCTGGGCATGCTCCTGAAACATAAACATCTTCATATCCAGGGGCTGTTATTTCCCATGAAATTTCATACGGCCAGCCACCTGTTTCTGGCACACTTACAATGTAACAACCTGGAGTTAGACAAAAGAAATCTGTGGCTTGAGATCCATCTTCAATGGTTCCTACTGCAGTAGTGTCACCCCATTCATTAATAATGTGATAATAATTTCCATTCCAGCCATCACCATAGGAGTCAAATAAATCCATACGAACAACCCACTCAATGCCTTCTGCACAATATTCACAAGAACCGTCTTCGAAATTTGCATCAGGGTCATAGTTTAAAGATAAAATGTCTGTACACCCTAAATTTGGCAACTCACAAGAACCGTCATCGAAGGTAGCTGTAGGAGAAAAATTAAATGCCAAAGTATCCATGCAACCATATACTGGTATTTCGACATTTATATTTATTGATGGAGAAAAAACATCAAATACCGAATTATTAACGTCTAATACTCCGTCAAGCCAAGTGTTTCCGCCTGTATATGGAAGAGTAACTTCCTGACTGTTTCCGTTGTTGTCACTAAAATACAAAGTAGATGAAATATTTGCATCAAACGAACCAGAAATTGTAGGAATTCCACTTAAACCTATACAAGAATTTCCAACTGGAAAAGAGCAAGACTGTGGCTCGCAAGCCCAGTTTAATCCTAACGGTAGACCTGAAATATCATTTATTACGAGTGAATCTACATATACAATATCACCATTTACATTAAATGTTTCTGCTAATAAAAACTGAATGGACTCAATAAAATACTCATTTAAAAATGCCGTTGGCATTAATGCTTGATTTTCAACCAGATCGACCTCTTCTGAAAAATTGAAACCTAAATCAGTCGCATCTATACTAGGAGTACAAATATCACTTATAGCAGATCCATCAAACTCTGAAGCATATATAACACTCGTTTGGTCACCTATTGTTTCAAGCTCAAACAAAACATAAACAATATTATTTTCAAAGTTAATTTCATATTGTGGGACATAGTTATCTGTTTCCATATTTGTAGAAACGGCTAAAACATATTCTCCATCTGCTAGACCTGTAATATCAACCCACTGGCAAGAAATTCCAGAACCGTAAGTGTCTGAACATCCTTTACTAATTCCCATCGTAGAACAACCATATGTAAAACTACAAGGAGAGGGATTAGTGATGTAATCAGGCATCTCACTAGATACGGCAGCTCCCAAATCCATCACACACCAACCATTTTTGTGTCCTATGGTCTCGCTTGGCTCTAAACTTGGATAGTTATAAAGTCTATAGTTCGCATAACCCTCATAGTGAGCATGACCATGGCAGTCATCCCAATAAAAGTTAGGGTTCAAATTTCCAGCACCGCCCGATTGACCAATGTAAAAATCTTCATTCCCATAGTTGGAAATAGTTGTTGTAAACCGAAGTGTTTTTCTTTCTCCTGTTCCGGTTATACATCCTTCGGCTACAAGGCATTCGTCTGAGCTGGTAAACGAATTTATTTGTAGTGAATTTAAAATTGTGTTGACCGAAACTTGCAAGTCAGGTCCATTAAGACAGCTGCCGTCATCAAATGTTGCTTGCGAATTATAATTTGCTGCATTTGAGTCTGTACAACCAGGAACCAATCCCAAACAAGCTGCTTGAGCTTCTGAATATGAACTACAATCGGTAGCATTAGAGCCAAAAGTAACCGAATAGATAGCATCTAAATCGACAGCTAATTGCCATTCTAGTGAAGCGCAACATGCGCTTAAATATTCATTATTATAAATACTAATCTCATTTGCATTCATTAATCCACCTAAAGGATCAATTGTCGATATAGATGTTTCGTAAATACTCAAATTTCCTTCAACACTTACCAAAGAAGATAATGCTTCGAGATTAGTAACATCAGCACCAGTGATGTTTAAGTCGCCTTGAAAAACTTCACAGCCTGCAAGCGCGTTAAGTGCTTCTTGAGAAGTAATAAAGTTTGATTGACCTGTTATTCCGCATTGGGCGTTCACAAACTGAGATGCACTAAATAGAAGTGCAAACATGAGGGGGGTAAAATTTTTCATTGTTTATTTTATTTATTAAAATATAACGATCTGTCACAAAAGTTCACAACAATTATGCCAATACCATGGCTCCAAGTGCTCCTGAAACAAAAAAAGGGCAAGCTACTTAAATCACAGTGCTCAACCCTCTACCCTTGCTGCGTTCCCGCCCTGGGGGAATTCGAGGGGAGCTACTTGTCTAAGACTTGCCCCATGCAAAGATACAATTCTATGCGTATGCGAACCATGTTTATGTTTGGAAATTTTGTAAAAGTATCTCAAAAAAAAACATCAAATTTGATAAAGGATTATTTCTCTTTTTTTATGAACACGCTTAACACTTGAGCAAGTTATATCGCATGCTAACCGATTTATCTATAATATCGCGAACGGCCTCAATAGAAACGCGCTCTTGATGCATGCTGTCTCTGTGGCGAATGGTTACACGATTATCATTTGCCGTATCATTATCAATAGTGATACAGAACGGAGTTCCATTAGCGTCCTGACGACGGTAACGACGACCGATAGAATCTTTCTCTTCAATAACACAGTTAAATTCTAACTTCAAATCATCAAATATTTTGCGAGCCAATTCAGGAAGACCATCTTTTTTAGTTAATGGCAAAATTGCTGCTTTTACTGGCGCCAATACGGGCGGCAAAGCCAAAACAACTCTCGTGTCATTGTCTCCTACTTTTTCTTCTCGGTAAGCATTGCACATGGTTAACAAGAACATACGATCTACACCAATAGAAGTTTCTACCACAAAAGGTGTGTAGCTTTCGTTAATTACAGAGTCAAAGTACTGAACTTTTCTTCCTGAATATTCTTGATGGGCTTTTAAATCAAAATCTGTTCGAGAATGAATTCCCTCTACTTCTTTAAAACCAAATGGGAATTCGTATTCTATATCTGCAGCCGCATTTGCATAATGGGCTAACTTCTCATGGTCATGGAGCCGGTATTTTTCTGAATCAACTCCTAAAGATAAATGCCATTTGTAGCGCGCCTCTTTCCAATACTCATACCATTTCATTTCTTCTCCGGGCTGAACAAAAAATTGCATTTCCATTTGTTCAAATTCTCGCATTCGGAAAATGAACTGACGAGCCACAATTTCGTTTCGAAATGCTTTACCAATTTGAGCAATACCAAAAGGAATTTTCATACGTCCCGTTTTCTGAACATTTAAAAAGTTTACAAATATTCCCTGGGCCGTTTCTGGGCGTAGCCACAAATCACTTGACCCATCTGCGGTAGCTCCCATTTTAGTGCCAAACATGAGATTAAACTGACGAACATCAGTCCAGTTCGCTGTTCCCGAGATTGGGCATTTTATTTCAAGTTCTTCAATAAGCGCTTTTACATCTGCCAAATCATCTTTTTCTAAACTGCCATTTAAGCGCGTGGAGGTGTTCGCCATTTTTTCCTTATAGCCCAACACTCTAAGATTTGTTTCTAAGAACTGAGCCTTGTCAAAAGCTTCGCCAAAGCGCTTTGCGGCTTTTTTAACTTCTTTGGCAATTTTACCTTCAATCTTGGCTATAAAATCTTCAACCAAAACGTCTGCGCGGTAGCGCTTTTTAGAATCTTTATTGTCAATTAGTGGATCGTTAAATGCATCTACATGTCCGGAAGCCTTCCAAATAGTTGGGTGCATGAAGATTGCTGAATCAATTCCAACAATATTTTCATTCATCATTACCATGGATGCCCACCAATAATCTTTAATGTTCTTTTTTAACTCTGAACCATTTGAACCATAATCATAAACTGCTGCTAAGCCATCGTATAACTCGCTGGATTGGAAGACATACCCATACTCTTTAGCATGCGCTATTACTTTCTTAAAAACATCGTCTTGATTTGCCATAAATGCAAAAATAAGAAATAGAATGATACAACCGAACCTTCATATTTTAGGTTCGATTTTTCAATTATAATTAATTATTAAATGATGGAAAAACATCAAACCAGTGACTACATAAAATTATTTATTACGTTCGATGACATACTCTATGAGCGCATTTAGCGATTGTTTAACCTCAGAGTCCGGCACATCAGAAATAATCTCTATCGCTTTTGCTTTATATGCATGCATTTTTTCTGTGGCATACTCTATTCCACCACATTCTCTAACAAAGGCTATAACTTCGTCGACCTTCTTGGGGTTGTTGTGATGTCTTTTAATCGTATTTATTATTTTTCTGCGGGTAGCTTTATCACATTGTTGAAGCGTATAAATAAGTGGTAAAGTCATTTTTTGCTCTTTGATATCAATACCAACGGGCTTTCCGATCAGTCCTTGTTTTTGGTAATCAAAAAGGTCGTCCTTGATTTGAAACGCAATTCCAATAGCTTCACCAAAATCCCACATCTTTTTAATTTGTGCTTCTTCGTTGGTAACTGATGCGCATCCAACGGCACAACAAGCCGCAATTAAAGAAGCGGTTTTCTTACGAATAATTTCATAATAAACAGCTTCAACAATATCTAGTCTTCTGGCCTTTTCAATCTGTAACAACTCCCCTTCGCTCATTTCTTCAACAGCACGAGAAGTTAATTTTAAAAGATGAAAGTCTTCGTTTCTTACTGCCAACAATAATCCTTTTGAGAGTAAAAAATCACCAACGAGAACGGCAATTTTATTTTTCCAAAGCGCATTAATTGAAAAAAAACCACGACGCATATTTGCATCATCCACTACGTCGTCATGAACCAACGTGGCCGTGTGCAAAAGTTCTATCATGGAGGCTCCTCGAAATGTGCTTTCATTTGTCTCTCCAACTAATTTCGCAGAAAGAAAAACAAACATTGGTCGCATTTGCTTTCCTTTTCGCTTTACAATATAATTAGTGATTTTATCTAAAAGTGGGGTTTTGCTCGCCATCGAGGCTTTGAACTTGGACTCAAAAGAATCCATTTCAGTTTTTATTGGCGCTTTTATTTGATCGATGACCGACATAGGTACAAATTTAATAATAAATGGGCTGCTAACGCTTTGTAAAATGAATTATTGCAAGATTAAAATTAA
>Ga0160422_10001520_pt1 | contig 14507 bp, 14 predicted proteins | sample Fk160mmetaG_FD_108192 | JGI IMG/M metagenome (GOLD analysis project Ga0160422, IMG submission 108192) | Marine microbial communities from the Central Pacific Ocean - Fk160115 60m metaG | ecosystem: Environmental > Aquatic > Marine > Oceanic > Photic zone | place: The Central Pacific Ocean...
AAATACGTGGGGATGGCGCCGGATAAGCTTTTCTACGATAGACCCCGCGACGTCTTCTATGGTGAAGCGATTTTCCTCATCAGCTATCTGAGCGTGAAAAACCACCTGCAGGAGAACGTCTCCCAGTTCTTTGCATAACTCACTATCATCTTCTGCATCAATGGCCTCCAGCGCTTCGTAGACTTCTTCCAGCATATAGGGTTTTAGAGACCGGTGTGTTTGTTCGCGGTCCCAAGGACAGCCCTCTGGTGCGCGCAGTCGTTTCATGACTTTTACGAGTTCTTTAAAATATGAGGTTTCTGCCATATGTCGTCTCTCTACAGCGCCGTGTACTTTGCATTGCGTCCGCGGTCCTTTTCCGCGGGATACCAGCGGTCTGAAATGGCCGTCTTCTCTCTTAGCAGTGCTGAAGCATCCATATTGAGTTAATCTTCAATTTCTTTGTTGCTGCGAAAGCGAAAATGCTCCAACAGCTCTGCCGCTTCAACTGATAGGCCGACTAATAGGTCCTTAGGGATATGGAACTGCCTCCAGTTCCGCTCGTCGATAAACTGGCGAAGGGCCTCTTTGAAATCGGTCAGCGTACGGGTATCGTCTTGCATCACACATGCAGTTGATTCGAAAAGAGGTGAATTAAGAATATAGGGTTATTTATGAGCGAGAGAATAGTTGGACTCCGCTGGTGCCGATATAAGAAAACGGGATTCTTATCCATTGCAGAATGGTAGAACACTGATTTGAATGAGTATAATATGTCAACGGGAGTACAACCATGATGGTGCGAACGACTAAGAGTAACGCGATTAAACGCAAGAAAAGCATTGTGAATGTATCTCGCCGGAACCATAATTTGGAGGGCGATGCGGTACTCGCTCAATATCTGGATGATATTGCGATGTCTACTCCGCTTAGTGGACGGGAAGAGAGCACTCTAGCTGAACGCATTCATGCTGGAGACGATGAGGCGCGCAATACACTAGTTGAAGCGAATTTACGCTTTGTCATATCTATCTCGAAAGAATATCAAAATCGGGGCTTGTCATTGCTGGAGTTAATCAGTGCTGGGAATGTGGGTCTTATTACGGCTGCGGATCGTTTTGATGAAACGCGAGGATACAAGTTTATCTCGTATGCAGTTTGGTGGATAAGGCAGGCTATTCTACAGGTGTTAATGGAGCAGTCTACGGTTCGTCTGCCAGCAAACCGTCGCGATTTATTGGCAAAGATACTGCGCACTCGTGAAGATTTGCAGGCCAGAGGGAAATCGGTGACTGTTGAAAAGATCGCACGATCATTAGATATAACTCCAGAGAAAGTCGAACAGGCGATTGTTGATAACCAGTCGATATACTCTTTGGATGCTCCTTTTAAAGATGGAGAAATCCGAAGCATGATCGAAGTGCTTGGCGATGAAAAAGTAGTCTCTCCGGAAGACGACGTGTTTTCTCAGATTATGAGAGAAGATGTTGATATTGTATTGAGCCGATTGAACGCTCGTGAATCAGAAGTAATCCGACTGTATTTCGGTTTGTCAGATGAGCCTCCGTTGACGCTTAATCAAATAGGCGTCCGTTTTAAACTCACGCGTGAACGCGTACGTCAGATAAAGGAACTTGCTCTCGGCAAACTGCGCCATCCGCGATTTTACTCGCGACTTCGCGCTCACGCACCTACGTAGGGCATAAAGCTTCGCATTCTCTGGTCTACTTTTTGCTAATTAGACCGCGGTTGGTCCAATTATATGGGTTATGTGTTACTATTTAAACAAAAGAGGGAAAGAAGTTCTCTCCTTATGCCGATATATAGAGCAAAACGTTGCTAATAGGGAGTATCACAATGGCACCTTCTGAAACAGGTAAAGTAATCGCGCGAAGATGGGCAGGGTTTGGCACATTTATTTTTTTTGCCTCGGGCATATCCTTGGGTATTTTCCTGGCTTCTATATCTGGTTAATTTTATAAGTTATTGTTTATAAATTATTTAAAAAATAAACGATGACATTGAAAATTATCCTTTACTGAACTCTTGACGAGCTAATTAGGCTGTTTTATATTGTGTTGCGAGGCGGTGATATAGGCCCATTTGTCTCCCCCAGATTTTCTGCAATAGATACCGTGTTTTATCACTTTTGTTCTATTCCAAAGGGCCTGCGTTACCATTGATAATTGGGGCACTATTGCTCTGTCGCATATCTGATGTGAACGGATATATGTGTCTAAGTCTAGATCTGTCGTGCCAACTTTTGTCACGGCGGAGTCTACTTTTTCCAAGCAGGCGCCTTTTGGGCTCTATCATCGCCATTGCCAACCAAAAAGGTGGCGTGGGTAAAACCACGACCACCGTCAATCTCGCTGCGTGTCTCGCTTCTCAGGGGTATAAAACGCTACTAGTAGACATTGATCCGCAAGCAAATGCCACTAGCGGTTGCGGTGCTGCTGCCGATAGTCTGCATAAATCCGTCTACGAAGTACTCCTCGGCCAAGTTAGCGCGCTCGATTCTCTGAGCACTGTAGACGTCGACTTATTCTATAATTTTCACCTGCTGCCTTCCCACATCCGCTTGGCGGGTGCAGAGGTAGAGATGGCTTCTATGGTAGGGCGCGAAAGGAAACTAGCGCAATCGCTGAAACCAGTAGTGAGCGAGTTCGATTTCATTTTGATAGACTGTCCTCCGTCTCTTAGCGTTCTGACGCTCAACGCGCTGGGAGCAGCTAATTCTGTTCTTATTCCCGTGCAGTGCGAGTATTATTCATTGGAAGGTGTGAGCAAACTACTCCATACAGTGCGTCTTGTTAAGCGTCATATTAACCCTTATTTGCGAATTGAAGGTGTCTTGCTGACGCTTTATGATGAGCGGTTACAGCTAAGCCGACGAGTCGTTGATGAAGCGAAAGAACACTTCGGTTCTGCGGTATATGATACTATTATTCGTCGCAATATAAGCTTGGCTGAAGCGCCTAGTTTCGGACAAACTATTATTTCCTACGATCCAGCTTCTACTGGAGCTGAGAATTACGCGAGCCTAGCCGAAGAAGTCATCGGCGCGCGTTCCTCGGCTTTTTCTGTTCCTGCCTAATTTTTTTAAAAGCTTGATTTTCATCTTATTTCGACGCACCTCCGTATTTCTAAAAGCATAAGGAGGAATGTATGTTGCTCATAAGGAGTGAGCCGAAGCGGGATAGCATAAGGCACATATATACTGAAATCGTCTCCTTTTACCGCACATGCCTCCATGATGTGGGACTTTTTAGATGGACTAGACCGAATAGCGCATTCTCATGCAACCGTTTTCGTAGAAGGGGAGAGCGATACGGACAACTAAGTATATGCACGCTGAATTCACGATAATTACATGCGTTCGCGCGCGGTTTATCGGTGTGAACTGTGCAGTGTTGCCAGGTAGTTTCTTCGAGAGTGAACTGTTCGGTCACGAAAAAGAGTATGTTACCGGGGAAGTGGATTGGTCAGACAGAGAGGCCAATTTTCCTCGACGAAACCTGCGCGGCTTCACCGGCGGTTCAACTGCGTCTTTTACGCGCGCTGCAGTAACGAGAGTTTGAGCGGCAATTGAAGTCAATTTACAGCAGGAAGTGTGGTTGATTACATGGAGTTTCGCGGGCCAAATGCATTTTTCATCTTTTCGTATTGTTCGCGCAGGTAGTCTCTATATTCACTTTGTTGTTTGCGGCTTTCTATATCCAAAGCGCGTCGTATGACGGCAAAAGCGCGCGTATAGTATTTCTGTAAATACAGTAATTCGGCGTATGTATCCATATAGATGGGGTTCTCTCCGTCGAGTTGCAAAGATCTTAGAGAAAGCCGCGTTGCTCTTTCTAACTCGATGCCAGTCTCCGCATAAGACCAGGCAAGATTATTGAGCAACTTAGCATTTTTTGGAGCACGCTTTATTGCGTGCTCGTAATATTCGATGGCTCTTTCTGTATGCTTTTGCTCGCTGTATATGTGTGCAACGTGCGCGGCGGTATTAATCGAGTCACTGTGTAGTAGTGCCTGAGAAAACGCGCTGTCTGCAGAAGTAGTACGCGTCTGTTTAAGCAGTGCTTCTCCGAGAGCAACTAGCAGACGAGGTTGGTTTGGTGCTATGCGTAGTGCTGCGCGTAGTTCGCTTTCAGTCCGCACTAAATCTGCATTTTTACTCGCGATCCGGCTGCGTTCAATGCGGGCGTATAAATAGTCAGGATCGAGTGCGATTGCCGAATCCAGTAGGGCAATGGATCGGTTTTGCTGAGCTAATTGCAGTTCGATCCACGCTGCAGTAGCCAGTGTTGCGGCGTGAAGCGGCCTTGTGTTCCGTAGCCTTTCCAGCGCGCTACGCGCTGCCATCAGGATTGATTCCTTCTCACAAAGCATTCGTAAGGTATTGTGTAACTGATCGTTTGCCGGATCGACCGCGATGGCATTGGCCAGCACTTCGAGTGCTGCTAGATCTTTTTCTAATCCCATATGGGCTAGAGCGATGATCAGCTGTAAATCAGTCCTTGATCCTTCTTCGCGTAGCGCTCTGCGCGCCTCGATAAGAGCCTGATCGTAATTATCATTGTCGAGGTATATGGCGGCTACCTGTGCTCGATCTACCCTACTGCCACCACATTGCGGGTTGTCGATTATGAAAGTCGCCATGATTGCAGAGCAGAAAATGATATGCTTCATCAGTACTCATGCCTATAAGCAAAAATGTGCATTAATAGGCCAACCGCCAGCAGGTTGGCCAAGAGCGAAGATCCGCCAGAGCTTAGGAATGGCAGTGGAAGACCCGTTACAGGCATGACTCCAATAGTCATGCCTACGTTAACAAATACGTGAAAAGCTAGCATCGATCCGAGTCCGACGGCTATTAAGCTATAGAATCTATTTTTTGTTACCGAACCAATGTATAGGGCTCGAACGATAAGAAAGAAAAACAAACCTAATGTGATTAGGGCACCTATAAATCCGAGTTCTTCTCCTACAACAGAAAAAATAAAATCGGTGTGAGCAGCTGGAAGAAACTCATACTTGGTTTGTGTGCCCTCCAAAAACCCTTTGCCGGTTAATCCCCCTGAACCAATGGCAATCTTTGATTGTATGATATTCCACCCAGTGCCCAAGCGATCGCTTTCAGGATCTAGGAAAGTCATAATGCGATCTTTTTGGTAGGGACGCAGGAAATGATCCCACAGATAAACAGTCACTAGTCCAGATGCTAGGTTGGTCAGGAATAGGGCCACCGTGAAGAGAAGGCGTCCTATCAGGAGATGGACGGCTACGTTACTCCCTGTAATGAACGCGGCAAAAAGGTAAGGAGCGGCTCCCTGCCATAGAGGTTCGAAGGAAAACACAACACTCAGCAGAGGAGATAGAACAAAAAATATGTATACGCGCCGCATACCAGCCCAGTAAAGCATGGGCAGAAGAGGGGCTCCAAAAGAAATGGCCGTTCCCAAGTCTGGTTGACGTACTATAAGGGCCATGGGAATCAAGCACAACATAAAAGTGCCTATGAAATGCCGTGCTTGGTTAACCTGATCTGTGCTGCAATCGCTCAAGTACCGAGCCAAGGCAATAATTGATGCAATCTTGGCAAATTCAGATGGCTGTAAGCGCAGGGGGCCTATGTGAAGCCATCGAGCAGCATCTTCGCCTGTACCCCAAACTAATACGGCTAATAGGCTCAGTAGGGCTATGCCGTAAAATGGATAGGAAAGTCCGTACAGAGCTTTGTTGGGTATGTGTACGATGACGAGAGACCCTAAAAGAGCGATGAAGGCAAATCTGGCCTGTTTTATCCAAGCTATCTGAACTGCCTGCGATTCACTGTGATAGGCTGCGCTGTAGATGGCAGTTACGCCGAGGACCACGGTTGCAACCGTGGCCGCTAGCAGCAGATAGTCGATTTTGCGAATGAGTTTCATTGTTAATTATGACGTATATAATACGTCGCTGTGGAATCGACGCTTGATTCGAATTTTTCTGAGTGAACTTTCTTAATGTGGAACGCCTCAATAATCTCACGAGCTACGGGGGCTGCGGTGGATCCACCTCCTCCGCCTCCTTCTACGACAACAGCTACGGCAATCTCGGGATCTCTGTAGGGTGCAAAAGCTACAAACCACGCATCATTGCTGTTATTTTCTCTATTGGGAACCTGCGCTGTCCCACTTTTACCTGCCACGTCTATTCCCTCAATGGCAAGGCGCCATCCGGTGCCCTGCGGACCGTAGACGACCCGATGCATTGCCCTACGAACAATATTTAGCGTAGATTCTGATACGCCATCTATGTGTTGTTTCGGAGGAGGGAGACCGCTTAAATGAGGGGTAACTAAATTGCCGCCGTTGGCAATGGCGGCTGTGTAACGCGCCATTTGTATCGGCGTGGCGAGCATGGCACCTTGGCCAATGATGAGATTGAGCAGGTGACCTAGTGTCCAGCCGTCGCGCTCTTGATAATACTGGCGCGAGGGTAGCAAACCAACATACTCTCCCGGTTCAAAATTCAGGCCTGTTTGCTGTCCAAGGCCGAATTTTTCAGCATATTCTCTCCATGTTTCAATGCCCATTAACTGAGCCAAATGATGAAAGTAGGTATTGCAAGACGTCTCTATTGCTTCAATTAAGTTAAGCTCTCCGTGTCCGCTGCGGTTGTTGCAGCGAAATACGACGTCGCCAACTTTTAGCGAACCCACGCAGGCAGCGAACGTGCTCAGCGTATCCGTTATGCCAGTTTCCATTGCGGCAATGGCGCCGATCATCTTTAGCGTAGAGCCGGGAGGATAGAGACCTCTGATGGCTCGATTAAGAAGAGTCGTTTCGCTCTGCAGTACTTTTTTACGTTCCTTCTGTGCTTGGAAAGAGACGAATATATTAGGATCAAAGGTTGGTCTATTTGCCATTGCTAAGACGGCACCCGTCCGGGCATCCAGTGCAACGACTGCTCCGGCAAGGCTGTCGGGTAAGGCGCGTTCGGCAGCCAGTTGTAAGTCCATGTCGATAGTCAATTGAAGCTCTTGTCCAGGGTCTGCTAGCTGATCGCGTTCGGAAAATTCCTGACGAGTGCGTCCGCCTGCGTCCACTTCGTAATAGCGCACTCCATCGCGTCCGCGCAGTTCGACTTCGTATACTTTTTCCAATCCCGTTTTGCCAATAAAGTCGCCAGCCATATAGGCTTTACCTGTTCCTCTACGTCGATCTTCATCTCGTATGATACCCATATAACCCAGCAGATGTGCGGCACTTTCGCGAAAAGGATAGTGTCGCTGAGCTTCTATTTCGATATCCAATAAGGGCCACGCATCCTTGAGGCGTTCTTCGACGATAGAAACGGTCCGGAAATCAACGTCGCGTTTTAGACGAATGGTCCTATAGCGCCGGCTATAGTTTCCATCCGTTGCCGTATCACCTGTTTCCTTAATAAATGCTTGGCGACTTGCTTCGTAGTCTTTGTGTGACGTGCGTATGAGCGACACGGTGTAAAAGGGGCGGTTGCGTGCGAGAATACGACCATCGCGATCAACGATAAGGCCGCGCGGTGCCTTCACGCGCTTTTGTGTTATCCGATTGTTTTCTGATTTGCGCGCATAGTCAGCCGAAGCGGTAATCTGTAGATAGAAGAGGCGCAGGATGAGTACGATGAAAAGCAGTGCAACAATGCCAAAGAGGCCGTTAATACTGGGACGTTGATCCTGTCTTTGGGGAGATTCCATTTTAAGAACGGATAAAGCGTTGACGAAGAGGGAGCAAGATGTAGGCAAATGCGCCTAACAATCCCGTATATATTGCACGACCTAAGCCGTAGCGTATCCAGAAATAGGGAACATCAATCAGAGAAATCGCATTAGTGATCGCATAATACAGCAGGTCGTGCAGGAGCACGGTGAAAAAAACGAGTGCGACTTGGACCTGTAAATTATCACTGACGACGCGCGAACGGCCGTGGCCGACGGCAAAGCCGGCAGTGCATTTAAGGAGTGCGTTAAGTCCAAAATCTGCTGGGGCATAGGCATCTTGAAGCAGGCCAACTGAGAATCCCAAAAATGTTGCTAATATAGGGCCTTCGCGCAGGGCAATAATCGTGATAATGAGCAAAATAAGGTCTGGTTTTAGAGCAGAGACAGAAATAAAATCAAGCCACGTAGTCTGCAGCACAAAAGCAAGTCCAAGGAGCAATATATAGCGTGCTATATGCATTATTGAGCAACTTTGGTGGGGATCTTAAGAGTCGTGCCAGTTAAGAGCGTTGTCGTTAGCGCAATGTTATTTTTCTTTGCAAGCTCTTCTACCTGGAGCCCAAATTTGCGTGCAATGCTATACAGAGTGTCGCCGGTCAACACGGTGTATTCGCTAGATGCCTGCTGCTCTCTGACAACTAAAACCTGTCCCGGTTTAATGAGCGCATGACCGAGGTTGTTCCAGCGCTTAAGCGATTCAACGCTCAGGTTAAATCGTTGCGCGATGCCCCATAGCGTTTCCCCCTGTTGCACGGTATGCGTTGTGCGTTCATTTGCACTGAGGCTGATGGACTTTGATTGACTGCGTGGAATCTGCTGCGTCCAAATAGTCAGCCGTTGGCCTGGCCGAATTAAGCCTGAAGAAAGCGTATTCCACGCCATTAGGTCATTTAAGGCTACACCATGGCGCCTGGCAATTTGGCTGAGTGAATCGCCCTGACGAACTGTGTAAGCGGTTTTGGATAGGTCTCTATTGTCTTTGCCTGCATTGGGGCTGGCCGGGATATAAAGGCGTTGGCCAGGGTAAATGCGGTTGGGATTGCGCAGGCTATTGGCCGCAATAATCGTGCGAGTGCTGACGCCGAAGGCCTGTGCGATATTCGATAAGTTGTCGCGTTGCTGCACTTCATACTGGTATACGGCAGCCTTCTGTGAAGAGGACAGGCGCCCGTAGCGATCGATAAAAGAAGACCGAGTACCAACGGGTATGCGGAGCACATAGGGTTTTTTTATGCCCGGAGGAGTAATGGATTGACGCAGTTCAGGATTGAGGTTCCGCAGTATTGTTTCCGTCACGTTCATTGTGCGCGCTGCTGCACGTAGGTCAACGTAGGGCCATTCAGAAGGGAGAGTAACTTGGTCATAGGTGAAAGGGTCTTCAAACTCGATCTCGTTGAATCCAAATTGCGCAGGATCTTTAGAAATAATCGTCGCTGCCATAAAAAGAGGCACGTAGTTACGAGTTTCTTTAGGCAAAGGTAAGTTCCAAAAATCGCGCGTTCCAGCCTTTTCTATTGCACGGCGAACGCGCCCACGTCCCGAATTATACGCAGCCAACGCGAGTCGCCAATCTCCAAACTCTGCGTAGAGGCTCTTTAAATGTCGAGCGGCGGCATGGGTTGACTTTATCGGGTCACGTCTTTCATCAATCCAGTGCGTTTGTTCTAAGCCTTCCATCTTACCCGTGCTTGCGACAAATTGCCACAAGCCAACGGCTCGTGCGCGTGAATACGCATTGGGGTTAAAGCCGCTTTCGATCATTGCAATATGCAGCAGGTCTTGGGGCAGATCCATCTCTTTGAATACGCGCCATATCATGTCGCGATATTTCCCCGAGCGTTGCGACCAGATTGTGTATGTCTGTCGTCCGCGGGTCTGAAAGAAATGTATGCTTGCTGCAACCCGAGCATTGGCATCGATCGGCATGTCGGATTGGAGGCTCAGCTGATGAATGCGAATAATTTGAGAGGCGTCGTCTGAGAAGTCTTCTATGCGCTCTTTGGATAATCCTTGCAGCAGAAGGACTAATGGGCTGTCAGGAGAGAAACTCTCAAGATTGGGTAATAAATGTAAGTAGGTTTGCTCTATATCTATGGCTAGCTGTGTGGCGCGCGTGGTATCGCTTATTGAATCGCTTGCCTCTAGTTCGGCTAAATTGCTATAGGCGCGGTCTAAATCCAACTGGGCCGAGGTAATATCTCCTCTGGCCTGTGCCTCTTGGGCGCGTAGCAGATACCAACGGACTGCCCGTATATCACTACCGATTTGAACAGGTTCTTCTACGGGTTCAGCCTCTACGACAACTGCTTCGGGGACAGGTGGTTGTATAGGTTTTTGCCAAGGCGCGCAGGAGCAAATGCTCAGAGCGAACGCGGCTATGATGGACCGAGTACGTGAGCAGATCATCGATTAGTCTGGCCTAGGTAGGAGTACTTGGGAACGCACTTTAAGGGCATTGGGGTAGCGTCGTTTGATTTCTTCCGCTGCGGATTGGGCTTCGTTCTCTTCGGAAAAGTGTCCTACTTCTACTTTATACCACGGCGCTTTAAATGTGACATCGACGTCGCGTCGGTTCAACCGGGCAATAGCTCTGCTGCGCAGACGGTCTGCTTCTTCGAGGGAAAGAAACTGATCTAATAGCACGCGCCACCCAAACGTGCGCACTTGCTCTCCTGTGTGCGCAGATACGTCGTTGTTTGGAACTTCCTCGCCGCTGACAACGAGGCGATCTTCCGCAATTTCTTTAATTTCTTCAGGATTTTCGGGTGTCCTTTCGACTGATATGACGTAGGCATCGCTGTAGTCAACGCTTAATTCTTTGACCCGGTTGAGTAAATAACGCGCTTCGCTACGCGTTGTGTAATCACCTGCCTGCAAGACATAAAGTTGATTGCGTTCTTGCACGTACATGGGAATGCTCAGAGATACGGCGAGTTCATCGCGTAGCTGCTGCGCTAAGTCCCTGTTACTGAGCGCGAGCAATTGGACCCTATAGACCGTGGTATTTCGTTGAGCCGGTTGATCTGCGCCAGGCAGTTCGGCCGGGTTACCCACAGTGGGTTCTTCTATTGTTTGAGGTGGGGAAGGAAGGTCGGGCTGGAGTTGAGGGCGTGAGAAGTTGGGCTGTATGAGCAGCAGGTCTTCTACAATTGAGCTTGGATCAAACGCCTCACTTAGCGTCTGCGTCTGTGCATTTGCATGCGCTATAGAGAATGTGGAAGGCGTTGTGCCGGCCCCCCCTCCAATATGATAACAGGCTATGAGCGTAATGAGTGTGCTTTGTGATGTGGTGCGTAAAAACATGGCACATCTCTCACGTTTTAGATGCTTCGAGTGCCCAGGTGCGCAACGTGGACTCAAATGGGGGGTGGGCAATACCCTGCTCGGAAATAATTGCGCTGACTAAATGATGAGGCGTTACGTCAAAGGCTGGGTTGTAAACGTCTATGTCTGTTGGTGCAGTCCACTTGCCCATGCCGTTGCGTATTTCGTCGCCACTGCGCTCTTCAATGGGAATTTCATCACCGCTGTCTAACGATACATCCAACGTAGACACGGGCGCCACAACATAGAAGGGAACGCTGTGTGCCTCTGCCATAAGTGCCAGGCCATAAGTGCCTATCTTATTGGCAACGTCACCGTTGGCTGCAATCCGATCTGCTCCGACAATACAACAGGCTATTGCTTCTTTGCGTAAAACCGTAGCGGCCATGTTGTCGCATATGACTTTCACCGGCACGCCGCTCTGCTGTAGTTCCCAAGCCGTCAGGCGAGATCCCTGTAAAAGGGGGCGTGTCTCGTCGGCAAAAACGGCAATTTTTTTACCCTGTTCGTGGGCTGCATATACCACGCCTAACGCCGTGCCATAATCAGCTGTTGCCAAACCACCTGCGTTACAGTGCGTAATAATCTGCCCATTCGCTGGCAACAGAGCGGCACCGTTTGTGCCCATGCGTCGACAGATTTCCTGATCTTCGGCAAAGAGGCGGTTTGCTTCTTCGAGGAGACGGTCACATATAAATTTATTGTCTTCCAGATCTGCACAGCCTTCAAGCACGTTTTTCATATGGTCCAAGGCCCAAAATAGATTGACGGCGGTGGGGCGCGTTTGTCTCAGGCGTTCAATTGCTCGATGAACACACGTATAAAAAATATCTCTCGAATAATTAACGGCCGCACGTGCTCCAATCAGCACGCCATAGGCTGCGGCAAGTCCTATGGCTGGGGCACCCCGTACCATGAGGACTTCAATTGCTTTGGCCACGCTTTCCACGTCGCGACATGCCTCATAGGTTACGTATTCTGGAAGGCTCGTTTGGTCTAGTAGGACCAGCGCATCATCTTGCCACTTAAGCGTTTGTACCGGCATTAGCTCTGAGAAAATTCGAACGGAGTGCGCGACTGTACCTCGGGCGGTGCAGTCCACTCATCGGCAAATTCTGTGCACTGAGCATCACCCCAAAGACGCTCTAACGCGTAAAAATCGCGCGCTTCTTGGCGAAATACGTGGACGACAATATCGACGAAATCAACTAAGATCCAGCGGCGCGTCGATCCCCCCTCTATGTGCCACGGGGGATCGCCGGCTTCTTTTAGCGACTGGGCTACTTCGTCGGCCAGTGTCTTAACGTGCTGTTCAGAGGTGCCAGTGCATAGCACAAAGAAATCAGCCGCATCTGACAAGCCGCGTAGGTCCATCAGTAGGATGTCGGTGCCTTTTTTATCCAGCAGAACTTCTATAATTTGGTCTATTCTGGCATCTTCGTGGTGTTTCATGGAATGCTATAGTTTCCTTTCACCGGCTCTCTCGTCGAAGAGATCGATGCGCTCATAATCTTGACCGATTACGATGGTTATATCCGCCAGGCGGAACGGTTCGTCTGTTTGCTGATCTACCAGATGAGGTATACCCAGTGTTTGGGCCACCTGCTCGGCGTGCTGTCGATCACCACCGCGTCGGATTACCAAGGTGTGTAGGTAACCAAAGTGGTCGGCGTTGCCCTCGTGAATGACGTCTATACCCATTTGCCGCGCCTTGCGCGTCAGGCGTGCAGCTACTTGAGAAACTCCGCAGCCGTTTAGTACCTCTACGCGAACGGAATACGGCAACGGTGCAGATTCTGCGGCGATTGTTGGTGCGATAGAGGAGTCGATGGGCTGGGAACTGAACTCTGGTTGGGCGATAAGGCCCAATATTATGATTCCGGTAGTCCCGGACAAAAACCAAAGTATTTTTTCGTGCACTCCAGTAGCGCTCCTCGCTTGCAGCGCGGTGGCGAGATTCGTACTCAAACGCGGTTATGTTGGTTGCTTTAAATGAATGAAAAACTGAGAATTAAGTCAAATATACAAGGGGTTGTCAGAAAATATTGAAAGCGTATAATCGGCTTAGGATAGGGCGTCTTTCAACGCGTCGTAAGGGCCGCAGCTATGTTGGCAAAGCGTCGAAGGGGTTATGCGATGTCAGAGTGGTATAGTATTGGGGAACGCGATTGTGTCAGGTGGCTATCGGCTGCTGACTCAATCGACAGCTGCAACCGTGCTTTTTTGCACTATGGAAGCGGTGAGATTCACAATCCGCCTCGTAGTGAAAGCGTAGAGCAGCGCGATGGTTTAGACCATTTTCGTTTAGATATGCCGGCAGAGTGGATTGGGAAATACCGCGCACGGAAACGGATAGAAGAACGATCAAGCGTCGCAAGCGGCCGGCTGGAAAGCCGTCAGGCATATATCGAGCTAGAAGATATGACGCGCGGGGTAACCGTGCGCTTAGATGCCAGTCACATAACAGACATGCGCACGGGTTCGGCTGGTGCGCTGGGATTGAAATACATAGCTCAGCGTGCCATTCGCTGCGTATCGATTCTCGGTACGGGCCGCGTCGCGCGCACCCTTGCGCTAGCCTGTGACGCCCTATTTGATTTGGACGAAATCCGCTGCACGAGTCGGAGCGCAGAGAAGCGGGATGCTTTTGCTCGTGAAATGGAACCCAATCTCTCGACTCGGTTGCACATGGCAGCCTCTCAAGCGGAATGCCTTAATGGGGGAGACGCGCTGTTGTCGGCTGTGCCAACGCCGGAGCCGATACTCGATAACAGGGCCACGGAAGCGATTGATTATCTGGTTGTCGTTGGAGGAGATAGTCGGACCAGACAGGTAGAGGAAGCTGTTTTAGATAGTCGTCCTGTCTTGATTGACCTCTGGGAACAGGCCAGTGAATCGGGAGAATTTCGTTGGGCTAATGCCGCTGGGACGACCGAGCAGATTGCGCTTGTCCGAGGGAAAGACGGGCGCGTTCTTACCATGGGAGACGCGGCCCATGGCAACGTGCAACTTGCGCGGGGCTGCGTGTATTTGACGGGTATAGCGGCGCAGGATTTATGTGCGGCAGTAGCTGTATACGAGCGCTGGCTCCGGGATAATCCTATTTAAATAATCCAGAATACTTAAAAGTCATTATGTAGTCCTGCGATCCCTTACGCTTGGCTTTGGGGCGTGTGTCATATACGTCCCAACCAAAGCCAAAGAGGAATTGGTCTTTGTAGAAAGAGATGGCCAGCCCCAAGGAGACGGCCAGAGAATTCTCGGTTGAGAGGGCCTCAAGGACGTTTCCTATCGCCGTAAAATGTATGCCTGAAACCGACGGGTTATCCACGTTATGCCAGCCCGCAAAGGCTATGCCGGGCAGGCCGATGAGGCGCTCTGTCTTTCCCTTTACGCGATTCCCATCTACATCCTCATAGTCGCGTCCGGGCCTAATTGTCAGAAACGACAAGAGCGG
>Ga0160422_10001521_pt1 | contig 14506 bp, 13 predicted proteins | sample Fk160mmetaG_FD_108192 | JGI IMG/M metagenome (GOLD analysis project Ga0160422, IMG submission 108192) | Marine microbial communities from the Central Pacific Ocean - Fk160115 60m metaG | ecosystem: Environmental > Aquatic > Marine > Oceanic > Photic zone | place: The Central Pacific Ocean...
AAATCATTCAAATATCAGTCAAAAAATTTAAAAATAAAAATTTAATATATCGAATTATTCATAATGCATGGAGAATGAGACTTAATTTACTTTTCGAAAAGGTATATCTACATTTTTTCACTAAAGAGGTAAGTAAGGTATACAATACTGCAAGAAATATTAATCTTGGGGGAGGTTTTAAATTCAACTATAATAGCTGGTTGAATTTTGATGAATGCAATGAGAAGAATATTGGTTCATTAGTTGATTTATCAAAATTTGACTTTATGCCAGTTTCACAAGGAACAATAAGAAAATTATATTCATCACATTTTCTAGAACATATAACAGATGAGGGTGTTGAGAAAATTTTAAAGGATACAAAACGTGTACTTAGCAAAAATGGTATTTTGATTCTAAAAATTCCTGATTTTAATAAATATCTAGAAATAGGTTTGAATGATGATTTTAAATTTTGTAAAAGGAATATAGGTCCTTTTACAAAAACATGGAGAAATAAAAATGTAAATTTAAATGCAAAAAATATGGCTTCAAATCTTTTTGCCAGCTATTGGAATAAAGATTATGGTAACCCTTTTCAAAGAAGTGGACGGGTTAGAGGAAATAATCCTTATCGTGGTCCTGCAGTAATAAATGAAAAAAAATTAGATGAATTATTCAAAACAAAAGATATTCATTTGATATCAAAAAAATTAACGTCTTTCATAAAAAATGAAAAAGATTTTGGTGGCTTTAACCATCAAAATGCCTGGAGTAGAGATCAATTTAAACAACTATTAATAAATAATGGTTATAAAATCATAAGTGATAATAAATATTTAATAACTTTAAGATATTTAGGAATTCCAGCCATTTTAAATATGTTTACTTGGAGTTATTATGTTGTTGCTAAACCAATCAAAAAATATTAAAAAGTTTCTATTAGTTTAAGAATTTTTTTTATATTTATAATTTATTTTATATATTATCCATTTGATACATATATTTAAAACAATAACTTGAGTGTCCTCTGCAATTTGCATATCATCGATTTTGAAATGGATGGGTATATCACTTATTTTCTTAGCTAAACCACCATCAAAGCCAAGAATTGAATAGGTTTTCATCCCTTTGCCTCTCGCTGCTTTTATTGCCTTGATAATATTTGGAGAATTACCGCTACCTGAGAGAGATATTAATATATCTTTCTCAGAACCCTTGACATTTATTTGATTTGAAAAAATATTTTCATATCCCAGATCATTTGCCAAACAACTAAGTATTGCTGTATTGGAATTCAAAGCATCAGCTTTTAGGCCTTTTTTTTTATCAATTAACATATCTCCTATTCCAAAATGTAAATCATTTGCAATATGTAGAGCATTTGCACCACTTCCTCCATTTCCACATACAAAAACCGTATTATTTTCCTCCCATAATTTCAACAAATCATCACTAAGCTGTTGCATCTTAGAAATTGGTTCATCACAAAAGCAAGATAGTAATTTAGTTAAATATTCATTTGTAAATTCTTCAAAAGTTTTCATAATAACTTCGGTTTTTAAAAAAGTTTCTTGCCTCTATTAATGTTTCAGGTGTCCCAATATCAATATATGGGAGATTTGTATGCCAAGTTTGAACCAAGCCAGATAAAAAAGGTAAAATATCTATACTGAAATCTATCGCATTACTCTTATATTTAACAAGCCAATTTATAAATTCTTGAGTCAAAATATAAATTGCACCATTAGCGCAATTACTTGGAGGATCAGCAACTTTTTCATGAAATGAAGTCATTAAACCTTTATCATCCTTGCAAACAATTCCGCATGATGAAGGGTTTTTAGAATTAAAAGTAAGCATTGTTAAAAGAGTGTCTTTATTTCTATTCTCATGAGCTTGAAGTAAATCTTTTAAATTTACAAAAGAGAAATTATCAGCATGCATCAAGATTATTTCAAAGTTATTAAAGAAATCAATATTATTTATCAAAGTACGTGCAGTCCCAAGTAATTTTTTTTCATATGTGGTTTTAATAAACATTTTTTTATAATTTAAACTTGAAATATAATTTTGTACTTGTTCAGCTTTATAATGCGTATTTACTAAAACAGATTCGCATTCTAAATCACTTAATCTATCAAGCCAATGAGATATTAAAGGTTTTCCACCAATTTCCATTAAACATTTAGGTAAATAATCTGTATAAGGCTTCAATCTTGTTCCTAATCCAGCTGCCAAAATTAAAGCACGATATTTTCTTTTCATAAATTAGATTTTCTAATAATTAAATTTGCTAAAGCGAAGCTTGCTGTAAATGCTGGAGATATTGCATTAAGTATATGAGTACTGAATTTATCATTTATGCATAAAAAATCATCAACTAAATTTTTATTTTTTTTATCATAAAGTTGTGCTCTAATACCAACTTTATTTGAAATTGTCACATGTTCTCTTTTTAAATTTGGAATAAGTTTTCGAGCTGATTTAAGCATAAATGGTTCAAAGACTAGCGGTACTTGATCATATACATATTTTCTGAATCCATTTTTATTCATGAAAAATTGTCTACTTAATATTGATATATTCCTAAGAGTTTTTAAATATTCTATAGAATTTGTACCTTTATAATTTTCCAATCCAAAGGCAAGATTTGCAGTAGGTCCAATAGTAACAGTATTATCACTTCCCAAAGTTGGCGTAAAGTGAACTCCTAAAAATGGAACATTTATATCTGGAACTGGATATAAATTTGTTTTGATTTGAAAAGAATTTTTATCTTTAATATCCCAATAAATACCCTTAAATGGAATTAATAAATAATCTTTTGCAATTCCGAAAGACTCTGCAATTTTTAATGAATATGCACCTGCACAATTAAATAAATATTTATATGAAATTTCTCTTTTTTTTCTTAGATAAATTTTTCTATCATTCTTTTCAATTTTGATTATTTTTTCATTTTTAAGAATTTTAACCCCTTGATTTTTTAAGTCTTGCTCTAAGTTAAATAAAATCTCCTTAGGATTTACGACTGAAGTATTTGGACTCCACAATGCTCTGCCACTTGCTGTTCTCGCACAAGAAATCTTTTCATTTAATTCTTTTTCATTAATAAAAGAAATTTCAGCTCCATTTTTTTTTCCTCTATCGTACAAAATATCAAGCTGAGAATCTAATTCAATATCTTGCGGAGAAATTATTTTTCCACAATTATTTATTTTTAATTCATTATCTTTAATATAAGCTTTAAGCATTTTTGAACCTTCTATACATACATTAGCTTTTATTGAATTTGGTTTATAATAGATTCCTGCATGAATAACACCACTATTTCTTCCTGAAGAATGTTTACCTATATCAGTTTCTTTCTCTATAATGGTTATTTCTTCAGCAATAGATTTCTTCTTCAATTGATGAGCCAAAGACATGCCAACCATACCAGAACCAATAATTAATATTTCAGTATTCATAAGATATTATTTTTTAATATAGAGCTATCAAAATGAACTAATGAATTAATAAAAAAAACATTTGAAAATTTATCATTTACACTCATTTGACCATTTTTATCAAGATTCTTTATTATAGAAGATCTCTCAAAATTACCATGTCCTGTTAAAACATGGTATAGACTTTTTAATCCCGCATTTAAGCCTGCTAATAAATCACAATACCTATCGCCAATTAAAATAGAGTTCTTAAGATCAATTTTTAAATCTTTTGATGCTTGCAATAACATTTTTGGACTTGGTTTACGCCAAGTAATATGATTTTCATCTGAAATTACATCGTTTGCATAAATTCCAGTTATTTTCCCTGGATGGCCTAAAAGTTGAATCATTTTTTGTGTAATCTCTGCATATTTATCCCAATCTAAGTAACCTCTAGCAATACCTGATTGGTTTGTGATTACAACAACCTTCCATCTAAAATCATAAGCTTTTTGTAATAGATTTTTTGCTCCCTTTTCTAGAAAAACTTTTTCTGATTCTGAAATATAGTTTTGATCTTTAATAATAACACCGTCTCTATCGAGGAAAATTGCAGGGCTATAAGTATCCTTTAATCTTTTTAAATTATCTTGATAAATAATTACATTATTCATTATGATCTTTTATTTGAAATTTTTTAGCAAAGTCTTTCGAATTATAAATAATAATATTACCATTATTATTTTCTTCAAATAAAGGTTCCTCATCATCTGAAGAAGAATCACAAATATATGTTTTAAAACCTTCTAATTTTCTAGGTCTATTTGATTTCAGTAATATTTCATCTAGAATTTCGTGATATTTATTATCTGGAAGTTCTTCAAAATCATTATTTGAAATCATTAACCATATATCTTTTGATATTAGTGGTTTATTAACATACTTTCCTCTAGGCATAAGGTAGTAAGACTTTAAATGATGAGGTGGAATATCAGCTATATATAAAGTTGGTTTATTGAAAACTAAAGAGGGAAATTGTGAACCACCTGAAACACTACCAATAACAAAAAAAGAATTCATATAAATATCAGATAAAGAGATAGAAGTTCCTTTTAAATCTTCTATTGTAAATACGTGCTTTCCTAGGTCTGTTAATTCGTATTTATCAACAATAAATACATTATATTTTTGTACGAGGACCTTCAAAATTTTTTTAGCAGCTTTTACGGACATATTTCTTTTTGAATTTTTTATTGAATGTTTCCAAGTACCAAATCTAGGACTAAAGATAACTAATTTCCTGCTAAATATTTCTTCTTTAAATGATTTTTGATTTGTCAAATTAATGCTCAATGATTTCATAAAAGAATCACTGATAGCTGGCATCTTTTTAAAATTTCGATAAGTTTTATTATTCTTATAGAAAGATATATAGTTATATCCATTTATATCTATAGCGTTATAAGTTGAGAAAAAGAGAGGTGCTATTAATCTTATTAAGATAGGATTATAAACTATATGAAGATTTTCTTTTCTAAAATAATTAATCCAATAGCTATCAATTGAATCTTTTTTAGCAATAACAAAATATTTTTTTTTAGGATCATATTCTGTGGAATTTATATATAAAAATACAAAAATCCATGGTCCAAAATGATCACATGGACATCTCAAAAATACATATTTTCTGCTTAATATATTGACAAAAAATTTATCTATAAATCTACCAAATAAATCTGGCAAATATTGTTCTAAAAGAAAATATTTTAAAATTTTTAAATTTTTATAAATAGAAGTGAATGATTTATTTTGATAATTATTAATTTTTATATAACTGTATTTTGGCATTTTTTTTTAACAAATTAGATATAACAATTAAAATGGACCTTGGAACCAATCTCCAGGAACATCGTGATGATTTGGCATTACCATATCACAGTAAGGATCGATTCCTTTAATGTCAAGAATACTTAAAATCCTATCAGCAACATCAGCAGCATTTTTATAAAATTTTTTTGTTAGACCATAGCTTGTTGGTTCAGGGTAATCTGGCATCGCTAGGATAGATGGGTTTTGTTTAAGAAGATTGAAATGATTTATTGCAATTTTTGCAATTATGTCGGTTGCTACTGAACAAGTTATAGCTCCAGTGTCAAGAACTAAAAGCCTACCAGTTTTAGATAATGATTTCAAAATATTTTCAAGATCTAATGGCTTGATTGATCTCAAGTCAATTAAATCTATATTAATTCCTTTTTCTTTTAAATATTTGGAAGCTTTTATTGCTTCAATTGTCATATATGACATAGATACTAAAGTAATATCATCTCCATCCATTAATTTTTTTGATTTTCCTATTTCAATTCTATAATCCTCATCAGGAACAGAACTCATAGAATTATGCAGCCATCTATGTTCTAAAAAAATAACAGGGTTCGGGTCAAAAATAGCACTCAATAATAATCCCTTAGCATCAAAAGCTGATGCAGGCATTACAACTTTTAGACCAGGGATGTGAGCGAACCATGCCTGAAGATTTTGAGAATGAGTAGGACCTTGCCCCCATCCTCTTCCTATAATCATTCTTATAGTAAGAGGAACATTAATCTCGCCATTAAACATATAATGCATTTTGGCTGCTCCGTTTACTATTTGATCTATTGAAAGAAGTGCAAAGTCTAATCTTTGATGAGTCAGGACAGTTTTATAACCTCCTATTGATGCACCTATAGCCACTCCTGTCATTGCATTCTCAGATGTGGGTATATCAAAAACTCTTTCATCGCCAAAAAGCTGCTGGAGGCCTGATAATGTTCCAAATACTCCTTTGGGATCATCAGCTCCAAGTCCATAACAAATTACATGCTCATCTTTTGACATAGCTATTTTAATAGCTGAATTTATTGCTTTAGCATAAGTTAATTGAGTCATATTATTCTGCGAAAACTGAACTAAATGCATCTTCACTATCCGGAAAAGGCGCAGATTTAGCATCTGCAAAAGCATCTTCAATTTCATTATTTATTAATTTATCTATTTTTTTTATATCTATTATTTTTTTTAATTTTGGTTCAACAAAATTCAAAGGATCTTTAGACTTCCATTCTTCGAATTCTTCTTGCGATCTGTATCCTAAATTATTATCAAATTGATACCCGCAATGTTCCCTCCATCTATAAGTATCAAACTCAACAAACCAAGTTTTATTATTTCCATATCTAATTTCATCAATTATTTTGTTAAGTAAAACTATCGCCTTAAAGACATTATTACCATCACATTGGCATGAATTCGCACCAATTGATTTTGCTAATGAGTGGATAGTTCTTCCTTTAGGTTGTCTTTTAGAAAGTGGACTATAAACACTATAAAGATTATTTTCACAAATAAATAAAACAGGCAAGTTTTTAAGAACTGAAAAATTTAATGATTCATAAAAAGATCCCTCCTCTATAGCTCCATCGCCTAAATAAATACACGATAATAAAGGTTCCTTCTTTAACTTTATTGACAAACCTAAACCTACACCTATGGGAATACTATTCCCTACGATTGCAGATGTTCCCATGAAACCAACGTTTTTATCTATTAGATGCATAGATCCACCTTTACCCCCAGAGCACCCTTTTGCTTTACCGTATATTTCAGCAATCATTTTTCTCAATGAACCGCCCTTAGATAAATAGTGAGCATGACCTCTATGAGTACTAACTGCAAAATCCTTTTCTTTTAAAAGGATAGATAATGCCGAGGGCACAGCTTCTTGACCAATTGATAGATGGGTTGGACATCTAATCTCATTATTAGGGTATTCAAGAGCAATTCTTTCTTCTACAAGTCTAATTTTTTTCATGATATAGTAAATTTTTTCAAGCAAATTCTGATTATTATGAATTTTTTCAATATTTTCAAGATCTTTTTCCATAGCAAAAATGTTATTTTAAATTAAGTTTTTTCATCCACTTAACCGTGAAACAATTCTCGCCCTTAGGGAAAGAACCTTTTTTATAAATTGCAGCTATTTCTTTAATTGCATCCTCTACAGTATATTTTGACTTGAATCCCGTTTTTAATAACTTACTTGAGTCTTGTCTATAAGATCTAGGATCATTTGATTTAGTAATTGATAACTTTGTTGGAATAGTCTTAGAAACCATCTCAGCTATTTCTCTAATACTCAAATTTTCAAACCCTGCATTAAAACAACCACTTTCAATACTTGGATTGTTAATAAAATGGTTATATACCTCAACGATGTCTTTAATATGGATATTTGGCCTGACTTGATCTCCACCAAATATTGTAATTTCACCATTTTGTAAAGCTTGAAAAGCAAACATATTAACGCTTACATCTAATCTCATTCTTGGAGAAAATCCACAAACGGTAGCAGGTCTTATGCAGTGAACCTTCATATAGTCTTTATATGATAAAAACACTCTTTCAGCAATCATTTTTGTTTTGTTATAAACAGAGATAGGTACAAGTTCTAAATCTTCAGTGACATTAGGCTCATTCTTTATTCCATAAACACTTCCTGAACTTGCATAAATAAATTGTGATACATTTTCCTTTTTTGCTTTTTCAATTAATTGTTGTCCTGCAAGAACATTAATTTCCCAACTAAGTGATGGATTTAACTCTACAGCAGGATCATTAGCGATATTTGCTAGATGCACAATTACATCATGACCCTCAACGGGAATTTGATTAGTATTTCTAATATCTAATTTTATATTTGTTAAATTCTCATGATTATTCAAATAATTTCCAAACCATTGCGTATCAACTGATGTAACTTGATGGCCATTATTTAATAGGGAATTAACTAGAACTGTACCTTTATATCCGCAGCCTCCAGTAACAAGAATTTTCATAACTTATGGATATATTCCCAAGGTAATTTATTTAATGTTATCAAATTAGACTTTACCCATCTTATCGTTTGTTTAAGACCTTCATCTAAAGTAAATTTTTCTCTCCAATTTAATTTTGTTCTGGCTTTTGAACTATCCAAAAGATAACTCTGATCTTTACCTAATCTTTCCTCATTAACTTTAACAAAGGATTCGAATTCAATATTTAATAAATTACAAATTCTATAAACAAGTTCTCTTATTGTTATAGCTTCAGTAGTTGATAAATGCCATGAAGAACCTGGCTCCGCATTAATGCAGATTTCAATGGTAGCATCTACAACATCAGCAATATTAATAAAAGACCTCTCAGATAATCCACCACCATGCAAATTTAAATCTTTTCCTGATAAGGCACACAAAATAGTCTTCGGAATAATTCTATAAAGTTGTTGTCCCGGTCCGAATACATTTGCAGATCTAGTAAAGACAACTGGAAAATCATATGCTTCATAAAAGCTTTTTAAATGCAAATCACATGATGCTCTACTAACAGCATATGGAGTTGAAGGACAAAAATCAAAATTTTCCTTAATCCAGCCTCTATTTGTGCTCCCATATACTTCAGGAGTACTAACATGAACATATTTTTTTAAGAATTTTCTTTTTCTTAATTCATCATGTAGAGCCACTTGGGAAATAACATTAGTTTTATACCAATGTGTAGGATTTAACCAGCTCTCAGCAACCATTCCTTGTGCTGCAAAATTTACGATGTATTCAGGCTTAACATAATCAATGAATTCAATAATTCTATCTAGGTTATTATTTAAATCATAAGATTTAAAATCGAATTTATTACCTATTGATTCTAAGGAAGACTCTTGGTCTCTATCCCAAAGATAAGGTAGAAACACTTTATTAATATTTTTTGATCTACTAATTCCGCATACAAAGTAACTCTTACTTAATAAACCTTTTACAAAATGTGAGCCACTGAAGCTATTACTTCCAATAACAAGAAATTTTTTATTATTTATCAAAGACATTTATTATTTTTGAAATCAATTTATCTTTAGAAATAGGCAAATTACCCATACTTTCAACAGCAATGGCCGTCATGCAGCATCCTACAGCAGAAGTAGTAATCATATCTAGATTACTAGACAATCCAACTGCCATAAGAGCTAATAATGAATCTCCAGCACCGGTTACATCCAGAGGATTTACAGAAAGTGCTGGAAAGAATTGACTTTTTATCCTTTTAGTTGTCGCATCATAAGCTATAAAACCTTCAGCCCCTAATTTCATAATCAATCTCTTCGCTTTAGTTTCATGAATCAAAATTTGGCTTAGTTTTTCTAGGCCTGTCTCTTTATCTCTTAAAGCTATTCTTGCCTCTTTCTCATTAGGGCATATTAGTGAAAAGTTTTTCAATCTGGTTATTTCACCTATCTGACTGCTGCATTGCAAATCCCCAAAAAGCATTAAAGAATATTTTTTTGACAATTTTTGAATTTCATCTAATATTTTTTTGGTTATAACTCCATAAACAAAATCTGATACTACAATTCCATCTATTTTCGGGGCGAAGAGGCGAAGTTTACTTATAACCTGATCTTCAACCTTCTTATTTAATTTATGTTCTTCAATTTTGCTTACTCTAAATAATTTTTGATTGTCAACAATATACCTCTTTTTTAAGGTTGTAGGCCTTGTTTGATCTTTTACTAGATTTGTATTAATACCCTTATTTACTAATTCTTTATTTATATAGTTTGACAACGAATCATTTCCTGTAACTGATAAAAAAATACATTCTGCTCCCAATGACTTAATGTGAGTTGCAACTATAGCAGCCCCTCCAATAAAATTTTTCTTTTGTAATTCTTTGACAACAACAACAGGTGCCTCAGCGCTAATTCCTAGTGGTTCACAAGCGGCATATTGATCAATTATGGTATCCCCGATAACTAAAAGACGTGATTTCTGCCAATCTTTAATAGATGAAAGAATCTTTTCTTTTGTTATTGATTCTTTCTTACAGGTATCAATAAAATCTTTTTTTCTTTTCTCTGATAATTCACTTTTGGTATTATGTAATAAATCTGGCCTTAAGTAGTTAATTTCACCAGCATGAAACTCAACCTGACCATTTTTTGATATTTGTAATGCAATAGCATCATTTATTTTTGTATCATTTGAATTCTCAAATTCTTTTCCTAAGATAATAATCGAAGGTTCTAAAAATCCAACAACCTCTTTAAAAGATTTATCTTCCATTAAAAATATATAGTTCGCAATTGATAATAAATTTAGAGCTTCTGCTCTCTCAGATTGACTAAAAGCATATTTATCATTATCGTTTTCTAAATTATCATTTAGTAAAGCCACAATAAGCTTCTTACCTCTTGATTTCGCGTATTTTAAATACCTAATGTGCCCAGCATGGATTGTAGTAAAATGTCCATATGCCAATACGAAACCTTTATGCGAATCATTTATATCTTCAAATTTTATTAACTTTGTTTTCATGTCATATTTACCATTACTCTACCTGCTGTTTTTCCCGTTCTCATCATATTAATTGCATCATTAATATTTTCTAAAGAAACTCTAGAAGTAATAATTTTTTTATAATTAGCAATATTCTTTTCATATAAAGTTACTAATCTAGGTATATCTTTATGCGGCATAGCTTCTCCGCCATAAGACCCAACAATAACTTTGCCAAAATGTAATGGGAGAGTAAATATATTTATATTATCTTCAACTTTTGGTACACCAACTAAAACTAACTTTCCATTTGAATTTAAAATTTGATAACCTTCTTCAATTATTTTTGATAAGCCTGTATTATCGATCACAACATCAAATTTTCCATCTTTCGTAATCTCCTTTAAAGCAATCTTTACATCGCAATTATTGCTATTAAATATGTGCGTAGCACCTAACTCACTTGCGATAGCAAGTCTATTATCAAAAATATCGATAGCTACTATTGGATAAGCGGAATTTAAGGAGCATGCCTGTATGATGTTTAGACCAACTCCGCCTGCACCATAAATAATAACTGACTCACCCATTTTTAATTTTGCATTATTCTCAACCACCCCAAATCCTGTAGTAATTGCACATCCAAATAATGCTGCCAATTCCGAATCAATATTATGAGGAATTCTTGTACATCTATTCTCACTTATCACTGCATGTGTATTGAAAGTGGTAACCCATCCTGCATTTAATTGTTTATCATTCCAAATATATTTAGGAGGCTTAGCCTCAATTCCCTCTCCTTTTCTCCAATGCAAGACAACTTTGTCTCCTATTTGAACGGTAGATACTCCTTCCCCAATGTCAAGAACCTTTCCACATCCCTCATGACCCAATAAATGCGGTAAATAATGATCCATTCCTTTTGCTCCCGTAATTTCTCCAATCTGGGAGCCACAAATTCCACTGGCTTCTATCTTTACCAGTATTTGTCCAGCTAATAACACTTCTGGTAAACAAATCTTATCAATTATTAGAGGTCTATTCTGCTCAACTAATATTGCTGCACTAACTTCTTTAGGCTTATTTCTCATTATTCAAAATAGATAAAAGAGTAGTCACCATCATAACCTGTTAATGTAAACCACCACTGCCATTCCTCAGGATTATTAAAAGCCTCACATGAAACTTGCCAATATAATAAGTTTGCTTTCTCTAATTCATTTCTATAACTTTCTACACATAAGTATTTGTATAATCTCCCAACTCTTTTCATCTCTTTGAGTGCTTTATATAAATTTTGAGCTTCCAGACAATGTAATGTATTTATTGAAATAACTAAATCAAAATAATCCGTTTCAAAAGGCAAATTTGAAGCATCACCAAGGGTCAATCTATCTTTTATTTCTTCCTTAGAATTTTTAATCGCATATTCAGATATATCAATCCCATAAACCTCAGACTGAGGAAGAATTTGCTTGAAATCATGGACTAAGTACCCTTTACCACAACCAATATCAAGAATCTTGGGATTTTGAGGTAAATCATAGTATTCGACCATTTTTTTAGCAATTGATTCCCATCTTCCCGGAATATATTTATATCCGCCATAACAAATGCGCCTATCGCCATCCCAATAATCAAAATCAAACTTTTTAGCTAATTCTGCTGCAACATGTTTTGGATATTCGAGATCATTTACTCTCTTTAAGTAGTCCCTTTTTGTATTATTATGAGCTGCACTCATAAAGTCAATTTCGCTCATTTTAAAAATACTATTTCCTTTTGAAAGGATATTAATTTGTATTAAATTATAAAACTCTAAATATTCAATATTAATATTTTTTAATCAAAATTATGCTAAAACCAAGTTATCAGCTGCTATTAGTCTAAGAAATATAGAAACTATAATTACTTCTTAAGATTGGGGGCCATTTATTGGTAAAATTAAAAATTAGAAAATACAAAGCAAGATTAATTCAAATAGGAAAACTACTTTAATGGTATTTGTAAATTTTAAACTTTTTTTTAGCTACAACATTAATTTAATTTCTCAGAAAAAAGGATTGCATAAAAATAATCAAATTAGTGATATCAATTTTATTTATAATGAAGGACCAATATTTATTTCTAAGAAAAATCAGATGATCTGGAATTACTAGATATGCAATTATCTGATGTTATTGCCAACTTTTTTAATTCTCTTGGACTAAAACATGTCTTTGCAATTTCTGGTGGTGCTTCTCTTCATTTGATTCATGGATTTGATAGATTTAAAGATATAGAGGTTATTTGTTGTCATCATGAACAGTCAACAGCTATGGCTGCCGATGCTTACTCTAGAGTACAAGGAATTCCCTCTTTAGCCATAGCGACAAGTGGTCCAGGGGCTACCAACTTAATAACTGGAATAGCTGGATGTTTTTATGATTCAATACCATCGATTTTTATCACAGGACAAGTATCAACATTTAGAAGTTCAGAAGGTCTAAATGTTAGACAAATAGGTTTTCAAGAAACTCCAATAGTAAATATTTGCAAAGAAATAGTTAAATATTCAGTTCAAATAAATGATCCAAATCAAATCTTAAAAGAATTACAAAAAGCATACTTTATATCTCAAACAGAAAGACCTGGACCAGTGCTCTTAGATATACCTGATAACTTACAGAGAGCAGAACTTGATTTTAATAATTTAGAAACGTTTAAAGAACCAAAAATTTCTAATCTACAAAACGTTGATCTTAATACATTAGATCTACTTAAAGAAAAAATATCAGAATCTTCTAGGCCTATAATTGTTGCTGGATCAGGAATTAAGTTATCAAAAAGCGAAAAACTTTTTTATAAATTTATAAAATCAACCAATATACCAGTAGCTCTTACTTGGGGTGCTATTGATTTATTAGATAAAGATAATCCAGCAAGAGTAGGAGGTTTTGGCACTCACGGGAATCGATTTTCAAATTTTGCAGTTCAAAACTCAGATCTAGTTATATCGCTAGGATCAAGGTTAGATTTAAAAGCAACTGGTTCTCCTCCATCTACTTTTGCTCGTGAAGCCTGGAAATGTATGGTTGATATAGATTCCCATGAAATTAACAAATTTGACAACTCGGGATTACTAATAAATCAAAAAATTAATTGCGACCTAAAAATATTTTTTAATTTATTCTTAAAAGAAAACTTTAAAAAAAAGAATTATGAAGAATGGTATTCAACTATAAATTCATGGAAAATAAAATATTGTCCAACCAAAGAATCTTATTCACAAAAAATTAATGGCATTAATCCATACTCATTAATGAAAGAAATTTTCTTTCTATTTGGAGAAAATACTCAGTTTTTTTTAGACACTGGATGTGCCTTGGCTTGGGCAATGCAAAGTTATGAGCCATGCAAAAATCAAAAAATTTATCATGATTTTAATAATACCGCCATGGGTTGGGCTTTACCTGCTGCAATAGGAGGTTATTTAGCCAACAATAATGAGACAATATGCATAACAGGAGATGGAAGTTTTATGATGAATATTCAAGAATTGGCTACAATAAAACACTATAAGATGCCTATCAAAATAATAATTTTAAATAATGGAGGATATTCAATGATTAAGCAAACTCAGGATCAATGGCTTGATTCAAATTATCTTGCCTCTAGCCCAGAAGGAGGCGTAGGATTTCCATCTTTCAAAGAGGTTGGCCAGGGATTCGGTATTGAATCGTACAGTATTAATAAAAATTC
>Ga0160422_10001522_pt1 | contig 14501 bp, 20 predicted proteins | sample Fk160mmetaG_FD_108192 | JGI IMG/M metagenome (GOLD analysis project Ga0160422, IMG submission 108192) | Marine microbial communities from the Central Pacific Ocean - Fk160115 60m metaG | ecosystem: Environmental > Aquatic > Marine > Oceanic > Photic zone | place: The Central Pacific Ocean...
ATGTTTCTGCATTAGTGATGCATCTAGTTCTTCTCTGTATGTATTTGGTTTCTGTTATTCTTCGTAGTTGTACACTCCCTGTAGGTAGTCCGCGGCCTTGTTCAGTTTGCTCTGCCCCTATCCCTCAAGATCATCTCCTGGCTTGATCATCTGCATCAGTGCGATCGCGTACTTGGCGGTGTGATACAGTGTTGATTTGCTCATGTGTCCCTCGCCTGCGTCTTCCGAAACTGATTCGGATGCTTGTACTCTTGAAACTTTTCTCTGCAATGGGGTGCCTTCGAAGTCGGTCTGGAAAACCAACATTGCCGACGAAATGTGTGGATCGTCATCTATGCTATCAAGTATTCCCCTTATTGTCTTCACAGTGTAGTCACCTGATGCATATTTTATAAAGACCTCATAGTTGGTTGCGTGTTGAGAAAAATCTTTGGCTACTCGGAATCCTCTGTCATTCAACAACATATCTGGATCACCGAATTTTTTCTCCACATCCAACACATCACCTGCAAAGTCTTCTAGATTTCCTTTGGCGTGTGATTGCTTTAGATATTCTTTGATTTTTGGAATAAATTTATGGTTTTTATCCTCTATGTTAGACAAGTCCTCTCCAATATCGTCAACTCCATCATCCACGGCCATCTGGGCATACGTGTTTGCCGTAGAAATCAACCACTGTTTGAACTGCCGTCTTTCTTGTGGTGTCAAAGGAGTTTTATCCACGTCACCGTATTTCTCCTGATCGTCATTATATTCGTCTTGTTTTTCAAAATCAAAAATGTCTATTGCATCTTCCGTCATGCCACCGTCATCGTAGAGGCCGGCCTTCTCGCCCTGCATATAGCCATGTACTTTTTTCACATAATCACCTGCTAGGTCAATCTTCTTTGCGACCCATGCCTCCATCTCCGCACGGTCGTCTATCATGTTGTGTATCTTGATTGCGTGTTTTCCGATCTTTAACAATTGGTTGAGTGCCATACTTGCCTCGTATGTGTCTGGCTGTACTGGCTCGTGTTTGAATTCTTTGAATTTCATGTTAATTGAATCCCACGTGTGTTACTTCTGGGTGTTGTTTCTTTATTCTCTTCGCTTCGATGTCATAGATTTCCACTTCATCGTAATGTGGATGGTCCTTGTCGCTGACATTCATTCTGAGGTACTTGTCCGTTGCTTTTAGGAAATCATCTATCGGAGTCGAACCTGTGTTCTCAAAATCAGGATCCAGTCCTATCCTTGACAGCAACATTCTTGCGTTCGCGTTTGACCTGTGTGGCGTTTTGAATTCCATGTCATCAGGGTATGTCATTGTTTTTCCAGTTGGATCCTTTGGATCCTTGTAGTAGCCATAGAAGTCCGCACCCTCGCGAACTGATTCGTCTTTGATCAGGTCATGTTGGTGCTTCTGCAGGTCCGCCATGCTGTTAAACGTGCCCGTCAGTTTGCCGTGCCTGTAAGAGTAGAACTTGCCGTCTTTGTTTCTCGCCGCCAAACCGTACTTGTTCATGCCCCTGTCTGAATTGTCTTCTGTTTTGAATTCGTGGAATCTCATAGTATCAGTATTTATTATGCACAGGCGTCGCAACGACAGTGCTTACAAACCTCTATTTCGTACTTGTTTGACCCGTCTACGGGGTAGTGTTTCTCTGTCCTTCTACAATCCTTGCCACAATGACTATCACAACCACAGTTGTTGCATTTCACTGTTTCTGTTAGGATCAACGGTTCCATTATCTTTTGATCCCCGGTCCGCCGAACAGGTTAACACCCGGAAGTGCATGGGCACCCTTGGCAGTGCCATTTGGATTCTTGGGTTGCACTATCTTTGGCAGTTTGGGAGCCTTTGTGCCTGACTTACCAGGCGTGCCTGTGTATGATTTCTTGAACCTATCTTGCCCTATTGCAATATGTGGGGATACCACAGTTGCGATATTGCCTGCACTTGTGGCACCTGCGGTTGCATTTTCTTGTATTCTCTTTATGATTATTTCGTTTATTTTCATATATTGCTATTTATTCAGGCCTGCCCTCAGCATGTAAGTTAAAAACACAGGTTCCATTAAGCAGTACAATTCATTCAAAAATCTGTCACTAACGTTCCTGGGTTTAAGCACTTTGATGCCATTCCATTCACCTATGTCAAAATCTTGGCGGAATGAATAGCCGAGTGTCAAACTGTTCGACATGAAATTGCTGATGTCCTGCTCCCAGTCATCTTTGGCAACGTTGTAGACGGCATTCTGCGGTGATGGCCAGGACCAATCTTGCACAGTGTCAAAATCATAAGGACTGCTCCTACCGTGGTTGGTGCCCAGTACATCAGGAAGTTCCTTGTCCACAAGATCTATGTCATCAAAATATTTTTTGGGCAGAAGGCCTATGACATCGAACTGGAACGATGAGTATTTGGACATGAAACCATTTGTGTAGTTGTTGTTGTTTTCATTTATCACGTTCAATGTTATCTTGTTTTTCAACACACCTTCATCTATCTCGAATGTGAAAACTTTTTCACACACTGACCACTTGTCAGCATAGTGTTTCCACTTGCCATGTTTTGCATCACGATACTCCGTTATGCCACTTCCGAAACCGGATCTCGATGGCAATTTCTTAGGCATGAGATTTAGATCAGGGTTGTCATACGGATGGACCAACTCACCGTTCTTTCTCTCTATTGACTCGTGCAACTGAATGCTATCTATAAGCATATCATCAGCGAACAGTTCTATGGTGGCGGGTTTCTTGTAGTGTTTGTATTCAAATGCCAGGAATAAAATGTACTTCATATAGAAGTAATTATTTTTTCTTTTTTCGTCCGGACTTCATGTTGGCACACCAGTGATACATCTTGGCACGTTCACCTGATGCCTTTTTGGCCTTGCTTCTCAATGATGTCACAGAGCCTTTGCAACTGGCACCTGCACGTTTTACTCTGCCGGGTCTACTCTTGCCCTTACGTTTGCCGTCTGCGAAGTTTTCCATGAACTCTACAAATTCTTCTCTCATTGTTTTTGGCTTGCCTTTGCCCAGTCCTAATTTCTTAACATTCATGTACTCACCACCCACAGGCACGTCCTTTGTGGCGTTCTGTTTTGTGACTATGCCAACACCAGCGGCTTCTTCTTCCAGTTCAGGGTGATACTCCCAACGAACATTTTTTGCATCTTTTGAAACAGATTCACCATCGATTTTCACTTCTATTGGCATTGCCTTTTTAGGGTCATCATACCAATAATATGAATCATAACTTCCGTCTTCGTTGCTTGTGATTACTAGACCTCGTGTGTGTTCATTATCCTCTGCCTGCAACACCATTTTCTTTCCGGTAGGTAATTTTAGATCTGGACTATGTTCGTCTTCGTTTGCCTTGTTGTTGCCTTTGTTTTTGAAGTCAAATCTGTTGTTTGGTCCAACACCTGGTTTATGGATCAAACCCATTGGGTCAGCGGTGTGCGGCATTATTATAAATTCTTTTATCTTCATTTTTTCTTCCTGCCTGCACAGTGCGCCTTCTGTGAAAACCCTTTCGGATTATTACAGTTAATTGATTTTTTGTATTTCTTTGACCAGCCTTCCACTCTGTATGGATAAGCCATCATTGAATGGTATCCCATTCTTGCCCTACCTTTGGCTCGTTTTTGATATTTTTTCAATATTTTATTAACGTCTGGATGTACGTATTTCCTTACGTATTCTGTAATCTCACGTATCTTCATTTTTTCTTGTTCTTGGCTTTTGTTTTCTTCTTCATGGAGTTTATGAATTTCCTATATATTGCCGCCGGGCCTGACTTGCCTGCCGCCCTTGCTCTTTGCTCCATTGCCACTGCCGCTTGAATTTTGTGTGCGTGTGACCTTCCGGACTTCCTAATTTTTGCCACACTTGATCTTGCCGCGGCTTCGTCCTTGAATCCTAATCCGTGTATTGTGCCTTTTGGATCTTCATCCGTGTACAAGTCGCTGTGTTTTTTACTTTTTCTTTTTTGTCCTTTTTTACGTGGTATCCTTTTTCCTTCGTTTATACTTTCATTTATGTCCACCGATCCGTGCCTTGCGTCTTTTGTTGGATTGCCTTCTTTCAATATCCTCGCCCATGTGGTCATGTTGATCACGCAGTTCTTGACTTGGTTGACAGTGTCGTCATCTTTTACTATCTCGTCCATGCCCTGTGCTTTTGACTCTATGTTGCACTGTGGTGGTATTGTAAATCCAAAATTACTTGCCGCGGAATACAGAACTCCGTGTATGTGTTGGAAACCATCTCCGCCACCTGATATTAGTGTGCCAAATACTTTGTTATAGAACGGTTGGTACTTGTTGTCTTTTGCCCAACTGTAAATTGCGTCTAATCTCTCCAGCATGGCCTGTATGTGGCATGAGTGTTGTCCCCACCAGATAGGTGTGGCGAAAATTACCCCATCCATGTCAAACATCTTCATTATATGTGGCTTCAACTCATCATCCACGTCCGACGTTGAACCCTCGTAGTCCAACTCACGCATTGTGACGATCTCGCAACTGTGGCCAAGTTTCTCGAAAGCCATCTGCGTCATCTTGCAGACAGAGAAAGTGTTTGATTCTGCGTCAGGCTTCAGACTGCCATTGAATATTAAAAACTTCATTTGTTTTCCTTCATTGCTTTCTTAAAGAGTGATATGCCATTCTTTATCTTGTAATTATAAGATTCTTTGAAACTTTCCAGTTGCCAACCTGACATTCTCTCCATGCACTCTTTTAGATTATTCTCTTTCCATTCATCAGTGGTGTTTGGATCTTTCCATAACATTTTTTCAGCCATGGTGCGTCCACAACCATAACAGTTGCTGGTGATTGGATCAAATCTACATATACTGATACAAGGCGAAATCATTTATTCTTTTCCTTGTTGTAGGCCGCCCACGCAATGGCGTAGGGTGCTGATTTATCTTTCTTGAATTTTTTCTTAAGTCCTTTGACCATCTTCTCTTTTCCTGGAGGTGCAACTTCAGTGATTTCTTCTGACCTTGTCACTATCACACCACAGGCCAATCTATCTCCTGCATTTCCAGTTTTTAAACTTTCTGCATCTCCGCCTTTACCGAGATCGTCCTCGTCTGCATGTACCACTATTCCACGTCCAATTACAGATCTGTCTCCGATCAAGTCTACTCTTTTTGCTTCTATTGTAAATTTTGCTATACCTGATTCATCTGCTGTGATGTTGCCAAGGTCACCTACGTGTCCTTTGTTGATGTCTCCGTGATCCACACCGTCTGGGTTATAATGTCCACCCATGCTTTTGCAACCATCACTCATGTCGCCGAACTCGTGTATGTGGAAACCATGTAGGCCAGGTTCAAGTCCTGTAATTGTGCCTTTGATCAGAGTGGATGTATTTGGTGCCTGCATAAGCAATATAGTGCCCTTTACAGCGTCAGAATGTTCTAATGTGCATTGTGCTATTACTGTCTGTTCTGCTTCTGTAATCGTGCTGATCTGCTCACAAGTGCATTCCTTTGCTCTTGTTCTAGGACACTTTGTTTCTGTAAATTCCAAGGCTCGCATATGCGAGTATTTATTTGTTTTTGGGCATTGGGTTTTCACCAGTGAGTTTAGGCTGTGCGAACCACAGTTTGAACCACTCGGGTGTGCCCGGTTTTATGTTGTGTTTTCGTTGGTATTGAGATTTCTGTGTGCCGATGTATGAAAGGTTTTCTCCCATTGAATCTCCTGTTGGCAATTTGTCTATGCCTGCTAATTTTTTTAATCGCTCTATATCTTCCATGATCTTAATTGCTCTTTTGTGGGTTTGTGTGCTTTTACTTTTTCCACCTTGCCACCCTTTGCTAGGAAGGCCCTCATCTTCTCATCTAATTCTCTTTGTTTTTCCTGTGGTGTCTTCTCTATTTCACCTGCCACGTATGGTCTATTGATCCCGCTGTATTTTGGCATATCCTTCCAATCCTTTCTTGACTTTTTCTAATGAGTCTCTGTTTGCTTGATAAAGTATTCCGTAACCGCCCGCCGCCTGCCATCTCTCTATGTTAACTGGCCTGTCGTCGATTAGTATGTTTGGTGTGCCTGTGCCTTTGTCTTTGGCATAAGATTCTTTCCTACCTGTGACTATTACTTCGTCTGGTTGTTCTATGTTGTTCGATATCCAAACTCTTTTATACTTGGCACTGTTCTCATGATCACCCCTCAATGGAGATGTGTTGATCGAAAACTTTCCACCAGTGAATTTTTTGACCATGTCTATCAATGCGTCTGCTGTGGGAAATTTCGGCAACACTGCAAAAAAGTCTGTGCCTGTGATCCTGTCAATCACCTGCTTTTTAAGATCTTTTGTCTTGTCATTTGTAAGTTCCTTCCAGTGATCAACACCATAAAGGAATTCCACACCACCGAAGAAGTCCGCAAGGACTCCGTCCATATCAAGATATACAATTGGTTTACCATCTGCCATATCTTCATTATACAACTTTTTGTTGTTTTCGTCAATCGTTACTCCAATTGCGTCTTGTATCTTATTGTAAAGTAACTTACTTTTGTTACCACCCATCGCGATTCTTGAAAATTCATGCCATTGTCCTTTGTTGGCAAGTTCTCTGGCTTTTGATGCCGAAGCACCTGTTACACCTTCTTCATCAGGATCTCTTTGTCCTGCATTTACCACTTTGATACTGTCAAACTTATAAAGGTCATTTCCTTGTTTGTCAGGTTTGCCATTGTATTGATTCAGTAAAGTTTCAAAATGTTCTACCCTATCAGAACCGGCAACCATTATAATTCTTGTCCTACCTTCTGCTTGTATTTTTTGTAATACCTTTATAATTGTGTTTGTGCTGGGATCACCCACTGCAAGTTTTGGATAGAACTGTTGTATGTAGGCCTGCTTCTCTGCAAAGTTTAATGGATCAGTTTTGTTGTTCTGTTTGTGTGAAAGAAAAAGGTATGCCTTGCCATTGGCTTTTTCAGCCGTTTGTAAAACAGTTTCAATTAACTTTTGGTGTCCTATTGTGGGTGGGTTGAATCGACCAAAGGCAAATACCGCAGTTGAACGATCGTCCTCCCTAAGAAACAGTTCCCTGAGTAACATCGTATTCGCCTTGCTTTATATTTTCTAATTCTCTGTCTGAAATGATTCTTGCCACTTGCTGTCTTGTTTCCTTGGGGAACATAGTTGCCACATCGTCCTGTGTTGAACCAAATTCTTTAACGTATTCTTTAGCGGCATCATCAACCAGGTACATCCAAAGTTTCTGTGCTTTCTCATGATCATACACGTTCTTCTTTATTTTTCTCTTTATATTGGATATTATGGGCATGAACCGTCTACGATACAGTTCCTCACTGTTCATTATGTAGGTATCCAGCTCGTTTACAGCGTCTGAGTCTATGTTTTCTTTGATGAATTGTGATGCTCTCATACAAGCATATTTATTAGTAAAGGTTCTCTAAAAGCCACATGTAAAAAGGTGATGAAAATGCGAACTTCCACTCACCATCGTGACCCATCTGCGTTACATTTTTAAATGATTCCTGTAATTCTACCCCAGCATCTTTTTGTTGTGTGGCCCATGGTTCTGGGTACTTTGGCGTGTATACGCCTTCGTAGATCAATCCTCCAATCACTATTTCGTCAATCTCGATGGACTTGATGTGCAGTAATTGATCCTTTAGTATGTCACCCTTCTCGTTGACTAATGTTTGATTTTTACCTTTGTTTGTTCTTTTTATAACAAGATAGGAATCCTTTCCTTCCTCAAGTTCTGCTTCAAACTCGATCAGGTCAGGTTTTTCTTCCGTGCCAGTGATGTCACCTTTGAAGCAACTTTTATCACCTACTATGATTTCTGCATGGGGAGGTCTGTCCCACATGGTTGCATATAGTTCAAGTTTGAATTTTAATTTCTCGGTTGCCATTCGAATTCAAGTCCCGCTGTGTGTCCTTTATATGGCATATTTACAGTGTCCCTGAACAACTCAATTGATATCTGAGTACCTTCTAACACCACTTTAATATACTTGTCGTTCTGGTTCAGCACCTCGGCCATCTTTGTTTTACCGTTGTTGGTGCAAGTTATTTCTATTGTTTCCATTATCCTACCGATCCTTCCATGCTCACTTCTAATAATTTATTGGCCTCAACCGCAAACTCCAGTGGTAATTTTTGAAATATTTCTTTACAAAATCCAGATATGATTAAGTTTCTTGCATCTTCTTCTGCGAGGCCTCTTTGCATTACATAAAATAATTGTTCATCATCTAGTTTAGATGTTGTTGCTTCATGACTACAATCACTTTTACTGTTTCTGTTTTCAATATAAGGTATTGTATTTGCAGAACAATCACTACCTAGCATTAATGAATCGCATTGTGTAAAATTCTTGGAATTGTCTGCGTTCTTCATTACTTTAACCAGACCCCTGTAAGTGTTTTTAGAATGTCCTACGGATATACCTTTTGATATAATTGTGCTTTTAGTATTTTTACCCATGTGTATCATTTTAGTACCTGTATCCGCTTGTTGTCTACCATTTGTTAAAGCGACTGAATAAAATTCTCCCACAGAGTTATCTCCCATTAGTAAACAAGAAGGGTATTTCCAAGTTAGCCTAGACCCTGTTTCAAATTGCGTCCAGGTGATTTTTGAATTACGTCCTTTGCACTTGCCACGTTTGGTTACAAAATTGTATATGCCACCTTTGCCTGTAATTGGATCTCCTGGGTACCAGTTCTGTATAGTTGAATATTTTATTTCTGCGTCATCCATTGCAATAAGTTCCACATTGGCGGCGTGTAATTGATTCTCGTCCCTCATGGGTGCAGTGCAACCTTCCAGGTAACTCACATAACTGCCCTTGTCTGCTATGATCAAAGTCCTCTCAAACTGTCCTGTATTAGCCGCGTTGATCCTAAAGTATGTAGACAGTTCCATAGGACACCTGGTGTTGGGTGGGATATACACAAATGATCCATCTGTGAACACTGCCGAGTTCAAAGCGGCGAAAGAATGATCACTTATGGGTATCACAGATCCAATATATTTTTTTACGAGGTCTGGGTGATTCTGCACGGCCTCACTGAAACTACAAAATATTATCCCCCTCTTTTTGAGATCCTTTTGAAAAGTTGTCGCAACACTGACAGAGTCAAACACGGCGTCTACGGCCACTCCTGCCAGTTTTGCACGTTCCGCCAATGGTATTCCCAATCTTTCAAAATCCTTTTTTATTTCAGGGTCTACTTCGTCGTAACTTGCAGGTCCTTTTTTTGGTGCAGAATAATAACTTATCTTTTGATAATCAATCGGTTCAATGTCTAGGTGTGCCCAATTCGGTTTCTTAAGTATCTTCCACCTGTCATATGCTCGTAAACGGAAATCCAAAAGCCACTTGGGTTCCTTTTTGATTTCACTTATCCTACGTATTACATTCTCGTCCAAACCTGGTGGCAGTGTCTCCGACTCAACATCTGTTGTGAATCCTGCCTTATAGGTTTGTTTTAACCTATCGTTTAAAACATCTTGCATATGTATAGTTATTTTGTTTTTTTGATTGGTACGAACTTATCTGTTTCAAGGTCATACACCAGTCCGTGTTTTGTTAGGCTATCTACCTCTTTGCCTTGGCTGTTGTTGTATAATGCTTGGATATCTTTCTTAGTACCGTCCGCATTATAACATTTTGGGTTCTTCCAGAATAGAAATCCACAAGCACCACTGAACTTCTTGACGTAGTTCAAGCCTAGATTTACACCGTCCTTGCCTTCCTGCCCTGACACGTCCTGTCTATATTCTGCACTGAAACTGAAACTTGAATCCAGGTCATGTGCTGACTGCTTGTTGTAGAAGAAACCAAAGTTCTTCTCCTTTGTGTCCTGTGCTAGATTGCTGACTATGTTTGCGTAGTTTATCGTCCCGTCTAGATTGACACTTTCGGCTACTTCCAAATCCATCGAACCCGATGTTATATGACTTGGAAGTGAGAACGACCAACCGAAAGTTGTGTGCGTATCTTTGTTTATTTCATACGCCAACCTGTAAGATTCAGTTTTCACATCTGAGAATTTTTTTATTAGGCTATCCTTAGCCGTGTTTATATCGGTGTGTCCCTGCGTGTAGTTGAAACTCAACACATTGTTTCCTAGTGCATACTCTACACCTATGTTTCCGAAGTTTGTGTTGTTGTTGTCGCCTACTGCTAAGGCACCATCCGATGAGTTACCCAACCAAGTGTCCTGTTCACTCATCTGTCCTATACTTGTCTTAAGTTTCAAGTTTTTGTGTAACATAAAGTTTTTACCCACGTTAAGTGAATAGTCACCGCCACCGTTGTTCCCGGTGTAAAATCCAAAGTTGTAATTGTTCAATAAATTGTACTGACCACCTTGTGTGAATGAACCAAACATTTGATTGACAGGCAAGAAAGTGTTGTTGTTGGCCATTAGCATTTCAACGTCTGAATACTTCCTGTTGTCTTTTACCGTGAATCCACTGCCTAAGTTGATGTAATAATCTCTGTCATAACCATCGATGATCATTATTTTTAAATTTTGTAAACTTGAAAATGCACTCGACGAACCTGTTGCAAAATAAGTGTTGTTTAAACCGATCTTTGTGCCATCTACTCTACCTGTGGTAGGAACGCCTATAGCACCTTGCGGTTGTGTTGCTTCATCTAGATCCAACATACCTTGTCCGTGTATATTCACGTCGTAACCATTAATGTTTGTGTCGGCTGTATTCAATACAAGTTTCACTAGGTTTTCGCCTTTCATGTGCGGCCACATTTGATGTAGTATACCCATTGCACCTGTTACCTGAGGAGCCGCCATACTAGAACCACCCATTGTTGAGTATCCATCACCAGGCACACTAGAGTAAACTGAATTACCCGGTGCAAGTATGTAGAAGTCTGAGACCCTGTATTTGTCATTACATTTATTTGCGACAATATCCAAACATATGTGTCCGGCTTTACTACCTACAACCTGTCCGTCTGCCTTAGTACCACCCCAGTTTCCTACTATAATCATCTTACCACCAAGTATCAAATCACCATTGTTGTCCACCTGTGTTGCCCATATGCCTGGGTCTAATGCATAATCATAATTCATAGAACCGTCTATGTACAAACCATTACCTGCGGAGTTTACAAGAACAATGTCGTTGTCTGTTGCAACCTGCCAATATTGGGCACCACCTCCACTATGTGTCACGTGGTCTGTAATCTTAGGTGCTGAAAATGTGCCGTCACTTAATTCTGTGACTGTGCCATAATGGAAGTTTGGATTTGTTTTGTTGAAACTCATATTCACTGCGACTATGTTCATGCCTTCTCCACCGTTGGCGTTCGAGGCTTTTAGTTTTGTGATATCTTGTAATGCCTGCGAGGCATAACTCATGTGTGCAGATCCTGAACCATGATAGTCGATGTTTGCACCAACCAGTTCCGAATCAAAAGCAACGCCATGAAATTCATTGCCATCTCGTTTACCTGCAACGATACCTGCCACGTGTGTACCGTGTGATATGTTTTTACCACCGTTTGCAACGGTACCCAGTTCGTTACCGTTTGCGTCTTTGGTGCCATCCTCATACCTTACATAGTCGTTGTACCATTTGTATTTGCCATCCAGTGCTTCATGATCCGTCTGTTGGTATGAATCAATTACACCAAGCACTGCACCTTTACCTGTCCAACCTCTTGCATAGGCCTTGTCAGCATTGATAACAGTTTTGCTTGTATCTTTGTTGAATTCATTAGTTTTAAAGTCATCTGCATCGGTGCTTAGACCTGTTGTCTTTGTACCTAGGTCCACATCATCATCTGTGTATGCATTGTTTTTCAAAGTTTTACTTGCTTGTGAAATGAAAGTGTCAGTGATCTCAGGTGTCAAGAAAATATTGCTTGAAACTTCATTTTCTCTCACTGTTCTTTCAATCACTTCTGTTTGAATAGTTTCCCAATCTGTGTAAACTTTTGCTTGAGGTGTTTCTATGATTTCAGACGTGCCATCCTTGTAAGTAACTTTTTTCCTCTTTGTAGTAATAGTCCAAGTTCTTTTTTGTTTTGTTTTTGTGTCCTTGTAGACAACATTATCTGAAGTGGTTGATACTGCCGGCTTTGTGATAGTTGTTTTTGTGTAATTGTCAACAATTACCCATACTTGATTTTTTGTGCCAGTTTCTTCCGTTCTTGTTTTTTGATAATTCTGTGTTGATGTTGTTTCAGATCCTGCTACAACCTCTGGCGTGTTTGCCGTTGTGCTTACTTTCACTGTGGTTGTTAGGGTACCGTTGGTTCCATAAGATGAATTCCATTCTGTTGTTGGATCACTTACAACGTCTGCAAGTATTTCGGTAGTCACAACAGGATTAGATCCTTCTTGGTATTGTACTACATCTTCTACTTTAGGTGATAGTTCTGTCCTTACTTCTGATATGCTACAACTTGGAGTGGTTTGTTCTACCTTGCTACCATCTTCACTCAATTTTGTTGTTTCAGTCCAGGTACACGTTTTTGTCTTAACAACTTGCGTCTGTGGTGTTGTGACTTTTACAGTTCTCTTTTCCTTACCGCCTTGTCCTTCTATAGTTTCCCATACTGAATTAGAAAAGTCCTCGACAGGAGTGCCATCTTCTGTTTGGTTGTAAACAACTTCTGTAGAAGTTTTGTCCTCAGTCTTCTTAATCATTTTTGCTTCTGCATAATTTGTTGCAGAACCGTTTTTCTCTTGAGTAATAATTTCTTGTGCTTTGTCTTCTTTTGCAACTTTGTTTAATTGTTCTAGTGTAATCGTTTTACCTTCTGATACTCTAGTAATGATAGGTTTCACATGGTCTCTCAAATAAACCATGGCCGCATATGCTTCTTTGTATGAAGCAGAATTGTAAATTTTGTATTTGTCTGCATCACTTTGTTGTGCAATCAAAGTTTCTGTATTCGCCCAAAGTGTTTCTGCTGTCTGTAATTGCGATAATAATGTGTTTGCAGTTGATATGTCCTCAGCATCTGGACCAGTGATCACTGCTTGTAATCCACCGAAATCACCACCCGCAATCGTTGTGTTGAAGTTTGATAACAAACTAGAATAAGAACTTACTATTGTGTTTGAGCCTGAAAGTGTAGATACATCATTCTGTATAAAATTACTCACTGTAGAAACGGCACCACCGCCTCCACCGCCTCCGCCACAGGCAGTCAAGGTAGTTGCCAACGCACCCGACAGAAGTATGTTCTTTAATCTGCTCATACTAACATACTTCCTATGATAAATCCACCTAACAGAAAGTACATTAGATAGTGCGTGTAAACTGATGATTTTTTGAGAACCTTGTAACCGTTCTCTTTGAGGCATATTACATGGGCGTCAACTGACTCCGCTGTAATCTTAACATCAACCGTGTTGATATTTTCTATATCTTTGTCGTTCATGCTATTAGTATAACACGAAATTGGTATTTGTCAACTGGAGTTGATCTGGCTAGAACCTAGTGTTTATGCGACTTTTTAGTGGTTGTATAGTATTTTAGTCACTGCACCAGCAGTCATTCCTGAAACTTTTGCCCTTACCCAAACAAAATTGCCAGTGAAATTGGCATGGAACGCCAATGTAGAGCCATCCAATGATGCGTCAGTGATTTCAGTACCGGATATATCGAACCAATCATCCTCTGTTGGAGTGGTAGCCAATGATCCCTGCATGATCAAACTGATTGATGAATCGTCATTTATTGTTGCACCCGGATGATACGCCACAGTGTGTACACCATCTGGCTGTGAATAGTATCCATCGCCCTTGGCTTTGTCTGTTACAAAACCGATGTGATCCAGTGTGAATGTAGTAGAACCGTCTGCGTTATCATTTGCTGATATTGTTTCTTCCACAGTGAATTCGGTTGTGGAAACCACTGCTTTTACGGTAAATGTTCTGTTGTTGTTTCCTGTTCCAGAAACTGTTACAAGGTCTCTCACAGCCAATTTGCCTGATCCTGTCAGCACTGTTCCCGTAGAAGATATGGAACCGCTGGTAGATATGCTTATATCTGTTCCTGTGATATTTGCCTTGTGTGAAACTTCACCTGATAATGTTGTGCTTGTCTGTGCCATCGTTGTTATTTATTCGCTTTTGCGCCTCTTGAATCTTGCTGTTTTTGGACCCAGTCCGTACACAGCGGCCAGTTCATTCGGTTCCTGTCCGTCCACTGTCAGTATGTTGATGTACTTGATCTTGTATGCCTTACCGTCTGCTTCTCCCAGTTCCTCACATATGCAATCATCTTCGCCAACCTTTTTAACACGTAGGAGGCTTCTTTTTATTACAGGAGATCCCATCCAGTACTTTTGTATCATGCTTTCAACTATGCTCTGATCGTTGAATATCTTCTTATCTCTTAACTTTTTTATGGCTTCCATTTTTTACCTTTCTGAATTGAATTACTTTGTCGATTGCCTCCTGTGCCATCATGTATATAGGCGTTATGAATTGTTCTTTGGTGACATAGAAATATCC
>Ga0160422_10001523_pt1 | contig 14500 bp, 9 predicted proteins | sample Fk160mmetaG_FD_108192 | JGI IMG/M metagenome (GOLD analysis project Ga0160422, IMG submission 108192) | Marine microbial communities from the Central Pacific Ocean - Fk160115 60m metaG | ecosystem: Environmental > Aquatic > Marine > Oceanic > Photic zone | place: The Central Pacific Ocean...
CAACGCCTCGGAGGCAACTTCCTTGGCCCGGGAATTTTTTTGAGGCTCTTCAAGCATAGTGAGCTGCCCTCCCGCAGCTCCATTCATCGCGAGAACTCGGGGCCTACCCCCACAACCAAGAATCTGGGATAAGGCATGAGTCAATTCCGGCATAAAGTTTTCCTGAATCCAGAGCACGTGCGTTTCTGTCGGAACCAGCACAGTAACCTGATTGGCGTCCTCAGCAACAAGCTGCATGTGCTTGAACCAGCGCTCGGTAGCATCCCCACTGAGACGCGCATCCAACAACCGGAGAATTTGAGTTTTGGCTTCCTCTGCTGATATTCTTGCCCCTCCGCGGGCCAAAACGTCTCCTGTCCTCACCCCGCTCCCGCGCGGCGTCGTCACTGCACCTTCATCCCTGCTGCTCATTGTAGTTCTCCAATCCGTAAACTTTTATCGATTTTTAAAAATTTGCTGAAGCCTGCGAATCGAACGGAAGAGTCAATCGAGGCGATCAGCTACGTAGTGGATGGCCATCTGAGTCAATAGCGTCAAAAAATTTTAGAGAAGAATTTCGGCCGGCTCTCTTAGCTCTTTTCCACAAGCGTTCCACGGCATGACAGATGTTAGACTTCAGAGTTCGCCTGTTAAGGTCGCCAAACGAAAAGAACAATTTACCCTTCCTGCGCCCCCCGATCGTTGTCTCGTCTTCCGGAAAGAGGGCACAACCTTTACAGGCATCCTCTCTATATCAAAAAAACTCGTAACTCGCTAATAGAGAGAATATTAAATATAAAGGACCGCAATGTGCGGGAAGACAGAAAATCGGAGGTGAGTAGACCATCAAGGACGTGCCCTGCCGTTTGAACCAGGCCAAAGCACGCCTAACCCAAAGGTGAGAATAGTAGTCAATGGCCACGCCCAGTAGAAGCCTACGGTGGTCCTCAAGACTTGAGCATCTCCCTGCCCTTCAATGAAATACATCGGCAAAGCCGCGAGCCACTCGTAGGGCATGCTGAAGCCTAAAGATAGCCCGAACAGATCTAGCTCAAATGTATGCAGCAGCACCCAGACATCATTGCGAATGAACAAGACCGCGATGAACGACAGCACCGATCCCCAGACCAGTCCACGGAAGCTTCCTCGCCCAAGTAGAGCGCACAGAAACATCCCCAGCAACGGACCGATGGTGTAGGTCGTCATCCCGAATGCAAGCGGCAGAACAGCGACCGCTGTATTTTCCTGCACCCAGCGCATCAAAAGCGTAAACACCGTCAGGAATAGCCCCCAGAGGATCACCCACATCCGACTCCGTGACACCATTTTACGCTGATCCTCCTCGCTCTGTGCACCACCGGCCTCATAGAACATCGAGACGGTGGTCTGACTGAGTGCGGCAAGAATCGAATCCAGACTCGAAATAGCGGCCGCAAACACCCCACCCAGAATCAATCCGCTCAGGCCGGGAGGCAGTTCTTTCACGATCCAGATTGGAAACACCAGATCTGATTTTCCCGGGACTCCTGCGTCTGAATTCCATGCCATCTTCTCGGCGACTACCCCCTCGGGTGGGAAGCGGGAATACCATACAAAAAGCGCCGCCCCGACCATCAGCATTAGCAGGGTAATTCCTTGTCCTACTGAGCTCCAGATAATGGCTTTTCGAGCGTCTTGAGCATTCCTGCAGCAAAACATCCGCTGGGCGTTTAGCTGGTCCACCCCAAAAGCTCCAACATTCAGAAAAGGGACAGCGAATACTGCGACCCAGAACGTAAACTTGAAGGCGTCGGTCACCCCTAGGTCGAAACTGAGCCAATGTGTTTTGCCTTCCTGCGCAGCCAGATCTATCCACCCTCCGCCAAGATGCATCCAGGCCCAGATCAAGGTGATCAGCCCTCCCATGGCGAAAAGGAAAAACTGCATTACGTCGGTCCATATCACGGTCCGCATACCCCCCATCAAAGTCCAACCAATCGCAAAGACGCCGATCAAAAGAATGCACACCTCAAACGAAAAGGGAGTGACGATCATGAGGGGGATAGCAGCCACGAGCACCCGGACACTCTGGGCGAGGATTGAGCCGATCGTGAAAAAGACAGTCGCCAGAGCTTTCAGCTGCGGCTTAATCCTGCGGCCCATGTAGTCATACGGGCTGTAGACGCCATCCTCGTAAAAGACTCTCGTAAACCAAATCCCCACAATCACTCGGCCCAAAATAGACCCGAGAGCCCAAATCATGTAAGTGAAGTCACCGCCTGCTGCCAGCACCCCTCCGGGAACACCTATAAATGTGACCCCACTGATTTCGGTCGCGACGATCGAGCCACTCACAGCCAGCCAAGGCAAAGAGCGGCCTCCCGCAAAAAAGTCGCTGATGGAAGCCTGCCTCCCTCGCATCTTGTGCCCGACCCAGGTCGTGAGCCCCAGATATCCAAAGAGCACAATCCAGTCCAGAGGCTGAAACCACTCATGTACTGCCATTAACAGACAGACGCTAACTCAACCGCTTCAAGCAGTCGACTCTTCGATAAAAAAAATCAACCTTTCGAAAGTAATACCTTGCCGCCAAAGCTTCGTGAGATAGCCTCAGGCCTTGCATAATAAGGTGGCTGCAAGAGGCAAGACCGAACAGGTCGCTGGTGTAATCCCCGCCCGATGGGGATCCTCTCGCTTCCCCGGAAAGCCCCTTCATCAACTCGCTGGCAAAAGTTTGCTGGGTCACGTCATTGAGCGAGTCGGCTGCTGTAAACGTCTCGACGTTGTGCTGGTCGCTACTGATGACGAGCGAATCCAACGGGAAGCACTCGCCAACGGTGCAGAGGTCGTGATGACGTCAGGTCAGCACAAGACAGGAACCGACCGTGTCGCAGAGGCGATCACTTCTTTTCCCGCCGTCCAGCATATCGTCAACATTCAGGGAGACGAACCTCTAGTATCCCCTTCTATCATCGATTTGATGGCCGACACCCTGAGGAACCAGCAGAACATCGATATGATCACGGTTGCAAATCCAATTTCAAACCTCGACCAGCTCGATGACCCCAACATCGTCAAGGTCGTCTTGAACAGGAATGGTGACGCTCTCTACTTTTCACGCAGCGCCCTACCTCACGATCGAACTAGCGAGGAGCAGTTTTCCCCGCTGCGTCACGTGGGTCTGTACGGATATCAAAGAGATTTTCTCGAGAACTTTGTCAACTGGCCCGAGGGGCATCTGGAAAGAGTCGAGCAACTTGAGCAACTTCGCGCTCTTGAGAATGGAGCCCGGATCCGGGTTGTTGTCACCGAACATGAATCCATCGGTCTCGATACCCCCGAGCAGGTGCCTGAAATTGAAGCTCTTCTTGCGGGTTCCATTGACGCCAAATACCCTCCAAACACAAACCAATCGCGCTGAGTGAAATATATTTTCGTCACTGGAGGAGTCGTCTCCTCACTAGGAAAGGGCCTTGCCGCAGCATCTATCGGCACCCTTCTCGAACATCGTGGACTCCGCGTTACCATCCAGAAATTCGACCCCTACCTCAACGTTGATCCCGGCACCATGTCTCCCTATCAGCATGGGGAAGTGTATGTGCTTAATGATGGTGCTGAGACGGATCTCGATCTCGGGCATTACGAGCGTTTTACCAACTGCGTTTTGACCCGCTTTAACAATCTGACCTCTGGACAAGTCTTTGAAAACGTAATCAAAAAAGAGAGACGGGGCGAATATTTAGGCAAGACCGTTCAGTTCATTCCTCATGTCACCGACGAAATTAAGGCACGAATTCACGACCTTTCAGATCAGAACCCCGAAGTTGACGTAATCATCACCGAAATTGGAGGAACCGTGGGCGATATCGAGGGCCATCTCTTTTTGGAGGCTCTTCGGCAATTCTCTCTTGAAGTTGGCAGGGCTAACACATGCTTTATCCACGTCACCCTGCTACCCCTTATCCGAGCTGCCGGAGAGATAAAGACCAAGCCTACCCAGCAGTCTGTTGCCAAACTACGCGAGATAGGAATTCAGCCCGACATCGTCATATGCCGTACCGAGCACGATTTGGACGACGATAACCGGCGGAAAATCGCCATGTTCTGTAACGTCGAACATAGGAACATCGTTGCCTTCCGGGATGTAAAACATTCGATCTACGAATGCCCCCTGGATCTACGTCGGGACAAGATCGATCGGCTTGTCGTTGATAACCTCGGTATCGACTCTCCTACCCCGGACCTCTCCGACTGGGAAAATTTCGTGGAGCGGCTCATTAACCCGCAGCACAAGGTCACGATAGCCGTTGTCGGAAAATACATTGAATTGCAGGACGCCTACAAATCCATCTACGAGTCCCTCACCATAGCTGGTGCCGCTCACCACGCCGAAGTAACGATCGTCAGGATCGACTCAGAAACGATTGAAACAGCTGATCCGAGCGTCATCATAGGAGATGTTGACGGAATCCTTATTCCCGGTGGATTTGGTGATCGAGGAATTGAGGGGAAGATACTTGCAGCTCAATATGCGAGAACAACCGGAATTCCCTATCTTGGAATTTGCCTTGGTATGCAGGTAGCCACGGTCGAATTCGCAAGGAATGTGTGCAATCTCGAGGGCGCCCACACCACCGAGTGCAACAAGAAAACGCCGCACCCTGTGATCAGCCTTCAGGAAGAGCAGAAAGGGATCAAGGATATGGGCGCCACAATGAGGCTAGGTTCATGTGATTCACTCGTCCATCCTGGAACGTTGGCTGCAAACCTCTATGGCGGAGAGCAACTGATCAAAGAACGCCATCGACACCGCTACGAATTCAATCCTGCCTACCTTGATCAGCTCAGCGAGGCAGGCTTGATCATTTCTTCGGTTTCTGCGGAAGAGGGGTTAGTTGAAATCATTGAGCTGGCAGATCACCCATTCTACATCGGGGCCCAATTTCATCCGGAGTTTCAGTCCAAGCCCAACCGCCCCCATCCGCTTTTCTCCGGATTTATCGAAGCATCTTTGAAATCGACTTGGAGAGGCTCGCCCGGACCACAGGCGTAGGGTTTCTCCCATATTCTGGAAATCTCGACATGCGACCAAGCCAGGTTCTCGTCTCAGGGGTCTCCGGACCAGAGCTGACCAATGACGAAATCCACCTCTTCAGGAAAATACAGCCGGGGGGATTCATCCTCTTTACCCGAAATATCGTCGATCCATGGCAAACCCGCCAGCTTACCGATTCGCTAAGAGATTTATGTGAAGAGACGCCCCTGATAGCTATCGATAATGAAGGGGGACGCGTTTGGCGTACTGCACCCTTTTCACCTGCCTGTCCCTCGGCTGCCGTTCTTGGTCGACTCAACAAACCAAAACTAATTGCCGAGGCAGGATGGATAACCGGGCGATTACTTTCCATTCTCGGAATCAATCTTAACCTCGCCCCCGTTCTTGACCTTGATCATCACCCCGGCAGTTCAAATGCTCTCAATGGACGTTGCTGGGGCGCATTCGAACAGGATGTAATTAATCACGCAGGTGTCTTTAATCGCTGGCAACGTCGTCAGGGGATTGCTGGATGTGCGAAGCACTTCCCATGTGGGGGCCGTGCGGCAGTCGACCCTCACCACACTCTTCCCACTGTGCAGATAGACCAAGAGGAGATCCTGCGCGAAGACATCATCCCATACACGGCGCTCATGCCTGAACTCGATGCCATAATGGTAAGTCACCTTCACTTTCCCCAAATCGACCGGAACGGACTCCCTGCGTCACTGTCCAGCAACATTATCAAGAGACTTCTTAGGGATCGACTTGGATTCGACCATCAACTTGTCCTGACAGACGACTTGGACATGGGGGCCATCCAACAGACCTACGGAACTCCTGAGGCCGCCCGAATGTCCATCGAAGCCGGAGGGGACCTCGTGCTCCTCTGCCACCAATTTATGAATGCAGAGGAGAGTATCGCTCAGCTCGAGAAGATTTCCCCTTCCATGTTCTATGACATTGAAATACGCATAGAAAGGGCGAAAAAACGACTCAAGATCCCCCCTCCTTACTCTGAAGAAGCATTCGCGACAATCATGAGAGACCTCTCAACACTGAGAGAGTCTGTGCCTCTTGAAGAATCAGAACATGGCAGCGGAGAAAACCCAGCAAGCCCTGTAGAGAATTACTAAGAACGCAATGTCTCACCTCTCGGAGGAAATATCTGATCAAGCACCTTCAATCAGATTTTTTCCTGTCATCTCAGCTGGTTGATCAAGATCCAGCATTGCAAGTAGCGTTGGCGCTATATCCGCAAGAATACCGTCATCTACTCGACACTTGGCGGCATCTTCGGCTACGTAGATGGCGTGAACGAGGTTGGTAGTATGGGCCGTATGAGGGGACCCATCTCCGTTGACCATGAACTCGCAGTTGCCATGATCTGCGGTAATTAGAAGGCTTCCGTTAAGCCGCAGGGTCTCTTCAACCACCCGCCGTACACATTCATCGATGGTCTCGACCGCCTTGATCGCCGCCTCGACGACCCCGGTGTGCCCAACCATATCAGGATTGGCAAAATTCAGCACGACAAAGTCGAATTCCCGCAACCTCTCCACCACTGTGGAGGTAACCTCTGACGCACTCATTTCAGGCTTGTGATCGTAGGTAGAGACATCCTTGGGCGACGGGATAATCGCTCTACTCTCCTGGCTGCAAGGCTCTTCTCTTCCACCGTTAAAGAAGTAAGTAACGTGAGGATACTTTTCGGTTTCCGCTATGCGTAGCTGAGTTTTTCCAGCTGCCGATACGACTTGGCCAAGCACGTTAGCCATTTTTTCAGAGGGAAATACTACGGCACAATCATAGTTCTCATCATATTCCGTCAGCGTGACATAGTGAACGTCCGGCCTTACTCCCGTCTCAAATTCATTAAACCCCTTGGCGAGGAATGCTTCCGAAAGCTGGCGGGCCCTGTCGGCTCGAAAGTTAAAAAAGATCACTACGTCTCCATCTCTTACCCGCTGGACGGAGGCCTGATGAAATATAAGCGCTGGCATAAATTCATCGGATCGATCTTCTCTGTAGTATTGCGCCACCGCCTCACTGGCGAGAAGGTCCGACTTCTCGCCCATGCCGTGCACGATAGCATCCCATCCCATCTTGGTTCTCTCCCACCGGCAATCCCGATCCATCGCGAAATAACGACCAATCACTGTTGCGATACGAGCTCCATATTCCGCAAGGCCATCCTCGACCTCGCCAAGAAAATCAGCTCCCGCTGTGGGTGAGGTATCACGGCCATCAGTAATAGCGTGAGCCATGATATCGTCAACGCCGGCTGAATGAGCAGCAGCGGCAAGGGCGACAAGATGATCCTGATGACTATGCACACCACCATCTGAGACCAATCCCACCAGGTGCAGCCTTTTTCCCTGAGCTTTGGAGAACGCCTCCTTGAGAACCGAATTCTCGCCCAGAGCGCCTTCAGCGACGACCCTGTTGATACGGGTCAGATCCTGGTAAACGATCCTCCCCGCACCAAGATTGAGATGCCCGACTTCGGAATTTCCCATCTGTCCCTCTGGCAAACCGACATCCAGACCCGAGCAACTGATCATGCCCTTCGGATACTGCTTCAGTAGACCATCGTGGAAGGGTGTCCTTGCCAGCAAGGTGGCGTTGCCATCGGCCTCGGCCGTTTTGGACCCACCGGGGTTCACACCCCAGCCATCTCGGATTATCAGCACCACAGGGGATTTCGCCATGACGGCGAGGACCTTACGGCCCAGCTCCATCCTGCAAAGCGCAATCTACGATGCATCCTCCACGCCAGTTGTCCTTACCCTTCAAGTGATTGATTGGACCATCCCTAATTTAAGATTCTGCAAGTTTAGAATGTTCCATTCTCGAATTAGTGCTTTGATCTGCCCGTGTCCTTTCTCGAGCTCGTCGACGTCCATACCCACTTCCCCGTTCGGGAAGGAACCTTCGGTGGAGCCTCAGATGTTATCCGGGCCGTAAACGGCGTATCTCTTAGGGTGAACAAGGGCGAGATACTCGGCCTCGTAGGCGAATCGGGATGCGGCAAATCGACTCTCTCGAGGACGATTATGCAGCTCCAGCCGGCTAATTCCGGCCAAATTTCCTTGGATGGAGAAGACCTGAGTTCCCTGAGCAGACAAGAAATCCGGACCCGAAGACTAGACTTCCAGATGGTTTTCCAGGACCCCTATGCCTCCCTCAATCCTAGAATGACGGTCTACTCGACCCTGTCGGAGGCCCTCTGCCAGCGCCCTCTGCTTAATTTGCGCAGCGAGAAAGGAACCCCTCAGGACCTGAGGAATTTCAAAAGCAATCTGACGGAGAAAGTAGCCGAACTCATGGAACGCGTCGGACTCGATGCCCGCTTCATGCAGAAGTATCCTCACGAATTCTCTGGCGGCCAGAGGCAGAGAATCGCCATTGCACGTGCATTGGCACCGGAGCCCAAGCTGATTCTTGCCGACGAACCTGTCTCGGCACTCGATGTCTCTATCCAATCCCAGATCCTTAACCTCCTCCTTAAATTACGAGACGATCTTTCTCTCACAATGATTTTTATTTCCCACGACCTTTCGGTTGTGAGATTTCTGGCAGATAACATCGCCGTGATGAAGGCTGGAGAAATCGTCGAATACGATACCTCACAAAAAATTTTTGAGGAGCCGCAGCACCCCTACACCCAGACTCTCCTCAAAGCGATACCCCGGATTCAACTCCCCGCCTGAAATCCTCACCATGAGCTACCAGGTTTTTGCCCGTAAATATCGGCCCCGCACCTTCAATGATATCCTTGGACAGGATCATGTGGTCACTACCCTCAAAAACGCTATTGAGGCCGATCGCCTTGCCCACGCCTACCTCTTTGTTGGCCCTCGCGGAACGGGCAAGACCTCAACTGCTCGGATTTTTGCCAAGGCTCTCAATTGCAGTGGTGGCCCTCGCCTCGATTTCGACCCTGACGAGGAAGCTTGTATTGAAATTGCAGAGGGCCGCTCTCTTGATGTTCTCGAGATAGATGGAGCCTCAAACAATGGTGTGGACCAAGTCAGAGAGCTCAGAGAAACCGTGAATTACGCTCCTGCCAGCAGCCGATTCAAGATCTACTATATCGACGAGGTGCATATGCTTTCTACTGCCGCATTTAATGCACTTTTGAAAACTCTCGAGGAGCCTCCGGCTCACGTAAAATTCATTTTCGCTACTACCGAGCCCAACAAGATTCTCCCAACCATTATCTCTCGCTGTCAACGGTTCGATCTTCGCCCGATTCCAACGGAAGTGATCGCTGAACAGCTGATCCATATTTCAGAAAAGGAAAATGTAACTTTGGGGAAATCGGCTGCCTGGTCCATCGCAAAGGGCGCAGATGGTGGGATGCGGGATGCCCAATCGATGCTGGACCAGCTAGTCGCCTTTTGTGGCGAAACCATTAAGGAAGAACATGTTCAGGACATATTCGGCTTCACCTCCTCAGAGACAATATCCTCCCTCGCTAACCACCTATTGAGAGGGCAAACGGCACAAACTCTTTCCCTCATACAAAGAGAGGCGGAAAGAGGAAAAGACCTGACTCAGCTACTTTCCGAGCTGGCAGGTTTCATCCGGGCTCTCCTTCTCGACAGACTCAGCCCCGGCAACGATAAGGGGGAGATCCCAACAGGTTTCTGGGAGCAGATTGGTGATGCATCATCACTCCCCAGTGACGAAAGGCTTCTAGTAGTCCTTGACCGATTAGCGAATGCGGACGCCCAGATGCGCCGGGCTTCGAATAAGCAGCTCCATTTTGAAATCGCCATGATTCGGGCAGTTCAATCACTGGACGAAGTGCAAATAAGCGATGTCATCAAGGCTCTTAAGGCCGGCAACCCTCCGGAGGAGGTTGTCGGGAATACTCCTCAGACCCCATCGCCTGAAGAGTCCGTAGCGACCCAGCCCGAATCAACTGCCGCAGTCTCAGAGACCCCTCCTATCACACGCACCTCCGCCCGTGCTCGAAAGAAACAACGAGGTGTTGAAAACCAGCTTGAATCACTCATCGAGCAAGCACCGGATAACCATCCTGAGCCCGCCGCTCCTGCTGCCGACGATTCCACTGAAGACATCAGCGTCACCGGAGCATCGTCGTCTTCGAATTCTAAAGAAGAGGACTCCACCTCCGCAAATAACGAAGATTCGTTCTATGATGACCCGTTGGTCCGAGAGGCTTTGTCCATATTTAAGGGCAAACTGAAAGACTAAGCCTGTCAGCAGTAGCTACCATGGCAGAAGTTACCCGCGATTATCTAGCTGATATTCTTGAGGAAATAGCCCTCCTTCTGGAGCTCAAGAGCGAGAATCCATTTAAAATCAGGGCCTATCGCAATGGCGCCGAAATTGTCCGGTCTTATGATGGTGACATCCTTACCCGGGCTATTGATGGTGACCTTGCTGGTATCAAAGGAATTGGGGCCGCTCTCCAGCAGAAACTTCATGAGCTGGCGCGCACTGGCGAACTAGCCTTCCACAAGAACCTGAGGGGCGAATTCCCTGAGGGAATCTTTGAACTGCTTCAGCTTCAGGGGCTTGGACCAAAAAAGGTTCGGGCGCTATACGATAAGCTCGAGGTTTCCTCACTTGGAGATTTACGACAAGCCTGCGAAGCAGGAGAGGTCGGCAGCTTGTCGGGGTTCGGAGAGAAAACCGAAAGAAAAATCCTGAGTTCGATCGAAGACTACGAGCGCTTTTCAGGACGTTACCTTCTCGCTGAGGTTGCACCAGAAGCTGAACGCATTCTCGATATGCTCAGGCAGCATCCGGAAGCGAACCGGGTAGAAATCGCGGGCTCCTACCGCCGGGGGAAGGAAACCGTTCATGACTTGGATTTTCTGGTAGCAACCGCCAATCCCAAAGCACTCACTGCATATTTCACCCAAATTCCCGGCATCCACGAGATCATTGCGCAAGGCCAGACCAAGGCTTCGATACGCCTCAAGAATGGTCTTCAGTGCGACCTCCGGGCAATATCCACACGCGAGTGGCCATTCGCGTTGATATATTTTACCGGGAGTAAGGAGCATAATGTAGAATTGCGATCTCAAGCCCTCAAGCAGGGTCTAACCCTGAATGAATACCACCTTGAACCCGTTGAGAATTCAGGGCGAACGAACCCAACCTCAGGGCTCCATGAAGAAGAGGAGGTATACAGGGAGCTTGGACTGCAGTTCATCGATCCCTCATTGAGGGAGAATCGAGGAGAGTTTGAAGCTGCATCTCAGGGAATAATGCCGCGACTGGTCGAACAGGAGAATCTTCGCGGCACTTTTCACAATCATACCACTGAGTCTGACGGACGTTCTACTCTATCTGAAATGGTGGATGCTGCCCGGGAGCTTGGACTCTCTTACCTTGGAATTTCGGACCACTCGAAATCTTCGTTCCAAGCGAACGGTCTTAACGAGGAGAGGCTCCTCCAGCAAATCGCGGAAATCAGGAGCCTTGACTCCACCCTGAAGGACATTGACCTCTACGCTGGAAATGAGGTCGATATACTTCGGGATGGCTCCCTCGATTTTGAAAACGACGTGCTGGAGCAACTTGACTACGTGGTGGCGTCGGTCCATGCCTCATTTAACCTCCCTGAAAAGGAAATGACGGCGCGCCTTATCAAGGCGATGGAAAACCCCTACGTATCAATGCTGGGCCATGTAAGCGGACGCCTTCTTCTTCGCCGGGACGCCTATGCCGTAAATCATGAAAAGATCATCGATTGCGCAGCAGCTACTGGCACCGTGATTGAGCTTAACTGCTCCGCAAAACGTATGGACATGGACTGGCGGTGGTGGAGACGGGCTCGTGACAAAGGTGTCAAATGCTCAATCAATCCGGATGCACACCACATTGAGGGATTCCAAAACCTTCACTTTGGTGTTCGTGCTGCGCGAAAGGGCTGGCTCAGCAAGGAGGACATTCTGAATTGCAAACCTCCACAGGAGATCGCCAAATGGATGCAAACCCCTAAGGCGCAACGGATTTAGGGAGAGCCAATTCTGCCTTTTCCACACCTCTCCACTAGCATATTATGCTGCGCCGCATGATCCCTTTGAGATCTACATGGACTTTCCTTAGCGTTGCGACCATCCTGCTTGGTCTCTGCCTGCCTGTGGTGGCCCAGGCTCCTGTGAACTCAAAGGTCAAGCCTTCAGACATCTATTTTCAGGCATGGCTTACAGTCCGTGAAGCAGAGAAGGCCGCGAAGGACGGGAAGTTTCTCGATGCCTTCAGCCGCTACGACAAAGCGAGGCAGCTCTTTGAATCCGTGGCTCTTTCTCATCCCGAGTTCAAGCCTGAGCTTGTCAAGAGCCGGACAGATTCAACGACATCGGCAATGAGCGCGATTCGCGACAAAGCGCTCGAGGAAAAAAACAGACAGGCCATGCGCACTGGCGATCTCGTTGAGGCAGGCACACCAGCGTCGGGTGCTGGTGACCTTCAGATACCCGAACTGGATCCGGCAAGAAAGGCAGAGGTAGCTGCTTTACAACAGCAGATATCCCAATATCGGAACGAACTTCAAAAAGCTCGTTCGGCACGCGATTCAAATGCGGTGCGACTCCGGGAGGCTCTCCGGCAACTGGAATTGAAACGGGACAGAGTAGCGCGTGCACCAGTTTCCGGACAGCTTGCTGACATAAATCGACGGATTACAAGAGTTGAGGACGAGCGTAACGCCATGTTCAAGGCGCTTCAGGACAGCAGGGCTCAACATGAAAAAGCGCTTTCCGAGCTGGCTTTAGCCCGAAATGAAACAGCTGAAGCACAGAAGCGGGCTGCAGATCTTGAGGAAGTCGTCAACATTCAGCAATCGGCATCAAAGGAGGTCGTGGAAGGACTGCGGCGCCAGATGAAGGACATGAAAGCCGCATTAGTGGAGAAAGACCGAAATTACGTCGCCTTGGAGGCGAGGACAGCTCAGCTCAATCAGCAACTAGGAGAGGCTCGGGATCAGATCCGGGAACTCCGTGGAGAACGTGATGCCCTGCTGGTTGAGCGCGACCAGATGGCCGCCCTTTTGAAGCTGAACGAGAGCGAACGCGTTCAGCTGCTCATCAAGCAGAATATGGAAATGGGCCGAGACCTCAATACAGCGAGGGAGCGCCTGAAAGACCTTCACTCAGATAACAACGCGACTAAGGATGAGCTTATTGAAGCAAAGCGGGATCTCGCCCAAGCCAAAGGGCGCCTCATAGATTTCCAACGAGAAAACGCCTCCCAGAAAAGTCGCCTTGAAGCGATGGAGGAGCGCCTCAGAGCCGCCGGGATCGAACTGCAGGACGAACTTGCTGAGGGAAATGCGGGGCCCAGGGAGCGGCAAGAAATGGAAATGTTGCGTGATATTATCTCCCGGCAGCTCCGGATCCAGGAGCATAGGAAAAGTGCCAAGGATGCTGTGATGGCCGAGATTCGTAAAATTGGCCAACAGCAAGGGCCACTGGTTGACAACATCCAGGGGCTATTTGATCAGGAGCTACAGCTCACAGCCGAAGAGAGCAGACTTATTGCTGAGTTCAAGGTCGACGACGAGTTCATCTTCGACGACAGACCCCAAGAGCAGGAAGTAGCAGACGCATCGAGAAGCCTGCAGCAGAACATCACGATCAAGGATCAACTCGCACGGAGGGCATTTGCGAATGGCCGGTATCTGGCGGCCCGTGAAGTCTTTGAATCAATTCTCGATCAGCATCCCGGCCATGTGGAAACCATGCTCAATCTGGGCGTCGTACATGTTAAAAATGAAGATCTTCCTCTGGCGCTGTCCTCGTTCAACGACGCATTGGTGATCCGTGGTGACAACCTCCCCTTTGCCCACTTCATGCTCGGCGTCTGCCACTATCGCCTTTCCGACCTCGACAACTCCAAGCAGGCCCTCGAACGCGCTATTAACCTTGATAACAACAACGCCAAGGCCCACGTGTTCCTTGGAAATGTTGCTGGACGCGAGGAAAGGGACGACGACGCTGAAGCACACTTCCGAACAGCGATCGAGATCGACCCTACTCTTTCCGATCCCTACTATAACTTAGCTGTGATTTACCTGCGGAAAGGTGAGAAGGAAGAAGCCCTCAAACTCTACCAGGAAGCTCTCCGGCGTGGAGCCGACCCAAATCTGGAATTTGAGGCCAGCCTGGCATCCAGCTAGGATCTACCGCAAAAAGACTTTGATAACACAATTATCTCTTACGCTCGCCCACCAAGATCTTCATCTCATCCGAATTTCCCCGTAGTTCTGGGGCATACACACCTGCCGCCCGGGCAGGAAGCGCACTGAAAGAGCCGGGGACCTCAGCTCTCAAACGATAGCTCAGGTTGTGCTTTCCCCGAGGGAGACTCTGGACAAACAATGAGACCTTTTCGTCTCGATACTCCACATAGGAGCTTAGCCCTCCTCCTCCCTGTCCACTACGGAGCTCCACTGCCTCGAGTCCAGCGACTTTCCAGTCCTCGAATACGAGATAGCTGTAGTCGTTTTTACTTTCAATCGAC
>Ga0160422_10001525_pt1 | contig 14494 bp, 15 predicted proteins | sample Fk160mmetaG_FD_108192 | JGI IMG/M metagenome (GOLD analysis project Ga0160422, IMG submission 108192) | Marine microbial communities from the Central Pacific Ocean - Fk160115 60m metaG | ecosystem: Environmental > Aquatic > Marine > Oceanic > Photic zone | place: The Central Pacific Ocean...
ATGCACCAGTGGCAATAATTGCATCAACCATATTGTATTTTACTAGATCTTTGTAGATATTCATACATCCTGCAGCAGATGTTGAGCCAGCTAAAGTTAAAAAAATTGTGCATTCTTTATCTTTTAGCATCTCATTATAAATATATGCAGCATTAGCAGTCTCTCTCGAAACAAAAGACATTTTTTTCATCGAGGAAATGATTTTTCTTGCATCAAAAGAAGTAATATCAATATGCTCTACTGGATTTTTTAAAAAATCTTTTTTACTATTATGTCCTAAGTTTTTTTTTTCTGACATTTAAGCAACAAGAAATTCATTTTTGTTTTCTTTGTCATACATTGTCATTATTGGTGAATCTTCCACTTCATATATTTGATCTGAATAAAACCCATTAAATTCAGTTCTAAATGTCAAACCATATGCACCAAGTTGACCTAACTCAATATAATCACCCTCTTTAGTATTGTTTGGCAATAAAAAAGGTCCCTTCATGTAATCCATACTATCACAAGTAGGACCATAAAAGTCAAATGCAGTCATTTTTTTTGATGTTACTTTTCTATTAGTAATTAATTTTGATGGATAAACAATATTTGGAACACCCGCATCAAAAAGAGTTCCATAAGTTCCATCATTAATAAATAGCTTTTGTTTTTTTCTCAATAAAACCTTAACAATAGTAGATCCACTTTCTGCAACTATTGCTCTACCAGGTTCGCAGATAATTTCAGGCATTTTACTAAATTCTAAATTTTGTAAACTTTCACGTATTTCATTAAAATAATTTATTAATGGTTGTGATATAAGATCTGGGTAAATAGTTGGAAAACCACCTCCGACATTTATATAGTCTGGTAAAATTTTTGTTCTTTTTATAATTTTACCAATTTCCTCTATTCCTTTGGCATAAGATACTGGATGCATACATTGTGAACCAACATGAAAACTAATTCCAATTTTTTTTGAATACTGTTTTGTTAATCTTAAAAGACCAATAGCTTCAGCTGTAACAGCCCCAAATTTTTTTGATAAATCTATTTCAGCATGTTCATTTGAAACTGAAACCCTTACAAAAAGCTCCAGATCTTTTGCGTAATTTGTAGTCTCAATTATTTTTATAAGCTCATCTTTTGAGTCTAATGCAAAAGTTTTTATATTATATTTGAAGTAAGCTTCACGAATATTATCTCTACTTTTTACTGTGTGCATATATGAGCATTTCACGTATTTATTTAAATTTTTTATTACTTCAATTTCTTTTATTGAAGCTACATCAAATTGATCAATTCCGCTGTCAAGTATCGTTTTTAAAACTTCAGTGTTGGGATTGGTTTTTACTGCGTATAAGATTTTACCTGGAAATTTCTTTTGGAAGAATTTGGAGGCAATATGTATAGGTCGCTTCCTAACACAGTATACCGGGTTGTCTGGTTTCAGTTGATTGATTAATTCCTCAACCGATCTAAATTTTTTCATATTAGCTCCTAAAAAAAAATCTAATAAAAAAAACCTGCATATCTCGTATGCAAATTTATATAAATCCGTGAATTATGGGATTATTGAGGTAATGTAAAGCAAATAATACTATTGAAATTATTTTATTCATAGCCATATAAGACTGATGAATGCTATGCCTGAATTAAAAAAAATATCTGATTTTGACGATAAATCACTACTTTTAGTTGATGACGATAACCCTTTTAGAGAAAGGCTTGCAAGAGCTATGGAAAAAAAGGGTTTTGAAGTCATACAAGCAGAGGGTGTTAAAAAAGGCATAGATGTTGTAAAAACTAAAAAGCCCGCGTTCGCAGTTGTCGATTTAAGACTAAATGACGGTAATGGCTTGGAGGTAGTTAAACACATACAAAATTCAAATGAAAATAGCAGAATTGTTATGTTAACTGGATATGGGAATATTCCAACTGCAGTTACAGCCATTAAGGAAGGAGCTATTGACTATCTTGCTAAGCCAGCAGATGCAGATGATGTAGAAAAAGCGTTGCTAGCTGACCCTAATAAAAAAGCAGAACCACCAGAAAATCCAATGTCCGCAGACCGTGTTAAATGGGAGCACATACACAGAGTTTTTGAATTATGTAATAGAAATGTATCTGAAACAGCAAGACGTTTAAAAATGCATAGAAGAACTTTGCAAAGGATACTATCTAAAAGATCACCTAGATAAATCTTCTAAATTTTAGAAAATATTTTGCCAAAATTATAAGTATTAAAACTTTAAAAGTTTCAGCAAGCAAAAACGGCTTAGCACCTAAATCAAACAAAGGTTTGTCCCAACCTATTAAATAACCTAACCATAACAATCCCAAGCAGTATATTATAACTACAGATAAGATAATTTTTAAAGCAATCTGCAAATAACTATTATTTAATGTTATTTTTCCTGCAAAATAAGTTGCAAAAATAAAGCCAATTAGATACCCCATTGTCGGTCCAGTAAAATATATTAATCCAACACCCTTTTCAGGAGAGTTAGAAAATACTGGTAATCCACATAATCCTTCAAATAAATATAATAAAATTGTGCTTGTCGCTACTTTAGATCCTAAAACAATTGCCAGCATTATTACTACAAAAGTCTGCATTGTCATCGGTACAGGATAAAAAGGAATTTTGATTTTTGCAGACACTGTTAGTAATACAGAGCCCAATATCATAAGCAACAGATATTTTAATAATTTAAAATTCTGTAAAGTTTTAGTAATTTCCATTCTGATATATTAGCAATTAAATTTAAAAATTTCTACCTATTAATTAACGAAACAAACACATCCTCTAAATTTCCATCATCTGTTATCATATCAATTATTTTTACTTCATATTTATTTAAATATTGAATAATTTCACCTATAGTTAATTTTTCTTTTTCATATGATAGAGTGATTAATTGATTATTATTTGACAATACTTTTAACGAGTCAAGACTGTTGTCTTTTATATCGATTTTTTTGTTTAGTTTTAATTTTACAATTTTATATTTAATTTTTTTAATTAAATTTTCCGTACTATCTAAAGCTACTAATTGACCCTTATTTATTATTGCTATTCTATCACACATTTCTTCTGCTTCATTCAAATAGTGCGTTGTCAATATTATCGTTACACCGTTCTTATTTAGTAATTTTATATTGTCCCAAAGATTTTTTCTAAGTTCAACATCAACACCTGCGGTTGGTTCATCTAGAATAATTATTGGCGGTTTATGCACTAGTGCTTTAGCAATCATTAATCTTCTTTTCATACCTCCCGATAAGCCTCTCGAATAACTTTCAGCCTGCTTATCTAACGAAACCATACTTAAAATTGTGTCTGTTATTCTATCTTTTTTCTTTACACCATACATTCCAGCTTGTAATTCAAGTAACTTCTTAGGGCTAAAAAAAGGGTCCAAATTTAATTCTTGAGGAACTATTCCTATTGAGGCTCTCACCTGCCTAGGATTGATATCTAAATCAAATCCCCAAACATTTACAGATCCAGAGGTTTTAATTACCAACCCAGCCAGTATATTTATAAAAGTACTTTTTCCGGCTCCATTAGGCCCTAATAGACCAAAAATCTCTCCTTCATTCACCTCTAAGTTTAAATTTTTAATTGCCTCAACTTTTTCAGTTTGATTTTTAACATAAATCTTATTCAGGTTTTCGATTTTTAAAACTTTTCTTTCAGGCATAACAATTTACATTTTTAATATTATGAAAATTTAAGATATCATATTTATAATGAACAAAATCAAAAAAAATGATCATTTTTATTTAATAGATGGATCGGGATATATATTTAGAGCTTATTATGCTCTTCCACCGTTAACAAGAAAAAGCGATGGACTACCCACAGGTGCTGTTAGTGGTTTTTGTAATATGCTATTTAAGTTATTAGAGGACTCAAAGTCAAATGATAACAAAGACAAGCCATCTCATTTTGCAGTTATATTTGACTCTGCGAGAAAAAATTTTCGTAACGAAATATACGAGGAATATAAAAATAATAGGTCTGAAGCCCCAGATGATTTGATACCACAATTTGAATATATCAGAAAATCAGTTATTGCATTTAATTTACCATCTATTGAATTAATTAATTATGAGGCTGACGATTTGATTGCAACTTATTGTGATCAAATTCTTAAAGCCGGCGCAAAAGCAACCATTGTATCTTCAGATAAAGATCTGATGCAACTTTACAAAAAAAATATAAGAATTTATGACCCAATGAAGAATAAATTTATTAAAGATGAGGATGTATTTAACAAATTTGGAGTTGGACCCGAGAAAGTTGTGGATGTACAAGCATTAGCAGGTGATCCGACTGATAATGTTCCAGGAGTTCCAGGCATAGGTGTTAAAACAGCTGCAGAATTAATTAATAATTTTGGTAACTTAGAAAATCTTCTTAAAAATGCAAATAAAATAAAACAAAACAAAAGACGTGAAACTTTAATAAATAATAGTGAAAAAGCTGTAATTAGTAAAAAACTTGTAACTTTAAAAAAAGATGTACCAATAAAAGATAAATTAGAAAGTTTTACATTAAAAGATATAGATAAAAATAAATTATTTAATTTTTTAAGGGAAATGGAATTTAACAGACTTTTAAGTTCGGCAATTTCTAAATATGGTGAGATTCCATTTGAAAATAAAAAAAATCTTACAGGAAATACAAATGAAAATATTATTTCAAAAAAAAATTATGTTTTAATTGATGATTTAGCTAAAATTGATGAATATTTAAAGGAGGCCGAGGAAATAGGTGAGATTTGTATTGATACGGAAACTACTTCTCTTAATCCACATGAAGCAAATCTGGTTGGAATATCTTTATCAGTCAAAACTGGACATGCTTGCTATATACCAGTGGGTCATAAGAACAACGATAACTTGGACGAAAAAAGAGTATTACAAGTTTTAAAGCCAGTCTTACAGGACAGTAGTATAAAAAAAATAGGTCAAAATATTAAATTTGATTTTATTGTTTTATACAAAAGAGGCATTCAAATGAACTCTTTAGAGGATACAATGCTAATGTCATATGTTCTAGATGCTGGAAAAAATAGACATAATATGGACACTTTATCAAAAATTCACTTAAATCACTCTCCAATTGCTTACAAAGATATTGTTGGATCAGGTAAAAAACAAATTAACTTTAGCGATGTAAAAATAGAATACGCAACAAATTATGCAGCAGAAGATGCAGATATTACATACAGATTATACAAAATATTTTATAAAAATTTAAAATCTGAAAAATTACTTAATATTTACGAAAATTTTGAGAAACCTTTGATTAAAATATTATCTATGATGGAAATAAACGGAGTAAAAATAGATGAAAATTTTTTAAGAAAACTTTCACAAAAGTTTCAAGATAAAATTAATAATTTAGAAAAATCAATTTTTAAAATTTCAAATAAAGAATTTAAAATTGCTTCTACCAAACAGCTTGGTGAAATTATGTATAACGATTTGAAGATATCAGCTTTGAAAAAAACAAAAAAAGGAAGTTTTGCAACAAGCGCTAATGTTTTAGAGGACTTAGCATTCAAAGGTCATAAACTACCCAAACTAGTTCTAGAGTGGCGACAGTTATCTAAATTGAAAAACACTTACTCAGATTCTTTGCCAGAGCATATTAACAAAGTTACAGGTAGAATACATACATCTTTTCTGTTAGCTGCTACATCAACTGGCCGATTAGCATCAAGTGATCCAAACCTTCAAAATATTCCAATTAAATCTGATGATGGTAAAGATATAAGAAAAGCATTTATTGCAGAAAACAAAAATTGTTTAATATCTGCAGATTATAATCAAATTGAGATGAGGATTTTATCAGATTTAGCTGATGTAAAAGAATTAAAAAAAGCTTTTAAAAATAATGAAGATATACATTCCTTAACGGCTAGCCAGGTATTTAATGTTGATTTAAAAAAAGTAAGTAATGAAATGAGAAGAAAAGCAAAGGCAATTAATTTTGGAATAATTTATGGCATATCTCAGTATGGTCTAGCAAAACAAATAAATGTTTCAAATAATGAGGCAGAAGAATTTCTAAATTCTTACTTTTTAAAATTTCCTGAAATAAAAGAATATATGTCCTCTACAATCAAATTCTGTAGAAAAAGTGGATACGTAAGTAACATTTTTGGTAGAAGAACACACATTACCGGTATAAACGACAAAAATTTTAATATTAGAAATTTTCAAGAAAGAGCAGCAATCAATGCACCAATTCAAGGATCAGCTTCGGAAATTATGAGATTAGCAATGATGAGAATTGATAACAAATTTTCAAATAAAAAATATGCAGACGTTAAAATGATCCTTCAAATACATGATGAACTTATATTTGAGGTTCCAAAAAAGGAAGTAAATTCCATATCAAAGCTTGTTAAACAGGAAATGAGTAGTGTTAAAAATAGCGATCTTCACTCTTTTTCTATACCATTATCTGTAGATGTTAACGTAGGTGATAATTGGGGGTTACTACATTAAGCATCTAAGTGTTGCCCAAATTAGAACAATTTAGTATTTTTAATTATATTAATGACACAAACAATAGCTTTAGTTGATGACGATAGAAATATTTTGACAAGTATTAGTATTGCTCTTGAAAAAGAAGGCTTCAAAGTGCAGACATACTTAGATGGCGAAAGTGCATTAATAGGCTTAACTAGAACACCGCCAGATTTAGCAATAATTGATATTAAAATGCCCAAAATGGATGGAGAAGAGCTACTAAAGAAATTAAGAAAAAAAACAACAATGCCTGTTATATTTTTAACATCTAAAGATGAGGAGGTAGATGAGTTATTAGGACTTAAACTTGGGGCAGATGATTTTGTTAAAAAATCTGGAGGATTTTCAATTAAAGTCTTGATTGAAAGAATTAGAGTTCAATTAAGAAAAAAGGAAAACAATTTAGAGGATACAAAAAATATTATTTCACACGGGAAATTAAAATTAGATCCTTCGCAATTAGAATGTGAATGGAATGGTAAGCAACTACCAGATAAACTAACTACAACGGAATTTTTAATAGTAAAAGAATTAGCAAAAAGACCCGGTATAATAAAAGAGAGAGCTCAGTTAATGGATATTGCTTATAGAGAAGATACTGATATTGAGGATAGAACTATTGATAGTCATGTTAAAAGAATAAGGAAGAAGTTTAAAAAAGTTGATACTAATTTTGCAGCTATTGAAACAAGGTATGGAAGTGGTTATAGATGGAATATTAGCTAATGTTAAGCAATATATTAAAAAATTTTTCTATATTAAAAAAATTTCTATTTATTAATTTTGTATTTTTCTCGATTATTAGTATTTTTACATTTATTTATATTCAAAATATACAGCCAAGTTTAATTAAAGATAGATCAATAAATCATCAAAAAATCATAGATAACACAATAAACCATATTCAAAGACTAAAAGTTAATTTTATTCAAGAGGATATCAGAAAATTTTTATTTTCGACAAAATTTTTATTTCAGAGCATTGATAGAGTTATCATTTTTGATAAAGCTTTTAATAGTATATCCGATACAGATATGCTTGATTTAGATCCAAGATCTTTTTCAAGAAATTTTGAGATTATTCAATCAGATATTGTAATAAGTGAAGAAAGTATTCAACAGGGTGAAGTTGATAATGCTATGAGCACCATTGATGATTTAAAAAAAATATTCATAAATTTTTCTGAAACTAGAAACTTAAATTATCCTTTTACATTTAACCATGATTTAAATAACCAATTTTTTTTAATAACCGTTAAAAATATTTCAATCGAGGAAAATAAAGTCGGATACATAGCTGTAATTGAAGAAGCGAATGATATTAAATTTGCGGTTATAGAAAGAAAAAACTTTGTTATTAGGACAGCCATGTTAATTGCTTTAGTAATACTCATTTTTTCTTATGTTTTAAATAGATACTTTTTAAAACCAATAAAAAACTTAGTTCATTTTACAGAAATTATTAAAGAGAAAAGTAAAGAAGATACAAATTTAGATATTTATAAAAATAGAAAAGATGAGCTAGGTATCTTAACTAAATCCATCGATGAAATGACAAATGAACTTCAGAAAAGAATTAATAATGCTAAAAATTTCTCTAGAGATCTTGTCCATGAAATAAGAAACCCGTTAGCCTCTTTGAAAAGTGCGTCTGAAATAATTTCAGAATCAGAGGATAAAGATCAAAAAAATAAATTAATAAAAATTGTCTCACATGATGTTGAGAGAATAGAAAGACTTATAACAGATTACTCACAAATGTTAAAAGATGAAGCAGAAATCTCATCAGAAAAAATAATTAAAATAGATCTAAAGAATATATTAAATTCTGTAGTGGACGATTTTAATAGTATTTATAACTCGAAAAGAGGAATATCTATTAAACTTTTTACTAATGGGAGTGAAAGTTATAAAATATTTGGCATAGAAAACAGAATTGAACAAATAGTTGCGAACCTATTAGATAATTCCGTGTCTTTTAGTGATGATAATGCGGAAATAAAAGTTACTTTAAATTCCCATATTTCAAACAAAATTAAATTAAATGTTATTGATCAAGGTCGTGGTTTTAAAGAGGTTAATACTGAAAAGATATTCAAAAGGTTTTATAGCAATAGACCTGAAAAATTCGGCGAACATTCAGGATTAGGATTAAATATAGTCAAAAACTTAGTAGAGCTTCATAATGGGACAATTACTGCAAGCAATAATAAGAATAAAGGAGCAAATATTGAAATTATTTTCCCTAGAGCCGATTCTTAAGTTGATTAATTAATATAAAGTTGTTAAAAGCCTCGCTCATGACGGATTTTAAAGTTAAAGATATTAATCAAGCAGAATTTGGAAGAAAAGAAATTTCATTGGCTGAAACTGAAATGCCAGGTCTAATGGCTCTAAGGAAAGAATACAAAGGCAAGCATCCGCTTAAGGGAGCAAGAATAGTAGGATGTTTACATATGACAATACAAACAGCTGTTCTAATTGAGACATTAGTGGATTTGGGTGCTGAAGTAAGATGGTCTTCGTGTAATATATTTTCAACTCAAGATCATGCAGCAGCAGCAATTGCTAAAGCAGGAATTCCTGTTTTTGCATGGAAAGGTGAAACTGAGGAAGAGTATTGGTGGTGCGTAAGACAAACTATAGAAGGAAAAAAGGATTGGAAGCCTAACATGATACTTGACGATGGCGGAGATTTAACAGCACTAATGCATAAAGATTATAAGAATTTAATGAAAGATATAAAGGGCCTATCAGAGGAGACAACAACAGGTGTTTTAGCACTAAAAAAAATGGAGGGTGATGGAACTTTGTTAGTACCAGCTATAAACGTAAATGACTCAGTTACAAAATCTAAATTTGACAATTTGTATGGATGTAGAGAAAGTTTAGTAGATGGAATTAAAAGAGCTACTGATGTTATGATGTCAGGCAAGGTAGCAATAGTTGCAGGCTTTGGTGATGTAGGTAAAGGTAGTGCAGCATCGTTAAGACAATCAGGAGCTAGGGTAATGGTTACTGAAACAGATCCTATTTGTGCGCTACAAGCTGCAATGGAAGGATACGAAGTAGTTACAATGGATGATATGATAAGTCAGGCCGACATAGTTGTAACTGCGACTGGAAATAAAGATATCGTAACCGCCGACCATATGCGAGAGATGAAAGATAGAGCAATTTTATGCAATATCGGTCACTTTGATAATGAAATACAAGTTGATGCTTTAAAAAATTATAAGTGGGATGAAATAAAACCTCAAGTGCATGAGATTACATTGCCAAGCAATAAAAGAATAATACTACTTGCAGAAGGACGTTTGGTTAACTTAGGTTGTGCCACTGGACATCCAAGTTTTGTGATGAGTGCTTCTTTTACTAATCAGGTCACTGCTCAAATAGAATTATGGAATAATTCAGACAAATATGAGAGAAAAGTATACGTATTACCAAAACATTTAGATGAAAAAGTTGCTATGTTGCATTTAGAAAAAGTAGGTGCAAAATTAACAAAATTATCGAAAGATCAAGCAGACTACATAAGTGTTAAACAAGAGGGACCTTATAAACCCGATGCATATCGGTACTAATTCAATAAAATTAGATATCACAACAGAAATAGAAACTAAAAAGTTAGCTGAAAAACTCTCAAATTTTTTAAAAAAAGGCGATATTGTATTTTTATTTGGTGAAATGGGAACAGGAAAAACAACGTTTGTAAAGTATCTTATAAACTCTATGCAAATGAAAAATAATGAGGATATTCTTGAAGTTCAAAGTCCTACATTTAATATTTTAAATGAGTATGAAGTCAATGGTTTGAAAATACTGCACTATGATCTTTATAGATTAAAAGATAAAAAAGAATTGGAAAATGTAGGTCAAATTAAAAATCAATCTGATAAACTTATCTTAATAGAATGGCCAGAATTAATAGAGGATAATGTATCAAGCACTATTTCAATAAATTTTGCATATGAAGACGATTTGTACAAAAGGTCTTTGAGTATAAGTTCAAGTAATAAAAACTTAGTAAATGGATTTTAAAAATATTAAAAAGTTATCTGGAGATGCTTCTAGTAGAAAATTTTATAGAAATAAAAAAAACAATTCAATAATTGTTTTTTGTAATAAAGAAAAATTTAAAAATCTTGTAGTATACGATGCAATAAATAAGTTATTAAAAAAAAACAGAATAAATTCGCCTAATTTGATAAGTGAGAATTATAATAAAAATTATATTGAAATAACTGATCTTGGTGATGTTTCAGGACTTAAGATAGCAAAGAAATTTAAAATAAAAAATTATTTTGAATTTTTTAAAATCTTAAAAAAACTTCAAAAGATAAAGCAAAAAAAGATTAAAACTTTTTTAAATCATTCTTATAAAATACCTTCTTATTCAGATAATTTACTAATAAATGAATCAAAATTATTTTCAGAATGGTACTTACCTACAAAAATTAAGAAAAACAAAAAAATTGTTAAAAAAAAATTTAACTTAATTTTAAAAAATCTTATAAAGGGTATTAAAAATAAGGACAAAGTTTTAGTGCATAGAGATTTTCACGTTTCGAATATCATGTATTTTAATAAAAATTTTTTTTTAATAGATAATCAGGATGCGGTTTTTGGGAATAAAGTATACGATCTTGCATCTCTCATCGATGATGTCAGAATAAAAATAAGTTTAAAAAATAGAGAAAAACTTTACAAAGCTTATGTCACAAAAACTAAACAAAAAAATAAATATGTTTTAAGAAATGATTTTGAAATTTTATCTATACTTAGAAATTTAAAAATTATTGGTATTTTTACAAGACTTTCACAAAGAGATAAAAAACACTCGTATTTGAAGATGATCCCATATGCATGGAAAATGATCGATGACAGACGTAAAACAAATTCAAAGGCTAAAGAATTAAATATTTTCATAGATAAATATTTTCCAAAAAAGATAAGGATGAAAGGATGAAGATTAATACAGCTTTAATCCTATGTGCAGGCTATGGAAAAAGATTAAATCCTATTACATTATCATTGCCAAAGCCTTTAATTGAAATTAGAGATAGAAGCTTATTATCACGTACAATTGAATTAATTGTATCTCTAGGAATAAAAAATATAAAAATTAATAGTTTTTATTTATCTGATCAAATTGTTGAGTGCATAAGAAATTCAAACTATAAAAATAATATCGAGATTATAAATGATGGAGATTTTATATTGGATACGGGCGGTGGTGTAAAAAATATGATTCAATATTTTAAACAAGATGATTTTTTAGTTTTTAATCCCGACACAATTTGGGATATTAATTATAAAGATACTATAATCAAAATGATAGATTATTATTACGAAAACAAACTAAGCAACCTTTTGTTAGTTGCGAATAAAAAAAAAAGTTTTGACAAAAAATTAAATGGTGATTTCAATTTAAGAAATAAAAAATTAAAAAGAGAGACAAATAACCAATATATTTATATAGGATTACAAATTCTGAATAGAAGATTACTCGAAGATATTGAAGAAAAAAAATTTTCAATGAATACCGTTTGGAATAAACAATTAATTAAATCAAGCTTAAATGGATTTGAAAGCAAAGAAGAATTCATACATTTAACTGATATAGAGATTTATGATAAACTTAAAATATGATCAAATTTTTAGATCTTTCCTGATCCAAATATTCTGCAGATTTTACTTTATTGTTTTCAAAAACTAATTTTAAAGGGTTACCTGTTGGGATCTCCAATTTTGAAATCTCAATATTGTCCAGGTTGAATAAATATTTACATAATGCTCTTATAGAATTACCATGTGCTGAGATGAGAATATTTTGTTTAATTTTGTCCATTATATTGCTTTTGTAATAAGGTATTACTCTGTCATAAGTATCTTTTAGTGACTCTGTATCAGGTATGCAATTTTTAGGAATATTTTTATAAATTTCGCTGTTAATTGGATGATAGGGACTTTTTTTATCAAGTTTTTCAGGAGGGTAATCCCATGATCTTCTAAGCTTATGAACTTTTTCTTCGCTAAGTTTTTCTTTCATTTCCTCTTTATTTAAACCAGTCAAATTACCGTAATGTCTCTCATTTAACTCCCAAGCTTTAATTATTTTATTATTTTTAAAATTATTTATTTCCAAAATGATTTCTAGAGTCTTAATAGCTCTTCTTAGATAAGATGTATAGACTCCACCAAACTCTAGGTTTAAATCTTTAATAAGTTGACCTGCTTTAGACGCCTCTTTACGACCTTTGTCAGATAATTCAACATCCACCCAACCAGTAAATTTATTTTCTAAATTCCAAATACTTTGACCGTGTCTGACTAAAATTAAATGACTCATGGCTATTTTTTATTTATAAATAATTTTATTATATGTTAAAGAAATTATTTCATATTTTTAACTTATTTTTAATTCTTTTATATCTATATCCAGGAAGTATTTTTGGATATTTTTTATATAAAGATCTTACCAGACAACCGCAATTAACCCCAGATTATTTCAGTTTATCCTCTAATCATTTTTATATATTTTTAATTTTATCTATCTTAGGAATTCTTACCTTTAAAAATGTTAAAAAATTGGGAATTTATTTAATTTTAATTTCAATTTTTTTAGAATTATTTCACTTATTGATACCTAACAGATCATTTCAATTTAGTGATTTATTTGGTAATCTAATTGGAGTTATTATACCGTTAACTTTAGTGATGACTTATAATTTGTGGAGAAAAAAATGAGTTCTTTTGAGGATAGAAAAAAAAGTTTTGAAAAAAAATTTGCACATGATGAAGAATTGCAATTTAAAATAAGTGCAAGAAAAAATAAATATATTGCAGAGTGGGTATCTGGTTTATTAGGATTTGAGGAAAATAAAAAAAATGAATATGTTCAGGATGTTATTAAAGCAGATTTTACTGAAGCTGGAGATGAAGATGTATTTAGAAAAATTAAAGAAGATTTAAAAGATCAAAATATTGAAGAGAGTCAAATAAGGTCAAAAATGAAAGAGCTTAATGAAAAAGCTAAATCTGATTTTATGTAATCTTTTTTTTTTTATAATATTATTTTTTACCCCGGGCTTTAGTGATAGTAAAATTGAGGGCAAACCTGAAGTAATTGATGGCGACACAATAAAAATAAACAATATTAAGATAAGATTTAGTGGAATTGACGCACCTGAGTCCTATTACAAAGGAAAATCTCAAAATTGTAAATTAGTTTTAAATAATGAGGCTATATTTTGTGGAAAACTATCTAAGAAAATTTTAAAAGAAAAAATAGATAATAAAATAATTTCTTGTATTCCAGAAAGCAAAGATAGATATAAAAGATTAATTGCAGAATGTTTCTTAAATAACGAGAGTATTTCTTCTTTTATGGTAAGAAGTGGATATGCATTTGATTATTTCAAGTTCTCAAATGGGAAATATCTAAAAGATGAAAATTTTGCTAAAAAAAATAAATTGGGTCTTTGGAAAATGGAGTTTGAATATCCTTGGGAATGGAGAAAATCAAATAAATAAAATATAATTGTATAATTGTGATTCTAAAAAAAAAAATTCTAACAATTTTATTACTTTTATTTCTTTCAGCTTGTTCCTCAGTTCCAAAGAATACTGCAGATGGTTGTTCAATTTTCTCTGAGCGCTATCTTTGGTATAAACACGCAAAAAAAACAGAGATAAAGTGGGGAACACCTATTTATGTACAATTAGCAATTATAAAAATGGAGTCAGATTTTGATTGGCTCGCCAAACCTGAGAGATATAAGCTTTTTAAAATCATACCATATAAAAGACCCTCATCTTCATTTGGTTATTCTCAAGCCGTAAAAGGTACATGGAAACAATATAAACTGGAAACAAATAATAAATACGCTTTACGAAGTCGATTTAAAGATAGTGTCGATTTCATAGGATGGTATACAAACAAAACTGAAAAA
>Ga0160422_10001526_pt1 | contig 14478 bp, 12 predicted proteins | sample Fk160mmetaG_FD_108192 | JGI IMG/M metagenome (GOLD analysis project Ga0160422, IMG submission 108192) | Marine microbial communities from the Central Pacific Ocean - Fk160115 60m metaG | ecosystem: Environmental > Aquatic > Marine > Oceanic > Photic zone | place: The Central Pacific Ocean...
TAGAAATCGGGCCGTTTCCTACAGTTGAGAATCCATCGCTTCTGTTCATCGACTCCATGGTCAACCACCGTCTTCATGAACTTGGCGACGCGCGGGGAGGTCCGCCAATGGAGAATCATCTCGGCGTCTTCGGGTTCGATTTCGCGGAAGCTTAGGTTCATTTCGAGCTTAGCTGCGTTTGTGACGATGACCTACCTCGACCTGCTCCACAAGAATCTTTCTGGGCACCATATGATTTTGCAGATGCTCGCTCAGATGTTTCTTGAACGCGACCTTGTCAAAGTCATCCGAGTTCTTGGGTTGGACGATGATCTCGGCATGTTGTCCGGTGATGGGGTTGTCCTTTCCATAGACTTTTACCAGAGAAATTCCTTCATAAGTCAGCGCCACCCGTTCGATCTCCGAGGCCATGAATTTGAGCCCTCCGACGTTGATCACCTCACTGGTTCTTCCGACCACCCTGTAAAATCCATCGCGTTCCTCGACCACGTCCTTGGTGTCGTACCAGCCGTCCGCATCAAAGGGGGAGGGGGCATTGAGGTAACCAAGCATCCGGTTGGCTGAACGGATTTGCAGAACCTCTTCGACCACCCGGGTTTCCACCCCTTCTCCGCCGACCTTCATGAAGAGGCTTTTCCGGGATTCGGATTTGACCCGAACGATGCCAAGCTCGGACATTCCGAAGGTTTGACGAAAATCGACCTCCGGCAGCAATTCGCACAGTTGATCGAGGGTGGGTTGATCCATCCGCTCGGTTCCGTAGGTGATTATGCGCAAGCTGCTCGGTACCTGATCCGGCACCAATCCGCTCATCAGCATCATGCGCAGGAAGGTGGGCGTAGTGGGAAGAACTTCGACCCCGTGTTCCGTACAGGTTGCGAGGATGCCTTCGACCGATCGATCCGGAGGGGCGATCACCACGCCTCGGTTGAAGAGAGTATGCAGAAGGGTGTTGATCCCGCCGATGTGATCGAAGAGAAGGAAGTTAATCGTGCGTAAGGTTGGCCGGGGCGTGTCGAACCGTTTGAGGAAAGAACTGAAATCATGAAGGATCGCCTTGGGGCGCCCGGTGGTTCCGGTTGAAAAGAGCACCAGGCCGGCGTTCCCGCGTTTTCTCAATTCTTCGATCAACGGATGGATTTGGGAGTGAGACCGCCGGTTGGCCTTGCCGTTTTCGATGACCACGTCAACCTGGGCGGATTCGAAAAAATAGGCATGATCCTCCCGCGTCTCGACGGTGAGGGGCACGAGGATGACCCCAAGATCAATCAGGCGAAGCAGGGTTAGGATGGAAGTGGGATCAAAATCCCCGATCAGGGCGACCACGTCCCCCGTTCGAACCTCGGACAGATCGATCGGTTCCTGGGCGGAGACTTCGGCGAAACGAAGGTCTCCGCTCGGATGAATCAGAAAAGGATAGTCCGCATCCTCCCATTTGAGGGAGAGTTTTTCGATCAGGTTCATCAGGCCCCTCCGACCTTGAGCACTTGTCCGCTGAGCGATTGCGACTGAGGGCCAAGCAGAAACTCGCACAAATCAGCGACGTCATCGGGCAGAAAGAGCTTGGGCAGGATCTGTTGGGCCACGATGGCATCGATTTGCTCGTCGCTGACTCCTTTGAGCAGATCGGTTTTGATCGGTCCGGGAGCGATGCAGTTGACCCGGATGTCAAAATCAGCCATCTCCCGGGCAAAGGCTCGGGAAAAGCCTTCGACTCCCGCTTTGCTGGCCGCGTAAATGGATTCCCCCTTGAGTCCGAGAGTGACCGCAATGGTGGAAAAGTTTATGATGCTGCCGGCCTTTTTGCGGATCATCAAAGGGGCGAAAAGCTGGCAACAATGAATGGTTCCGGCCAAGTTGGTCTGAATCAGTTTTTGGGTCATGCTTGGAGGGGTGGTGACGGCGAGATTCATCGATGCGATCCCCGCCGCATTGACCAACCCTTCGATCTCCCGCTTTTCCTTACGCAGGCTTTGGGCGACCGCCTTGACCGCTTCGTAATCCGAAACGTCGCAGGTCACCGAATCGCCGGGAACCCCTTCGCTCGTCCGGGAAAGGCTGAGCACCTCCCTGCCCGAGGAAATCAGGCGTTCGGCCACCGACCGGCCCAATCCGCGGCTTGCCCCGGTAACGATGATCATGCCTGAGCCTCGGCTTGGGCGTGAAATTCCTCGGCCAGGGAGGAGACCGTGCGAAAGAGGCTGCGGGACCGGGACATGGCGGCCTCCGAGGTCCAGTCGAATTCAAAACCAAGATCACCGGCCTGGTCCTCGAGCGAAAGGCAAAGCTCCACGAGTTTCATGGAGTCGAGACGGGCATTCTTCCCGATCAGATTCATCTCTTCGGTGGGTTCGACCTCGCCGTCGGTGATTTCGGTGATGCTGGCCATCACCCTCTTTTTGGCATCTTCCGCATTCATAGAGTATCGCAAACCCTACAACATGAAAGCCTTAGGGTCGAGTCTTTCCTCGAAGAGGGCTGGGATCGATTGATTGGCTTGCGAACTTATCCCAAAATTCCCGTTACGGAAGGAGGCTCAGTCGGAATGGGGGGATTCGAAAGAGACCACCCGCTTGTCTTTGAAATTGACCACACCCTCCTCCTCGATTCCATCGGCATCCAGATCTCCCTTGTAGAAATATACCTCATCGATCGCGGGTCTGACCGAAGGTTTCATCCGGGTGGGTCTTCCCAGCGTCTCACGCACCTCGAAACTGCTCATGCGCTTACGGATCAAAGCCCAGGAATCAGGACTGGTCCAGGGCCCGCTTGCCCGATCGACGTCGCTTTTCAATTCACGCCGAAATGCTTCGAGGAAGGACTTCTTCTGCATTTCCTCCTGCGGAAGAATGTCGGCCAATTCCTTGGGTTGTAGGCGCATCTTTCCTTCGAGCTTTGCCAACCGCTCCTTAAGTTGACCGTTTTCCTTTTCCAGAGCCATTATTCTCTGCTCCAAAAGCGCGAGCCTCGAATCGGTTTCGTTTTGCTTATCACCGGCGAGCAGCGAGGAACTGAGCAATAGGGCAAAAAAACCAAGTGAGAAGTGGGAAATGGGTCGTAAAGAACCAAAGGGCTTAGATGTGAATGGTAAAATATTCATAGAGTAACACCAATGATAATCCTTTGCTCTCAGGTCAATGGATTAACCTATTATTTTCAAAATGGAGCCACCTGTCAGATTCGAACTGACGACCGTTCGCTTACAAGGCGAGTGCTCTACCAACTGAGCTAAGGTGGCGAAGAAAGAGCAACTTAGCTGCGGTCCGCAAAAATGGCAACCGGAGAATCTTCTATTCTTCCATCGGTTCGCAAATAAAGAGTTTTTCCTTGGGCATATGGCGAAGAACCAAATCCCTGCAAATTCCGATTCTTTCCCTTTCGACTTCTTTGCCATAGCTGACCGAGCGCCCGCGCTTTTCAAAGTCGCCCGCAAATAAGGCTTCCTCGGGATACAGCCTTTCCATTCGTTTAAAGAAAGGATCGGGCAGGCGAAATGGACCAAGGGATACGGAATGAACCGCGTTTTCCGGAAGTTTGGAGAAAAGGTCGTCGATGAGCTTGCCGTAGCGTTTGTCGAAGTCCTGACAGTCCAGAATGGGATCGAGACGAAGTCCGATGAGCCATCCTTGCTCGGCAAGTTTGTTCATCGCCCGGATCCGAGCATGTACGGAAGGCACTCCCTTTTCGAGCGATTCGCTGATTTCGGCTGGAGTGAAGCTGAATGCGGTTACAACGTTGGGTAATGGTTCGGTCTTTGCCAAAGTCTTGAGATTGATGCTTTTGGTCCGAAGCTCCAAAAAGGCATTTGATCGATTGGCGAAGAAAGGAAGCGCCGATGCCACGAATCCGGTTAGATTTTCCAAAGCCAGGCTGTCACAATCATAGCCGGAGAAGAACCAACTGCCGTCGTTGGGGTTTTGTTCGGAAACAACGCCAATTTCGCGAAAAAAATCCTCGAAATTGATAAAAAGGAGGTAATGGGCGGAGGGATACATGCCCTGAAGAAAGCAATAACGACAGTCATAAAGGCAATTGAGCATATGAGAGAAATAGAAGTTTCTCTTACCACCAATTCCATAAGTACTGGGAACGGAGTGAACGAGTTTGCCCCTGTTTTGCGCGAGAATGAGAGCGGGTTTCTTTTTCTGAAGTCGAAAATTTTGACCGTTGGGGTTGAAGATTTCCTTATAGTGCCCGCACGGTATGCGGGTTGCTCGGGGATATCGTCTGAAGATTTCGATGGCTCTCGGATGATCCTCGATCTGTTCCTCGAAATAGATGAACTCGGTCATGACAAGGAACGACGGGGGGACAATTTCTGGTCCAACGCGTGAATGATTTCACGGGCGTTGGACGATCGATTCAACAAGGCCTCCATCTCTTCCATTGGCAAATCCAGAGACCGGGCATGCATAAAAAGTTTTTCCAGTTGAAGGCTTTGGGTAGCGGTGAAGTGATGCAGAGAGCGAGTCTTTTGGGACAACGAGGCAAGCTCAGAAGGGACTGCCAATTCGGAAACCATGCCCTGCAAAAGATGGACGAATTCATCGATTGCCGAAACTTGGTTTTCGACGAGTTTTTGCGCCTCTTTCGCATTGAAGTTGACCAAGGGCTCAGCGGGCGTATCCGATACGATCTTAAGAACTTGGACGAATTCTCTAGTCAACCATTGGTGGGCGATGGAGCAGAAAGCGTAAGCTTCCATATCGTATCCAATGGGTTCGGGGTATTGTTCTTCCGGTCGGTGAGAAGTCCGGAGACCACTTGTCGGAAGCGAAGTCTTTAGGAGTTGTGGAGGATAAAGCGATTTTTTGGGGGAGTCTAGGGATACTCGGTTGGCGATGAAAAGGGAGCCTTTTTCAAGTTGCCCATGGCCTGCGATTCCAAGGTTGACCAACCCTTCATTCCTGGAGGGCAATAATCCCAACAGATAACCGGTGGCGGCGGCGCAGCGTATTGTTCCGATTCCGGAAATCACCAACCGATGGTTCTGGTTTTCGAAAGTGCGAAAGGGGCTGCCAGAGCTCCGCTTCAAACCATAGTGATCGATCAAAGGGCATGCTTCCGCTTGGAGGGCGACCACAAAATTCATGGTAAGCCAGTAGGTTGCAACGGTTTGAGGCCTTTTTCGAACTCCCTGCGCTTGTTGGAGTATAATCGGGCTTCGTTTAGCTTGTTTCTCTTGGCAAAGCCCTGTTCGAGAACTTGGCATTTTTGAACAAGGGTTTCCAAAACCCATTGCGTTTGTTCCTCGGAAATTTTTTCGGAAGCGAGAACTTTTTCCATCGCTTGAATGCGATAGCGATCCATACCCCAGTGGGTGGTCGACAACTGATCGGCGTGGCCACCGAATTTTAAGGTCAGGGGTTGATCGACCCACTCGATGGATGTGTGGAGAAGCAACCGAAGCCAGAAATCATAATCTTCGCAAACGGGCAGACTTTCATCGAACAAACCGATTTCATCAAAAAGCGAACGGTGAAGAATGCACGAGGATGAGCAGATGAGACAGTGGCGGAGGCTGCGCTTGAAGAGTTGACGAGGGGATTTGTCAAGGTAGTTTGGAGGATTCACTTGGTTCTGGTTGCGAATCCATTTTTCCTCGGTGTGGCAGGCCCTGCTATTCGGTTCAGTGGACAAAAGTCGTAGTTGCGCCTCCAGTTTTTCCTTGTGCCACTGGTCATCGGAATCGAGCAAGGCGATCCATTCCCCGGACGCTTTTCGAATTCCATGGTTACGGGCTGCGGACACCCCTGCGTTTTCTTGTCGGAGCCAAGTGACGGTAGGAAAGTCCGAGGAAAGATCGGTGATCGTATGGTCGTTTGAACCGTCATCAACCACTAAAATTTCATGTGCCTGAAGCGTTTGATCCAGAACTGATTCGAGGGCTTTGCGAAGAAAGTTCTTCCTGTTGTAGGAAGGAATCACCACTGATATGACCGCGTTGTCCGATCTCAACGGAGCAACCATGTGATAAGGGGGTTACTATTCGGATACCTTGATCTGCACTTCAACGGAGTCGTAACCGGGTGCGGTGATGATCAACTTTCCTTCACCTGGCGAACCTCCGCGAATGGGAATGTTTACGGTCTTGTCACCCTCGGCGATAATGGCCTCGGGCATAATCACAGAGTTGGGAACGTTGGTTTTGACGTCAACGGGGAGTCCTCCTGCGGAAGCTTCGTAATCAATCTTGAAAAGAAGCGTGGCCGAGTCTCCGGACTGAATTTCAAGAGATGTGGGAACTACGCCGAGTTGGCTCTCGTCGATACGGAAGTTTCCAATATCCAAGGCTCCGTGGGGGCCTCCGATCAATTGCACGGGATAGTCGATCCCAGCAGGTAGAGCGGGAATCGTGAAGCGAAGTTCGTTTTCGGAAAGATAGCGCGTGGTGGTTTCCTCGCCGCCTAAGGTGATGGAATCGTACTTGGTGAATCCACGACCTTGTACCGCAATTTCCACACCCACCGGTCCACGATAGGAAGCCAAGTTGCCAACGTACCGATTTTCCAGACGGAAGACTTGCAAGTCACTTAGCTTCTCACGTTCAACGAGACTTCCGCTTTCCAACTTGCTCGAGTATTTGGCGATGAAGTAGTAGGTGGCTTCATCGAAGCCTTGAGGTAGTTTGTAGTCGCAACTCCATAAATTCGGATTCAGCGGATCCTGAGTCATGGCAAGCGTTTCTCCACCCACCACCAGGAACACCTCGACGCTCTCCTTCACGACCTTGCGGTCCTGAATGTCCACTTCGGTCTGAAGAGTGTAAATACCGGATGGATTTTGGCTGAGGTTCTTCGAGGTCAGGTTGACGAAACTTGGTTGCTGGCAACCGGTCATAAACCAGAGGCTTGCAGACAAGCCGAAGATCACGGATAATTTGTAAGCTAAGTTAATCATGGGTTTTTCAATTCGAGTGTACGAAACATCCGCAGGGACTTCCAACCAATGAGACCAAGGGAAGAAATTCCACTCGGTCTGTACCTGCACGTTCCATTTTGTTCATCCACATGTGACTTTTGCGCATTTTATCAGGAGAAACCAAGCAAAAAGGGTAGGGAAACTTATTTTCGGGCTTTGGAAGACGAGATTTCTCTTATATCCGATCCGCGTACGATCCGTTCCGTTTTCATCGGAGGAGGCACGCCCGGTTTGCTGAAAGTTGAAGAAATGAAGCGATTGTGCAGCCTCGTTCGACAGACCGGACTAGCTTCCGGATGCGAATGGACCGTGGAGATTGCGCCTTCCGAGATTTCGCATGCCAAACTGGAGTGCCTAGCCGAAATGGGAGTCAATCGAATCTCCCTTGGCGTCCAGACCTTCGATGACTCCCTTATGGACGCATTGGGGAGAAATCACACCCCCGGCAAAGCCCGGAAAGCGTATGAAATGATTCGCGAAACCGGCTTCGAGTCGGTCAACTTGGACTTGATTTTTGGAATTCCCGGACAAAGCCTCGCCCAATGGGAAGACGATTTGAAAAAGGCGGTTTCCCTAATTCCCGATCATTTGTCCACCTATTGCCTGACCTTCGAGGAAGATACGGCTCTCTTCGTCAAGTTGTCCAATGGTCAGGTAAGCCGGGACCCCGAACGGGAAGCGACTTTCTACGAACGGGCTTGGGAGTTCTTGCCTGAACAGGGTTACGGACAGTATGAGATTTCCAACTACGCTTTGCCCGGCAAGCAATGCCGGCACAACCTCAACGTCTGGCGCATGCATGAGTGGATCGGTTGCGGACCCTCGGCTTGCACTCAATTCAAAGGCTTGAGACGAAGGAATTTCTCCAATCTCGAACAATGGAGCGCGACTTATTTGGAGGATGGCCCCGCTGAATACGAGGAATGCGAGAAATTGACCTCCTTCGATTTGGCGAGAGATGCAATTCTATTCGGTCTTCGAATGAACCAGGGAATCAGTCCATCAGGCATAGCGCGATCTTTCGGCTTGGAAAAACACGAAGTGGAACCTGTCCTTGTTTTTCTTGAGCGATTGGCGATGGAGGGTATGGGAACCTGGCGAAAGGACTGGTTTTCCCTGACGCCCAAAGGAAGAATTCTGGCGGATGCGATTGCTTTGGAAATGCCAGAACTTGCGTTTTCAGTAGGAGGATAAAGCTTCGGAAAGCAAGGCGAGGCTTTCGGGCAACCCTCCCGGGCGGGCTCTCTTGAGCCAATTCGATTCGAAACGCTCGATTAGTTCGCGCCGATTGATGGAATTGCGGTCTGATTCCACCATCAGCGAGAGGGCTTTCTCGAGTCCTGCGATGGAAAGGTCCACGCCAAGTCTGATTTCCTCCAAACACAAGGAACCTTTTTCCGAGGACGAGCTGCTTGGAAGCTGAGCCAAAAGTTTTTCCATGTGTTCGATGCCATGCCGAACGGCTCGGCTTGAGAATTCGTTTTGGAGACGATTGGGCAATTCTTTTGGCTGGGCGTTGAAAAGAGTGAACCAAGGGAGACTGTTGTTGGGTATGTCCGCTTGGATCACCTCATCCAATCGTCCCAACTCAATAAGGGCCCTGGTCAACTCACCACCCTGGCAGGAAAAGGCCCATTGATCGACCGACCTAATTAAGGTCTGCTCATCTGGGGGAGAGCCTGCCCAGGCAAAGTGAGCTCCGAAAAAAAGCGGCGGATAGAGAGTTGCCCAAGGTTGATGGTTTCCACAGTCGCCCCAACTCGTGAGAAGGATCCCTTCGGCCGAGTGATCCAAGGCGTTTCGAACGGCGGACCGGAGGTTGGCTTGGGATACCGGCCAACGACCGGAAAAGCTTCTCCAAGTTGCGGTTCCCGGAGCCAAACAAAAGGGCAAGCCACAGGATGAGACGATTTCGGCCTGCTCGTCGAAGGGGTGATCGGCTTCGTAACCCCAGATGATCGGTGAAGCGGAGGCAGGGAGGAGCCTGGCGTTTTCCGGTTCTTCAAGCAACACGTCCGCCCAGAACTGCATCTTCCTGCCATGCTTTTCGACGAGGCTTCTGATCCCTTCGAGATGTTTGAGATAGACCTTCCCCTTTCCCTCTTGAAGGACTTTTTCCCGACTCCATCCCTGACCGAGTTCCCAGGGTTCGTCCATCCCCACGTTAAATTGCAGGGAACGGAAGTTGGGGAGGTATTCGGCGTACAGTTCATCCATGAAACTCAAACTTTCCTGATTGGGTTTGAGTGTGGTTCCATGATCTTTTTCCATGAAGGGCTCCTCCCGCACGAACCCATCGGGACATTCTGCCAAACTCTTGTATTGGGGATGTCGAAGCCAGCGTTCGAAATGCCCGAAGGAGTTCAGGTTGGGAACTAATTCGATGAAGCGTTCCCCGCAATACTGATCCACCTGACGGATTTCATCAGCGGTGAAGGGAGATGCGCCTGTCCATACGGTGGAATGCTTTGCGAAGGCAAAGGTGTGTTCGACGTAAAGTTGCAGTTCGTTGAACTTGAGAAGAGACAGCAAATCGATCAGGGAAAAGAGTTCGTTCATGCTGGGAACCTTGCATCGGCTGACATCGAGCATGAACCCCCTCCGCTTTAAGGCGGGCCGATCCTTGATTCTAATACAGGGTAAGTTTTGTCCGCTGGAGTTTTGGAGAATTTGCATGAGGGTTTGCATCCCCCGGTAGGCGCCTTCAGGGCCTTGGGTTTCCAAGCGGATACCCGCGGCGGAAAGGACCAGCGAATATTCCTCACGGATCATGCTTGGGTTTCGAAGGACTGAAAGGTGAGCCGGTTTTTCCCTTCGCAACTCGATTGGAAAGCTTAAGCTTACGGACCTCAATCCCGGGAGCAACTCATCGTCCTCCAAGTGGTAGCAAAGGGGGGTTGGGCAAGCGGTCGACCCCTCCATCGCTTCGCATGTTTCAGGTTGCGGAAAAAGAAGAGGGGGAGGAGGATTCATTTGTTTCTTGGCGAAATAAGCAATCCGAAACCCCAAGTAATGAAGACGGTGACCGGCCAGGCCCAAGCGGTGTGAATCAGTGGTGTAAGTTTACCATTCTTAGCTTCGAGCCCGCTCCACGCGAGTGCGTCCTCAAGATGGATCAGATCGAAATTCATGAGGATTTGATAAAAGTCCGGCCTTAGGTAGGCGACCAAGGCAAAGGAGAGGAAAAAGCCGAAGGTCAAGCCAAGCGCGCTTGCCCGAGGAGTGAAGAGGGCGGCAAGGAAAATACCCAACATCGGACCAGTTGTGTAAGAAATCATTCCGAAAGCCAGAACCACGACGTTTACTTTTCCCCGGAGAGAATCGAGTTCCACCGCGAAAGCGGACAAAAGCACCCCCCAAACCAAGACCAAAAGCCTTGAAAGCCAGAGGTCTCTTTTCTCCCGGCCTTGTTTTCTTTCATCACGAAAAAGAGACAGGGTGGTCTGGGAAAGAGCCGCAAGGATGGAATCCAAACTGGAGATGGCGGCTGCGAAGATTCCCGCCAAAATCAAGCCACGCAAACCCACCGGCAACTCCGTTACGATCCAAACCGGATAAACGAAGTTGTTGTCCTGCCCGAAGATGGCCGGCTCGGTACCTTGAGCCCGCATCGGTTCGTAGTATGCGAACAGAGCCGCTCCAACCATCAGCATGAGGGCGGTGAGCAGAAGAGCTCCGGAGCTCGTGATCATGGCCTTGCGGGCATCCCCTGCATTTCGGCAGCAAAACATTCTTTGGGCATTGAGTTGATCTACGCCAAAGGCACTCAGGTTTTGAAAGGGCACCGCGATAATCGCAACCCACAGGGTAAAACCCACGGCCGGGTCGGTGGTCAGGTTGAAAAGGGTGAACTTTTCAGACGAAATCTCGCTCATCTGAGTCCATCCACCGTCCAACTGAGAGACAACCCAGAACAAACTGAACAGACCGGCTCCCACAAAAAGAAAGAATTGCATGACGTCCGTCCAAATGACCGTCCGCATTCCTCCCATCAGAGTCCAAAACACCGCAAAGAATCCAATGAACCAGATGCATTCGTTGAAATCCATGGGAGTGACGACTTTAAGCGCCAGAGCGGCGACCAGAACCCGAACGCTTTGTCCGAGGATTCCGCCAATTTGAAAGATGAGGGTGGCCAGGCGTTTGGCTCCCACGCCGAGTCGGTTGCCCATGTAATCGTACGGACTGTAGATCTCGCGTTCGTAGAAAACCTTAACGAAGAAAATACCCACCAGAATCCGGGCGATGATCGATCCGATTCCCCACTGAAGGTAGGTGAAGTCTCCTCCAGCCGCGTAGACCATGCCGGGGACGCCGATGAAAGTGACCCCGCTGATTTCCGTGGCTATGATCGAACCGGAGACCGCGGGCCATGGAAGAGAACGCCCACCGAGAAAAAAGTCTTTAATGGTCGATTGTTTTCCCTTGAGGAGATGACCCACCAAGGTCGTGATTCCGAGGTAAGCTCCGACCACTTGCCAATCCGTCCATGTGAAATCTTGATGATAATCCATCCGCGATCATCAAAAAGACCAATCCGCTTTCTGAAAACGGAAAAGCCTTTTTGGTGAATAAGTTTTCAGTTTGGGAATAACTTGTTGTTTCCACCTTCCTTCGAATCTGAAAAAAGTAGATTAGAAGGATGAGATTTTTCACGCTATTGATTGGAGCGTCCGCATTATTCATTGCGGGCTGCGCGGCTTATTTCAGTGTGCGCGGGATCGCCCTGACCTTTGGAGCAGTCAGTGCCTTCACGATCCCGATCATCATCATGGCTTCGAGTCTCGAATTCGGCAAACTGGTGGCGGCCTCCTTTCTTTACAGGCATTGGAAAACCTGCCATCCGACTCTCAAGACCTATCTCCTCTTTGCGGTGGGCTTGTTGATATGCATTACCTCGGCGGGTATTTACGGTTATCTTTCTCAAGCGTTCGAGCAGACTCTCAGTCAGGTGGAAGGGTATGAGAAGGAAATCATCAGCCTACAGAGGCAACAGGATGAATACGACCGTATGGTCAGCGCCTATCAGTCTTCCGGGCAAAAGGGTTCTGCGCTACGGGAGGAAAAGCAGGCTGAGGAACGGGCTCGACTTGAGAAATACATCGAGGAAAGGAGGAAGGACGTGGCAACCGCGGAAACCTCAAAGGCTCGCTTGGCGGAAGAGACCGACTTGATGGTGGTCGGGGAGAGAAAGCGTCGGGAGGAAGAGAAGAAGAGGTTGGAGGAAATCATTTCCCTGCGACGTTCCGACGTCAAGGCCCTGGATGAGGAGAAGAAGTCATACAAGAAGGAAATCGAAGAGCGCATTGCTTCACAAAAGGAAAAGGAAGCGAAGGTTTCCGAGCGCCTTGCCCAACTCGATGCCGCGGTAAAGGTTTATCAGGACAAGGGTCCGGGAGGCTTTCTCAAGGAGGATGGTTTTAAGAAAGCCGCCGAGCTGCTGAAGACCCAAGCGGGTGAGCGGGAAGGATTGCGGGCGAGTCTTACGGAGATCAATGGGGCGATCGATAAGGCAAGGGATGACTTGGACAAGCGCTATCTCGCGATCGATGAGAGAATTTCCCAAGTACAATCGGAAATTGCTCAAGCCAACCTAAAGATCACTTCACTTACGACCGGTGGAGTCGAACAGGCGGACAATATCCGCACCGCGATGGAAAACCTCAAACAGGCCCGAACTTCGGTCGATGAGCGGATCGTTTCTCTGGAATCGGAGATTGCGGAGGCAAGCAGGAAGATCACCTCTTTGAGCGAAATCAATTCGGTTTTCGGACCGGATAGTTCCGAAGAGTTGGAGGAAAAGAAAAGCTCTCTTCTTGGTAAGAAGGAGGAAGCGGGGAGACGCATCCTTGAATTGGAGAGTAACATTCGAGCGACGGACATCGGTTCCTTCAAGTTCGTGGCTCGAGCATTTGATCCTGAGGTTGCCCGAGCCGAAGCCACCGAAAATCCAATCCTCATCAAAGAGGCTATGGATCGAGCGGTCAACCGGGTGGTCAAGTGGTTTATTTTGATTTTGGTGATTGTCTTTGACCCTTTGGCGGTCACCTTGGTAATCGCCTACAACGCTTCTCTTCTTCGAAAAAAGGATGAAGTCGGTTCCCCTCAAGAACCTGAACTGGAAGAGTCGGCCAAGGCTGGGTCAGGCTTTCTCAGTTTGGCCAATCTCCCCTTGTTTTTGATTGTCCTAGGCACGGCCGGTTTCATTTATTACCAGTATTCGGCTGCGAATCATTCGGAAGCAAATTCTGCTGGAATAGCCAAGGCTTCTCTGATGGGGGAATTATCCGCTCGGCGAATCGACGACCGGGCTTTTGCCTACGTTCCCGAAAGGGCTTTTGGAGTATGCGCCTTTTCCGGTGTGCGAATGTTGGAAGAGGTCGGGTTGCCCAAAATCGTTTCCGATGACCTCAGCGCTCGAATTCCCTTTCTTGGCGATTTGGCATGGGACCCTCAATCCTGCGGAGTGGAACCGAATGGGCGTGTGGTGTATTTCCTGCAATTTCCGGGAGGAGAATTCAAGGATCAGCGCGCCGGTGACATCGTTTTCGGATTGGCCATGCCAATCGCGGACGAAGGTCTTCTCAAGGAATTCATCCTTCGCCAGCTTGACCTCAAATCGGTTTCACCCCGTTGGAAGATTTTGGAAAACTCTTCTCCGGATTACCTATCCATTCAACACAAGACAAGCCATGTCTCCGTTGGAATGGATGATCATTGTTTGGTGTTTTTGACTTCTTGGTGGGCGGATCGTCCCAATCCCGGATTTCTGGATAGCGAAATGAACGAAGTCTTTCTTTTCGGGCAGGGCGGCAACTCCGTTCACAATAAAGTTTCTTCGAATTTGTCCGGTAGCGGCTATGACTTGGCTCTCTCTCTCTTTGGTGAGAATTTTTTTGATGGCTTTTCCAAATCTCAGAGCGAAGAGCAGTTGTGGAATGATCTCCGTGACTATTTGACCATGGATCTGACGATTAAGGCCAGAGCGGAGTCCGAAAGAGTCGAGGTGGACGGTTCCTTTCAATTCCGTGAACCGGTATTGAACCCTGACTTTGGATTGAAAGTGGCTGCGAAGTTGGAAAAGGTACGCGGAGGGGAGGATGCTTCTGCCTTGGAAGGGGTTTACGGAGAATTCGTGGAGGTCTTTCTTCAGCGCCTTGACTACGGATCGGTGGTCTCCCGATTGGAGAGAGTGGACCTTGCGACATCTAAGGGATTCGAAGGATTTCGTTCCATTGATTTTGGCTCCCGTGAACAGGGAGAGTCGCAGGGCTTGTTATCCATGCAAATCGATACCACGGAACCCGGTGGGGATTCTCTGCGCTTGGCTATTGACTTGTGGGTGTCCGCGTTGAATCCCTTGCAGGCGACTTCAGGTGAGTAAGAGTTATTTTCTCCCGCGGAAATCCAAGTTTTACGGATGCGGCTTGAGTGTCCTGTTGAGCTTTTCTTGGAGTGGGTTCTTCGGATGCGCGGAGACTGCCCGTAAAACAGCGAATAATCCCTCAGTCTCGAATTCGCTTCCATCCGAGTCCAAGGCGGATCCTTCGTTGAACA
>Ga0160422_10001527_pt1 | contig 14476 bp, 6 predicted proteins | sample Fk160mmetaG_FD_108192 | JGI IMG/M metagenome (GOLD analysis project Ga0160422, IMG submission 108192) | Marine microbial communities from the Central Pacific Ocean - Fk160115 60m metaG | ecosystem: Environmental > Aquatic > Marine > Oceanic > Photic zone | place: The Central Pacific Ocean...
ACATCAGGATTTAAAACCATCTTTCCAAGATCGTTATTCATATAAAAGTCGAATTGTTCATTATCAGAGTATTGGAACCAATTAAATCTTCGTACCTTGTAAGGACAATTATTTGCACAGTATCTTGTACCTACACATCGGTTGTAGGTCATATGATTAAGACCCTCCCTAGAGTGAGAAGTTGCAGCAACAGGACATACAGTTTCACAGGGCGCATGATTACAATGTTGACACATTACTGGATGAAACACAACTTCTAAAGATTCAGATTCGGAAGCCACTTCCATAGCTAAAAATTTATCTATAGATGAAATTCCTTCTTCTTCTGCTTTCTTCTCAGTCATATCACTAGAGTAGTATCGATCAATGCGTAACCAATGCATATCTCTAGATTGGCGAATTTCTTCTTTTCCAACAACAGGTACATTATTTTCTGCATGACACGCAATAATACAAGCTCCACAACCGGTGCAACTATTTAGATCTACAGACAAATTCCACCAATGAACGTCTCGGTCGTGTTCTTCCCATAAAGTTATTTTTTCGGGTTCCACAGGGCCCTTATGGGTTTCTAAAGTCATTTGCTCATTGCCAGAGCGGGGATCTTTTTTAAACGCGTCAAAAGTTGTCTCTTTAACTATTCTATCTCTACCCATCATAGTATGATGAAGTTGAGTACATGCAAACTCATGAACTTCTCCTTCAACCTTAACAAGATTAACTTCTGTTTGAATAGCTTGATTCTCTAATGCAAAAACGAAAGCATTTACACCAACGCCATCACCAGCTTTACCAACTCTTGATCTACCATATCCAACAGCTAAGCCAACTGTTTTATATGCTTGTCCTGGCTGAATTAAAACTGGAACTCTCACAGTTATGTTATTTAAAGTGAGATTAACAACATCTCCATTTAAAGCACCGTTTGAAACATATTCATTTGATAATCCTAATTCTTTAGCAAAGCGAGGTGAAACGGTTAAATAATTATCCCAAGTTGCTTTGGAAATTGGATCAGGGAGTTCTTGTAACCACGGGTTATTGGAAAACTGTCCATCACCCATCCCATGCTTTACATAAAGCACAAGATCAATCCCATTAGACGATTTTTCTTTTAAAATTTCAGCGGGCTTTTTAATGGAAGCCCTAAACGAAACACTCTTCTCAAAAGTATTAATGTAATGAATACCATCATGTAATGCCTTATTCCATGAATTAGAGCCAAGAATGTTTTCTTTCCAATAATTTTTAACATATTCATAGTAATTATCACCGAGACCTGCCCATTTCATTAATGAAACTTGTGCCTGCCTTGTATGAAATAATGGTCTAATTGTAGGTTGAATTAATGTATATACCCCTGTATATGGACTTGCATCTCCCCAACTTTCTAAATAATTATGATCAGGACATACAAAATTCATTAAAGATGCTGTTTCATCATTTCTATCTGAAAAGGAAATAGACATATCAACTTTGGATAAAGCTTCTGCAAAAGCAATTCCATCAGCTAAATTATAAACTGGATTAACATTGTAAGCAATTAAAGTACCAACTTTACCAGCTTTCATATCGTTTAATAAAGAGGCAACATCCGCATCGTTTCCTTGTTTGAGGTAAGATCTTTTCGTAAAATCAATTGTACTTCCGAAGTTACCCAGCAGGTCATTAATTGCATTAACTATCAAATGAATATTCTTATCATTACCACCAGCGACAACTAAGGACTTTCCTTTTGCTTTCCACAAATCGTTAGCAGCTTTTAGCAATTGGGTACTAAAGTCCGAAACTTCAACTTTCATAGTTGTGGCACCAGCTTTCTTAGCAAGAAGATTGTAAAGATTCAGAAGAGCAACACCCATTTCAGATGCTTTAACTGGTGTTCTGTAATCAGCATTTGCACCAGTCATAGATAGGTTTGATTCAAACTGATAATGACGGGACATTACTCCATTTGGGTTTCTTTTTTTGGCATAATCCTTAGAATGCCCAGAGTCAAGCCAATCTCCCAAAAAGTCAGCACCAAATGATACCACAACATCAGCTAAATCAAAACGATAAGTAGGTAAAGATCTAACACCAAAACTCACCAAATTAGCATCCAACATACCAGAAACCGACAAAGCATCGTAGATAACATGCTTTGCGTTATGTTTATTGATGAATGTATTTATAATATCTCTTGTGGAAGGCGAAATTATAGATGAAGTTAAAAGAACTACTTGCTTTCCAGATTGAGAAGATGCGTCTAAGCCATCTTTGATCGCTGTATCAACTTTAAACCAAGAAGACTCTTCTCCATTGAATAAGGGTCCCTTTAATCGAGTTGAATCATATAGATTTAACACAGATGCCTGAATACGGGCAGAAACACCACCATAATCACATAAATCGTTAGATTTTAAAAGTATAGGGCGACCTTCTCTATTTTTAACAAGTAAACTTGCAAACTCATTACCATCGTAAAAGCTAGAAGCATACCAATTTGCAACACCTGCAACAGTTTGCTCTGGTTTTACTACGAATGGAATTACTTTTTGAATTGGAGCCTCGCAAGCAGCTAAAGAAGCTGCTGCTGTACTAAACCCTAAATATTTTAGAAAATCACGGCGAGTAGTTGAAGAATTAGATAAATTATCTTTATTACTCAAAAAGGCTTCCGTCGGTAATTCTTCAGCAAATTCTCTTTGCTTAAGTAAATCTAAGTCAGGATTATTCACCAACTCATCTATACCTTGGAAATATGTTTTATTCTTACCCATTGTAATTTAATTCCTTTTCAAATTAATAGTGACACTTACCACATTCTAATCCGCCTATTTTTTCAGCTGTAATCACATCACCGTGATACTTCTCAATCCAATTTTCGTTGAGATCATGATAATAATTATTAGTTGTATCTACTTTAGTTTCTCTATGACAATTTATACACCAACCCATAGTTAATGGTGAATATTGTTCTACAACTTCCATCTCTTGAATTGGCCCATGACATTCTTGACACTCAACACCTGCTACACTGACATGCTGTGAGTGATTAAAATAAGCCAAATCAGGTAAATTGTGAATACGAATCCATTCAATAGGCTGCTGCTCATAACCTTCAATGTAAGTTCTTGACTCTGGATCAAAACCAATTGCAGCATAAATTTTTGAGATTTCTTGGGTACCCTCATCAGATCTTCCCTCGTTTATGTAAGTATGACAATTCATACATACATTCGCAGACGGAACACCAGCACTTTTACTATGACGAGCACCGGAATGGCAATAGTTACAATCTACAGCATTTTCTCCGGCATGAATTTTATGGGAAAATGCAATTGGCTGCTCAGGCTGATAACCTTGCTGTACTCCAACAGCCAAGAGTTGGTCCCAAGCTGAACCAATAGTAATTAAGACAAGATAGAAAAGAGCTAATCCTATTAGAATTTTTTGTTTCCTTACCCAAAAGTATGCACTTTGAAAGAGAGAATGAGAAACCTCACCTTTAAGTTCCTTGAGAACATTTTTTATTCTACCAAGAACAAATGCGAACAACACTAAAGCAACTAATACAATAATTAATATTGTTGGAGGAGAATTTGATTCAGAAAAATCCTCTTGCAAAGGCTCAAGTGCTACTTCTACAGCTTCTGCTGGACCTACTTCTAAATATGCTAGTATATTATCAAGATCATCATCTGTTAAATATGTGAAGGCTGACATCGCAGCTTTATTATACTCTTCATATACCGCAATTGCCTGTTCATCTCCACTTGCAATAAATTCAGCAGAATTTCGAATCCATGAGTATAACCATTCTTTAGAATATTTATCTAGAGTGTGGTCTCCTAGTCCAGGACCAACCAATTTCTTATCTCTTGGACCATAGTAATGACAGGAAGCACAATTATTTGAAAATAAATTTTCGCCAAGTTCAACGTCTTGAGCAGAAGAAATTTGAATTGCTGAAAAACAGAAAAAAACAATAAGTTTTATTGTTTTTTTAAAAAATATTTTGCAATTCTGATTTATCATATTAATACTGAAACCCAGTGATTAAAATATTGTACAATAACCTAAACAAAAGTAACATATTCGTAGCTTATGATAAACAAGTTATCAATAAAATAATTAGTTTATATCGATTCTAAATTAGGTATTTTTTACTTAGCACAATTTAAACTAATTTAGCCCTCAAATAATCTAAAAATGAAACACTTACTAAGTCTACTTATTACAATTTATATTGGTGCTTTTGCTCAAGGAACTAATTCAGAATGGGACTATGACGAAGAAAGTTACAATGAAGAAGTGAAAGCAAGTCTAAATTTCATTAACGCAGAGCGCATAGATGATTTACTCATCAAGAAAAAAAGAAGGAGCTCAAATAAAGTTAATGTGTTTCGTATTCAGCTATACTCAGGAAATAGAAGTGGCTCTACTGAAACAAAAAATAGATTTAAAAAGTTGTATCCAAATGTTCTTGTTGAGACTTCTTACGAGCAACCCTATTTTAAAACCAAAGTAGATGCTCTTAGATCCAGAATTGACGCTGAAAAAACATTAAAAAATTACAAAAAACACTTTAAAAATGCATTCATTTTTGAAGAAGAGGTGGAGATTGATAAATTATAAAAAAAGCCCGAAAGTTAATTCTAGGCTTTTCTATTTAAAAACATCCTTAATTACATTTATTTTTTCACTTCTACAAGTTCGTAACCTTCAATAATATCTCCAATTTTAATATCATTAAATTTTTCTATGTTAAGACCACACTCATAACCCTTACCAACTTCTTTAACATCATCTTTAAATCGTTTAAGCGACCCTAACTCACCAGTATAAATTACAACACCATCACGTATAAGACGAACATCTGTATTTCGACTTATCTTTCCATCTAACACATAACACCCAGCAATTGTACCAACTTTAGATACTTTAAAAGTTTCACGAACTTCTATATTACAAACAATTTCTTCCTTAGTGTCTGGAGATAACATACCTTCCATCGCCTCCTTAACCTCATTAATCGCATCATAAATAATAGAATACAATCTGATATCAATTTGCTCCTTCTCTGCCAATTTACGTGCAGATATTGAAGGCCTAACCTGGAAACCTATCACAATAGCATCTGAAGCTGTAGCTAATAATATATCGGATTCCGAAATTTGACCTACAGCTTTATGAATAATATTAACTTGAATAGAATCTGTAGATAATTTCTGTAATGAGTCAGAGAGTGCTTCTATAGAACCATCAACATCTCCTTTAAGAATAATATTTAATTCTTTAAAATCACCTAATGCAAGACGTCTTCCAATTTCATCCAGCGTAAGGTGTTTTTGAGTTCTAATGCTTTGTTCTCTCTGCAGTTGAGTACGTTTTAAAGCAATTGATTTTGCCTCTCGCTCATCAGACATAACATTAAAATTATCACCGGCTTGGGGCGCACCACTTAAACCAAGTATACTTACTGGAGTAGAAGGCCCTGCTACTTCAATATTATGACCTCGCTCATTAAACATAGCTTTAACCTTTCCAGTAAAATGACCCGCTAACAAGAAATCTCCAACCATTAATGTTCCAGCTTGAACAAGCATTGTAGTAACAAAACCTTTTCCTTTATCTAATGATGCTTCAATAATAGAACCAACAGCTGACTTATTAGGATTTGCTTTTAAATCAAGCATTTCAGCTTCAAGCATTACTTTTTCTAATAAGTCTTCAACACCTTGACCGTGCTTAGCAGAAATATCATGAGATTGGAACTTACCACCCCAGTCTTCAACTAATAAATCCATACCAGCAAGTTGCTCTTTTATTTTATCTGGATTCGCATTTGGTTTATCAATTTTATTAATTGCAAATACTATAGGTACATCTGCAGCCTGAGCATGGGAAATTGCCTCTTTTGTTTGAGGCATAATTTCATCATCTGCAGCAATTACAATAATTGCAATATCTGTAACCTGAGCTCCTCGAGCTCGCATAGCAGTAAAAGCTTCATGCCCTGGAGTATCAATAAAGGTAATATGTTTACCACTTTTTAATTCAACCTCATAAGCTCCAATATGTTGAGTAATTCCCCCAGCTTCTCCAGCAATGACATTGGCATGACGAACATAATCTAATAATGAAGTTTTACCATGATCTACATGTCCCATGACAGTCACTATTGGTGATCTATCTACTAAATCCTCAGGCTTATCTTCTTCTTCGATTATTGATTCCTGAACTTCGGCACTTACAAATTCAACTTCATATCCAAACTCATCAGCAACAATAGTTAATGTCTCAGCATCTAATCGCTGGTTCATAGTTACCATTATACCTAACATCATACAAGATGAAATAATCTGATTAACCTGAACATCCATCATCGAAGCAAGCTCATTAACTGTAACAAACTCGGTTACTTTTATAGTTTTACTTGCCTCATCAGCAAGCATTTGATCCATGGCATCTTGTTCTCGACGTTCATCACGCTTTAATCTTCTATGCTTTGCACCTTTTGACTTACCTTTACCAGTGAGTTTATCGAGTGTTTCAGCAATTTTCTTTTGAATTTCTTCATCCGTTGGCTCAATCTTGGTAACTTTTGGTTTTCTAGATTTATTAGCCCCACTCTTATTATTAGATCGAGTTGACTTGACATTAGATTGAGTCTGATTAATTCTTTTTCTTTTCTTTTTATTATCCTTATTTCCTGACGGATTACTAGAAGAAGCCACCTTCTTCTTTGGCTTCTTGAATTGTTCTAAATCTATAACTTGACCAGTTAACTTGGGACCAGAAATTGTTTCTGACTTAGCCCTAAGCACATCATATTCATCTGAAACTACAGGATTTTCATTCTCTTTAGAATTAACTTTTATTTCTAAATCTGATTGAATAGGTAAGTTAACATCTGTCTTATCTAAGTGCTTTGACTCAGACAAAGATGTAGTATCTTTTGCCTTTATAATCTCATTATCTTTGACATTTGAATCAGGTAAAGCTTTAACGTCTTCAGAATGGTTTTTTTCTTCTGAATTTATTTCATTTTTAGACTTAGTATTAGAACTTGAAGATTTTGGAGCAGGATTAACTAACTTTTCTTTCGTTTTTGTTTTCGTTATACTAGGCACTTCAATTTTACCAAGCATTTTTGGTTTAGAAACATTAGCCTTTGCCTTAACAACTTCATCTGATTTCTCTATTTTTTTCGCAGCTGCTTCCTTTATGGCCTGCTTTTCCTCCCTCAAAGCTTGAGCAACTTCCGTAGATCGCTTATGCTGCTCAACATCATCACTGAATTGCTGCTTTAATATTTCATAAGCATCCTGAGTAATTTTAGTATTAGGACGACCATCAACTTTGACCCCTTTAGAAGCTAAATAATCTACGATATTTGCAATACCGACATTTAATTCTTTTGCAACCTTACTTAATCTCATGCTTACTTTTTATCTTGTAGCGATTCGTGTGTTAAAACATTAAATCAATTAATCTTCAAATTCAGACTTTAAAACAGTTTGAATCTCTTTGATTGTTTCTTCTTCCAAATCTGTTCTCTGCACTAACTCTTCAGTAGAAAGCTCTAAAACAGATTTTGCTGTATCACATCCAATATTTTTCAATTCGTCAATAATCCAACCATCTATTTCATCAACAAACTCAGCTAATGCAACATCTTCTGTATCATCAACATCCCTATAAACATCTATTTCGTATCCTGAGATAGAGCCAGCTAAACGAATATTTGTCCCACCTCTACCTATTGCTAAAGAGACTTGATCTGGCTTTAAAAAAACCTCTGCTCTACTATTATCTTCATCAATTGTAATAGAAGACACTTTTGCTGGACTTAATGCTCTAGAAATAAATAATGATGTATTACTAGTGTAATTAATAACATCAATATTCTCATTACCTAACTCCCTGACAATACCATGTATACGAGAACCTTTCATACCGACACAAGCTCCTACAGGATCTATTCGCTCATCATAAGACTCTACAGCAACTTTTGCTTTTTCACCTGGGATACGCTCTACTCGCTTTACTATTATAAGACCATCTGCAACTTCAGGTATTTCCTGCTCAAATAAACGTTCAAGAAACTTTGGTGATGTTCTGGACAAGACAATTCGAGGCTTCATCCCTTTCAATTGAACCTCCTTTACAACACCTCTTATAGTGTCTCCCTTTCTAAAAAAATCTGATCGAATTTGTTGATCCTTGGGAAGAATGACTTCATTATCCATATCATCAATAATAATAACTTCTCTATTCCTGATGTGGTGAACTTCTCCTGAAATAATTTCACCAACCAATTCTTTGTATTTATTATATAGATCAGTATTATCGTGTTCTTGAATACGGTTAATTAAATTTTGACGTAAAGACAAAATTGCACGACGACCAAAATCAATCAAATGAACTTCTTCAGAGACTTCCTCTCCTACTTCAAAATCAGGTTCAATTTTAATGGCATCAGAATATGCAATTTCGGCATTACTATCTTCAACTTCTTCATCTTTAACGACAATACGATTTCTCCATATCTCTAAATCTCCCTTGTCAGGGTTAACGATAATATCAAAGTTATCATCTGAACCATACTTTTTGACAATCATGTTTCTAAAAACATCTTCAATAATTCCCATTAAAGTTACACGGTCGATGTTTTTATCTTCCTTAAACTCCGCAAATGAATCGATAAGAGCTAAATTCTCCATTTTTGTTCACTTAAAATGTAATTAACACTATTGTTTGATTTATACTTTGGTAATCAAGTAACCTGTTTTTTACAACTGTTATCTTACCCTTACCTTTGGGTTTTTTTTCTCTAGATTTCCATTCAAGCTCTACACCTTTATCATCTGCAACAACCATTTTACCCTCAATTATTTCACCATTGATTAAAGATACTCGAACCTTTCTACCAACATTTTTCTTGTATTGACGAAGTACCAATGGTTCACCAACGCCAGCAGAAGAAACAGTTAAAGAAAAATCTTCATCTTCTCTATCAAGACTAGACTCTATAGCTCGACTAATGGATCTACAATCTGACAAAGTCAAATCAGAATCACTATCTAATAACACATTAATGTCGTTACTAGAACTTACTGTCAACTTAACTAAAAAGATGTCTGTTCCTTCAACACCTTTTGCAATTAATTGCTCAACTTTATCCTTCAACATATTTAGTATAAAAAGAGGGGACTCTTCGTCCCCTCCTATCTTTCTCCATAAATACGGAGCAAATATACATATTTTTTCTTTTAAACTAACGAATCAATACCCTTTTATAAGCGCGATCATTATTAGAGGTCACTTTTACCAGATAGATCCCTGAATTAAGGGAGGATAAGTCAAAATATTGAATTTCTGAACCAACAGTATTTATCGTTCTTGACATCATCAATTGCCCTTGAATATTAACAAAATCAATCTTCACATCTTGTTTCTGTTTAACAGAAAATGTAACATAACAACTTTCGCTTATAGGGTTTGGATAAATTGCAATAGAGTTTTGAATCTCATGTTCTTCTACCCCTAGAACCATAGAATAAACGTAAATATCGTCTATATACATCCAATAGTTATCTTCATCATTATGATGACGGAAACCAATGTAAACATCTTTTCCTGCGAAATCACTTAAATTTATTGTTTCTTGAACATAAGTCGTTCCCTGAACAACCTTATCTAAAACCATGATAGTATCAAGAATCGTTGAACCTATATCAATCAAGGAATCAACATGCTCTTCATATATAACTATAGAATAATTGTCTAAGTATTGAGGATCTTCTCCTCTAACATAATAAGACATAAATGTATTTTCTTCTATCTGAAGCTTAGGTAACCTTAATAAATTATCTGGATCTAGAGTACCAATATTGTTTATATAAGAAGATGAACCTACAGCACGAAGGCTGTTATATCCCACTCCTTCAGAGACCATATGGGTCCACTTATATCCGTCCATATCTCTGTCCATATTTTTCCAACAATCTGTTAAAAACTCATCTTCTTCAAAATCCTCGAAAAACGGCAGTCCAATAGGAATACAAGAAGTATTTTCTTCACAAGTACCATCATCAATAGTTGCTTCTATATTGAAATTTAAAGCATCATCATCAGTACATCCAGCAACTTCAGACTGCTCTTGCGCATAAGAAAAATCAAAATCATCAATGTAAAACATTCGTATTTGTTCTTCAGGGGTTACCGATTTGAACTCAATTCCATCCAAAGACATGATTCCATTTTCAAAACTGCGATCTTGATAAATAAACGGCCATACATAAATTTCTTCTCCATTAATTGAAAAAGTAGCAATACCGTTGTTAATATCAATAATATGCTTAACCTCAAACCACTCCTCTGTTGGAACTACAAATGATTGAGCCATCTCTTGACCGGCATTAATATACGCAAGCCCATCGCTTTCAGCATAAAACTCCATTGCAGGAATGATAGAAGATTCGTCATTTTTACAATCCGAATCATCAGCTTCAATCTCACATGTTTTGTTATGCATCAAACGATAATAAGCAGAACCATTTGAAGGAATGAACATCTGAAAATCAAGCTCATAAGCACCAAAGTCAAAATTACCTAAAGACTTATAAATATCAGATGGGCCTTGATTAATAAGCATGGAATTATCACCACTTTTTGACTCAGTCTGAGAAACCATGGCAGTATTCTCAACACCACACATTGTTATCCAAACATCAGATTGTGGTGCTACTTCATTATAAGGTTCATAACTCTCAAAATCATCAAAAGTATGTGTTTGACCAATATAACCGAGGGTTACATCACTTATAAACTCTTGAGGTTCTTCGCTAGAGTCGGTAACACTAACCTTATAATTACCTGAAGCAACACCCTCTAAACTTAGTTCATTACTTAACACCTCTCCCTCATCATTCGTCCATGTAACAAAAAAAGGACTTACACCCCCAGAAATGTTAACACCAAGCTGACCATTATATAAATTTGAATTCGACGCGGAACTAACATTTAAATCTACTTCCATCGGAATGGAACATACATCCTGAGTAGAAATACCGGCAGCATTTAAAACCCCATAAAAGCCTAAGTGAGTTTCTGTGTAAGTTGTATCAATAGGACTAATGGTAACAATTGTGGGAACACCTGTAATACCGTATGCTTGATGAGCTGCATCTCCTCCTCCATCATAACCACTTACCATTGGTAAACCGTGGACATCAGGTGTAAACTCTTCTTCAAAATCAAAACAAGCCTGCGTATCTGAACCAGTGTCAATAGAAATGAAAATTACATCTTTATAATTACAACCAAAATCTTTAAAGCCTTGACCTACATCAGGTGCTACTCCCTGACATGGCCCACACCAAGTACCAAAAAAATCGACAACAACATATTTTCCTTCACATAAATAATCATACAATCTATGGGTATTACCATGAATATCTGTTACTTCGAAATCTGGAGCAAATTCTTGAGCATTTATATTGGCTGACATAAATATTACACAAACCAAAAGAGGGAGTAATTTTCTCATAATATATATAATTTAATCTGGTAAATATACAAATACCTTACCACATACAAAGAATAGATTACTAAAGTCAATTTCAATCCAGAAAATTTTAACGGTTTTAACAGAAATTTTAGCTATAAAGTCTCTACATGAATTTCTTATAATTACATCACTTGTTAACCTGAATTAAAGCTTGAAATTAAAATAAACTTAAATATAAAAGACCATAAAAAAAGCCCAAATTAGATTAAAATTTGGGCTTAAATTGTTGTCCGACTAGGGCTCGAACCTAGACTCTTCTGGACCAAAACCAGACGTGTTGCCAGTTACACCATCGGACAAATGCGGTGCAAAGATATTTCTTTTTTTGAACCCTCACAATAATAGATTAAAAAAGGTAATTAGAAATTAATACAGTTATTTTAGCAAAATTTAACTCAATAATCAATTTCATGAAAAAACGCGACAAATATTTTTTATACATTCGCGATAGATTCATATGATTTGAATAAATTTAATAAAAATGAATTATCAAAAAATTAACAATCTTCTTGGATGGATTAGTTTTACAATTGCCTTAGGCGTTTACATACTAACTCTAGAACCAACAACCAGTTTTTGGGATTGCGGAGAATATATTGCAACAGCTTATAAACTTCAAGTAGGGCATCCTCCGGGAGCGCCAACCTATCTTTTACTCGGAAACTTTTTCTCAAACTTTGCTTTTGGAGATGTTACAAAAGTGGCATATATGATAAACTTATTATCTGCAACTTGCAGTGCCTTTACAATTCTATTTCTATTTTGGACAATTACTGCGCTTGGTAAAAAAATTCTAGGGAAAGTCGAGTCTGATGGGCAATTATTTTCAGTGATGGGTGCTGGATTGGTAGGTGCCTTATCATATACATTTTCAGACTCATTTTGGTTTTCTGCCGTAGAAGGAGAGGTATATGGTGTGTCATCATTTTTTACAGCCATTGTATTCTGGGCTGCATTAAAATGGGACGAAGAATATGACAAAGATGGTGACAGCGCAAACCGTTGGATGCTCTTAATTGCTTATTTAGTTGGGCTTTCAATTGGTGTTCACATGCTAAACTTATTAGCAATTCCTGCTATTGTTTATATGTATTACTTTAAAAAGAATGAACCTACAAAAAGAGGTTTTTTGATTACTGGGGTCGTTTCTATTTTAATTTTAGGTTTCATTTTCTTTGGACTAATTCCACAAATTGTTAAATGGCTTGGTATCGTTGAACGAACTTTTGTAAATAGTTTTGGGCTTCCATTTAACAGTGGAACTGTTTTCTTTATTGCTGCGCTCATAAGCCTAATATACTTCGGATTGAAAAAAGCTAAAGAAAATGGGAGAAATTTAATCCATACTGCTATTCTTGGAATTACATTTATTCTAATAGGATATTCTTCTTTTACAGTCCTAATTATTCGATCAAATTCCAACACACCAATTGATGAGAATAACCCTGAAGAAGCGGTTAGTTTATTAGCATACCTAAATAGAGAACAATATGGCTCTACCCCTTTAATTTATGGACAATATTATACGGCAGGTCTTGATCAAAGAAATCCTTATAGCGATGGAACACCTGTTTATGTTAAAGATGAAAAATCTGGTAAATATATTGTTTCTGACGATAGAAAAAATAGCATCCCTAACTTCGAGAAGAGTCAATCGGGAATATTCACACGGATGTGGAGTAGAGATGATAGACATGTTAAAGCTTATAAAAGCTGGGGTAATATTAAAGGCAGAAAAAATAAAAGACCAAGCTTTGCTGATAACTTAGCATATTTCTTTAACTACCAAATAAACCACATGTACATCCGATATTTCATGTGGAATTTTGCGGGTAAACAGAACGACATTCAAAGCCATGGATCTATTACTGAAGGACAATGGTTATCTGGAATCACTTTCTTTGACGAATGGAGATTAGGTCCACAAACTAATTTACCAACAAGTGAAAAAAATAATCCGGGAAGAAACCATTTTTACATGTTACCTTTTATTTTGGGATTAATTGGACTTGTATATCATTACAATAAAAACAATAAAGATGCATGGGTTGTTAGCCTTATGTTCGTTTTTACTGGATTGGCTATTGTTGTGTACTTAAACCAATACCCTTATCAACCAAGAGAAAGAGATTATGCTTATGTTGGCTCGTTCTATGCCTTTGCAATATGGATAGGGCTAGGAGTTATGGCAATTATTGAGAAATTAAGAAATTATGCACCAGAAAATATTACAGCAATAGCCACAACTGTAATTTGTCTAGTAGCAGTCCCAGGAATTATGGCTTCTGAAGGATGGGATGACCATAACAGATCTAAAAGGTTCACTGCTCGTGATTTTGCTAAAGCATATTTAGATTCATGTGAACCAGACGCCATCTTATTTACCATGGGAGACAATGATACCTTCCCATTATGGTATGTTCAAGAAGTTGAAGGTTATAGAACTGATGTACGTATCGTAAATTTAAGCTTACTTAATACTGATTGGTACATTGATCAAATGAAACGAGATGCCTACGATGGAAAAGGTGTACCTTTTACCATGCCACATAACCTTTATAGACAGGGAACACGAGATCAAGCAATATATAAAGATGTTGGAGCCAGTGATCAGCGGTGGGAAATATCAAAAATGAACCGATGGATTCAAAGTGACCTTGCTCAAACCAAAGTAAATTATGGTGGTAAAGATTACGTCTTCTTTCCAACAAAAAAGTTTTCTATACCGGTGGACAAAGAAAAAGTCCTGTCAAATGGAACTGTTAAAGAAGAAAACGCTGACTTAATTTTACCAAGTTTAGATTGGAATCTAAATGTAAATCAAATGGAAAAGAAACACATGTTGATTCTTGACATGATTGACAATAACAAGTGGGAACGACCAATTTATTTTTCTATAACCATAGGTAACAGTGC
>Ga0160422_10001529_pt1 | contig 14462 bp, 10 predicted proteins | sample Fk160mmetaG_FD_108192 | JGI IMG/M metagenome (GOLD analysis project Ga0160422, IMG submission 108192) | Marine microbial communities from the Central Pacific Ocean - Fk160115 60m metaG | ecosystem: Environmental > Aquatic > Marine > Oceanic > Photic zone | place: The Central Pacific Ocean...
CGCCAAGATTTCTTGCCACCGTCAACCATGAAGGATCGATTCGCTTCACGCCAGCCGCCGAAGAGAGGATCAGGGGCCAAACCGCTGCCATGGTAATGAGGAAAACAATAGCACTGTCCCACCCCGGATAAATCATCACCGCGATGGGCATCCACGCAAGTGGACTCACCATCCTCAGGAATTGAAACGGCAGATAAGTGCAGTCGTTAAGGACTGCAAAGCGGCCTATCGAGACTCCAAGCGGAATTCCTAGCAGCAAGGCTATCGAAATTCCCAGTGCGATACGCTTCAAGCTTGGCCAAGCGTTCTCGAGCAGCGAACCACTCGTCACCAGGCCCTTCAGCGCGGCCAGCGTCTGTGCCGGGGCAAAGTCCGCAAAGTTCTCTGTGTCAGGGTTGTTTGCCACCCAATACCCGCCAAGTTGCCAGAGTCCAAGAAAGATGAGAATTCCCAGAAGCCTCAAGGCGAGTGACTTACCCTTGCCTCTGCTGATCTTAGACAATGTTCCTTCGCCCGACGGCACTTCCCTGCCGCGCAGGTCGATTGTCGAACTGGCTGAACTCATTATCTCAGGTCGCCGTTACTACACCCGCCCAGAAGGTTCCCCGGGCCACAACTCGGCCTCAAACCGAGAGGACTTCCTCCCGATCATAGGGATCCGTGGGATTAACCGAAGGATCGTCCTTCCATTCCGGGTACTTTTCGCAGGATTTTTTGACAAAATCGTAGTCCACTAAATCACTGGCTACCATCTCCCGGTCCAATCCATTGAGGAAACTGCTGTCGCCTCCAACAACGGTCTTGTTCATCCAGTCGACCATGAACTTCGTTGCAGAAGGATAGGGCCAAGGCTGGAAATCAATGCGGCCATTCTTCCAGTCCGCCGTATTTCTGCAGGCCCCACTGGCCATATATTCTTCGGTCCCGTAGTGCGTCATCGCCCTTTTAATCACAGCCGCAGGCATGGGCAGATACCCCTTACCGTCCTTTGAGAGAAGCTCGGCTACCTCAGCCTTATTCTGTGAGGCATAAACATTCGCCCTGACGACGGCGTTCATGACCTTCTGGGTCCAGATGGGCTTTTTGACCGTCTGTTCCTCGTGCAGGCAGACCACACAGCAAGGATGGTTTTTCCAAATATCTCCTGTGAATCTCATCACCCTGCCTCCGGCTTTGAGCTCGCCCATCGCGTTGAAGGGCTCCGCCACGATGTAGGCATCGATCTTTTTGGCGGCCAGAGAAGCAGGCATCTCCGGTGGCGGCATCACCATCAGATTGACCTCGTCGGCTGCAAGAGGGGCATCCTGATCCTTGATCACAGGTTTCAACCCTGCCTCAACCAGCCCCATCTGAAGCACGATATTGTGCATCGAATACCAATACGGAACCGCTATTTGCGAGCCCCCCAGATCCTTGAAATCCTTTGCCTCGGTATGCCCACCAACGATAATCGCGGACCCGTTGGTGTGAGCCCACGACATCACTTTGACCTTAACATCGTTATTGTAGCGCATCCACAAGGGAATAGGGATGAGGAAGTGCGCCATGTTGAGCTTGTTTGCAATAAACGCCTCAACCAGCGGAGACCACCCCCGGATCAGTGTCGGCTTCTCGGTCTTGAGGCCCTCTTCCTCAAAATAACCCAAGGCGTGCGCCAGGATTAGGGGCACGGAGTCGGTAATCGGGATATATCCAATCTTTACCGGTTCATCTAGCTCGGATGCACCTTCTTCCGAACCTGCAGCGGCTCCCGAATCCTCTGACGAGCCGCAACCACCAAGCAGGGCACTGAGTGACAGCCCTCCACCGACAGTCGCAAGCATGTCCATAAACGGTCGCCGCCCGATCTTACTGTCAGCAGGGATCCCTTTAGCGGCAAGGATATGCTTTTCTATCCCATCAAAATGGGCCTCCTGATATGGCAACTCGTCTGAGCTATTTTTGTGGATCATGGTGTTTTTGGGGTATTGATGGGTTTATGAATTAGGTGATTTTTGAAACGCTAAACGGATTTTTCAGTCCTGAACCTCCGAGGGTGCCTCCATATGCTTATGCCAGAGCGCTGTGATCCGGGCCCGCTGAGCAGCGATTGCCTCCTCCGGTTCCTTCGAATTGAAAGTCTCCTGATTGTTGATCTCGGAGACAATATCTCCGCCTATCTTGTTGGTCATCATGAAGATACGATCAGACATTCTGATGGCCTCATCGAAATCATGGGTGACGAGCACGAGCGTGATCTCCTCTCGCTTGCAGATCTCCCGAACTTCGTTCTGAAGTTGGATTCGCGTAAAGGTGTCAAGAGCCGAAAAGGGTTCGTCCAGGAGCATGACCGATGGCTTGGTTGACAGGGACCGCGCGAGAGCGACCCGTTGCTGCTGCCCACCAGACAGTTGCCTCACATTTCGCCGCTCGAGCTCCTCCAGCCTCACCATTTTCAGCAGTGGCCGAACCTGCTTTAAGGCTTCCCGCTTAGGAACTTTTTGAGCCCTGAGCCCAAAGCTCGCATTCTGCACGACGTTGAGCCAGGGATAGAGAGTCGCCTTCTGCAACATCAGGTTCACCTTGCAGGACGGACCCGAAACCTTTTGACCATTCACCGAAACTGAACCGGATGACGGAAAGGCAAGCCCAGCGATAAGGTGCAGAAGTGAGGATTTTCCACAACCGCTCGGGCCCAGCAGGGAGATTGCTTCTCCGCATGAGACACTGAGGTTCATGGATTTAAAGAGGAAGTGGTCGCTCTTAGAATAGGCAAAAGAAAGCCCTTCGATATGGATCTCGCCCTCACCCGTTTTCGTCGGGCTTACCGTCCCACCGATCCCTCTTCCGGAATCCTCAGCCCGCGGCTCCACACCGCCTTTGGCTCTCTTTTCGACTGCTAACGCACCCATAACCTGCGCTAAATTGAGCACTAGACATGCCAACTGGTTACAATTTTAGCTAATATGAATGACGTTCATACCCAACATACTGAGGGAGAACGGACCCGGATCGAAAAAAAATTAAACATCCTGAAAATTGGGGGCCAGCTAGCTGATTCCTACTGATTCTGGAATACCCAGCTCTTGATCTGCCCATCCTTCTCGTTTCCTCCTGTCAACCCAGTCGACGCGGCCTCTCATACCGAGTCAGGATCTCATCCGAGGCTTAGCTCGCTTGTTCAAAGCGACTTCTTAACAATTAGCATGTTAGGAAAAGAACATGTTCCTTCCCAAGACGAAGACGGCCCACCTGAGCAAAGGCAGGGCGCTCTCATTTCCCCAAGCACACGACTTTTGTTAGAAAATCGGCAGTCCTTCCAAGCCTTAAGGACCCTTGGAAGCTCTCGGAAAGCTTCGGCCCAAGCCATTCCGTGCAGAGGTTTTTTCTGTGCTGGGGCAGCAAGGCTACGGTCGGGCGGGGGCCGATACACGGGTAAGCGAACTGTCGCGCATCCCCTCGAGGGGTTATCTCCCCCTTTGCCGATTATCCCGAACCCCCTTGGCCGGAACATCTGTTTCAGCGCTTCCGAGGCCAGTATCAAAATACTTGTTCCACCCGACCCGCTGACAGAACCCTAGGCAGGAAGAGTTCCTTGCTCTCCCCGGTATCACGAGCCGAAAGCCCGAGGCTCTTGAAGGGCCCCACCAGCCGGAATCATCTCGAACCACCATCTGGAATTACCCGTCCGAAGCCTATCTAAAATGAAGATGGCAATTCCACGGACCAAGATGATAGTAAGGCTCCATGAAGATTCAGAGCCTCGCTTCTTCCTCCCTTTTGATCTTTGCTTTCCTCCTCCCGCTCGCGGCGGCCGAAACACTCCTCGTGGCTGACGGTCCTGCAGCAGGCGCCACTGCCCTCGTACCGACAGCTGGCAATGGAGGAAACAGCCTCACGGAGGCAGAATGGACAAACGTTGCCCCTCCTCCCAATGCGGCCAGCTGGATCCCCGGAACAATCGGGGTGGGATACGAGGCCAGTCCGAATTCGGGAACCAGCTATGCCACACTCCTCGGCCTCGAACTGAGATCGCGGATGCAGAACCGGTCCACTACCGCCTACATTCGGATTCCATTCTCTGCCGACCGGAAGGCTCTAGAGTCCGCCCGGGCACTCATCTTGGAACTCAAATACGATGATGGCTTCGTCGCATATCTGAACGGTGTCCGCGTAGCGTCCTCCAACGCGCCAGGACAGCTCACCTCATCTTCAGCAGCGAGCTCGAACAACTCCGACACGCGGGCCCTCGAATTCGAGCAGTTTGACCTCAGCTCTTTCATCCCTCTTCTCAACGAGGGCGCAAACATGCTCGCTATCCACGGATTGAATGATGGAGCTGGCAGCAGTGACTTTCTTATTCTGCCTCGGCTCGTCGTTACAGATTCCCTGCCACCAGTGTGGCCCGACTTGCAATTGGGCACCCCGATCACGAACGCGAATAGTCCGGTCGCTCTCACGCATGCTCCGGATGGGAGCGGCAGGCTTTTTATCGTCGAACGCGCCGGTCGCATCAGAATCTGGGACGGCGGGGCCCTGCGCACCTTCCTTGATCTCCGGTCCCGGGTGAATACCAACGACAGCGGTGGCGACGAGCGAGGTCTTCTGGCGCTCGCATTTTCCCCCGGATACGCGACCAACGGGCACTTTTATGTGAACTACATCAGTAGCAATTCTTCACCCCGCGGATCCACCGTTATATCTCGTTTCACGGTCAATCCCGCTAACGCAGACGACGGGATCGAAACCAGTGAGGAAGTCATCCTGGTGATTCCACAGCCGGAACCGAATCACAACGGCGGCCAGATCAATTTCGGGCCCGACGGATACCTCTATATCGGAATGGGGGATGGGGGCGGTGCTGGAGATCTGCATGGCTCTGTCGGAAACGGTCAGGCGAATGACACCTTTCTGGGAAAGATGCTGCGTATCGACGTGGAGGGTCTCCCCGATCCCGGTTTGCCTTATGCGATACCCGCCGACAATCCTTTCCTGCTCGACACCCAGGTTCCGAACGAAATCTGGGCCTTCGGACTCCGTAATCCGTGGCGCTGGTCCTTCGATCGTAAGACTGGCGACATGTATATCGCCGACGTAGGACAATACGAATGGGAGGAGGTCAATTTCATTCCGGCTGCCAGCACCGGAGGCGAAAACTTCCAATGGCGCCGGGTAGAGGGATTCAACACCTTCAACTCCGGCACTCCTCTCACCAAGGGGACGTCGACCGATCCAGTGTTTGAATATGATCACAATGCAGGGAGCTCCATCACCGGAGGCTACGTCTACCGGGGAAGCAGCTTTCCCCGAATGGAGGGGATCTATTATTTCGGGGACTACAACTCGGGGCGCATCTGGGGACTCCAACGGGATCCCTCGGGCAACTGGATTGACCGCCAGTTGCTTGATACCTCTCTGAACGTTTCCTCTTTTGGTGAGGACGAAGCTGGCAACCTCTACGTGGCCTCCCTCTTCACCGGGGACATTTATCGCCTCTCCGACACTCGTGGAGAAACCTACCTGCAGGTCACCGAAGCTTCCTTCACCCCAGATGGCGAGGCACAAGTTCTCTTCGGTTCAGAAATCGGAAAGCGTTACCAGTTACAGGTCTCAGCAGACCTCCAGTCTTGGAGTGACCTGGGACAGCCGCGGATGGCCACTGACTTCGATTCTGAAATCTCCGCCACCCTGCCCGTTCCGGCCCCTGCGGAGGCTTATTTCCGCGTCATGGAACTGGCAGACTGATCCTTCGCCGCCAATTCCCACCGCGGAACCTCTAAACACACAGCATGGCGCCTAAGCGGAGGGGTGGACTCCTTGCGGAAAGCTGAGTCCATCAACGAAACCCAGATCCGGGAGAACCCCGCTTCGAGCCATGACACGCTACCAGATTCAGTATGCGGACCCGGTGATTACAGCGTGGAAAAGCTGCTTTAAAGGCATGAATATCGGCAATGGCTTTATCGCTCCAATCGTCACGCGCCAGACCGGGGCCTCCGCCTCAGGATCATGGCGTCAGATAAGGGGAGAACCGCAATCCGGGAAGTTGAGGCCTACTTTGGCACTGGGCGGACGTTGAACGATCCTGATGGAGTTGCCGCCACCAGAGTTATTGGCTAGTCAAAGGATGACGGTCTCTTCAACCGGGTTATATGGCCATTCCTGGAAAATATTTTGCCCTACCCTCTGCAATTGGGGTTTGAGAAGGCAGTCATTTCCGTGCAGCCTGTTCATCATTCCTTTTTTATGAAAACCAAGTCTATCGCACTACTTACGGCATTCGGCCTCCTGCTGGCGGCCTCATCTGTCTCTGCCAGCCCCCGGGTCTGGAAAGACGCCTCCTCGGGAAGGACGCTTACAGGTGAATTCGTTGAGCTCACCAAGGACGCTGTCAAGGTGCGGCGAGCCAACGGGGATGTAATCAGCCTGCCTCTTTCTCGTCTCACCAAGGAGGACATCACGTTTGCCGAAGGAGCCGCCGAAAAGGGTGGGGCTCTCGCGAATGACTGGCCAAGCTGGCGAGGCACGGCACGCGACGGTCACTCGCCTGACACAGGATCCTTGGCAAAATGGCCTGCCGCAGGACCAGAACTAGTGTGGGCCTTTGAGGATTGTGGCAAAGGCTATAGCTGCCCTGCAGTTGTCGGTAACAGGCTCTACTTCACGGGGAGCCGGAAAGGAAAGGCCGAGATCATCTGCATCGACGCAGGAAGCGGAGAAGAGGTCTGGTCCAGCACCATCGGCACCGATCCCGAGGAAGGATACAATACACGATGGGGTGCAGGCACCCGGGGAGCAGCCACTGTTGACGATGGGCTGGTCTACGCCATGAATGCCAACGGAGACGTCAGTTGCATGACGGCCGACAAGGGTGAAAAAAAATGGAGCGTCAGCCTCGTGGAGGACTTCGGGGGAAAGATCCCGGGTTGGGGCTACTCGGAGTCTCCCCTTGTTGATGGAAACAGACTCATCGTTACCCCCGGAGGCACCAAGGGTGCCATCGTCGCCCTCGATAAGAAAACCGGGAAAACGATCTGGCAGAGCACCGATCTGACAGACGGCGCCCAGTATTCCTCCGCGATCGTCGCGGAAGTGAATGGGAAGAAACAATACATCCAGCTCTTCATGAAAAAACTGGCCGGAGTGTCCGCAGATACCGGAAAGCTCCTCTGGAGCACGAAGTGGCCGGGACGGACCGCCGTCATTCCCACTCCCATCTACTCAGAGGGCCATGTCTACATCAGCTCGGGCTACGGGGTTGGCTGCAAGCTCGTGGACATCAGTGATGGTGAAGCAAAGGACGTCTGGTCCAACAAGGTCATGAAAAATCATCACGGGGGCGTGATCAAGGTTGGGGAACACGTCTACGGATTCTCCGACGGTCCGGGACTCGTCTGCCAGAACTTCAAAACGGGCGAACAGGTCTGGAGCGAGCGGGGCGAGGGCAAGAGCAAGGGTGCCGTGCATTATGTCGACGGCATGCTCGTATGCCTCGACGAATCGGAAGGATCATGCTTTCTGGCCAAGGCCTCCCCCGACGGCTTCGAGGAACTGGGCCGGTTCCCCATGCCGAGGAAGACCAAGTTGCGCCAGGGCACCAGCGGAAAGGTCTGGACTCATCCGGTGGTCGTAAATGGGAAACTTTACCTGCGTGATCAGGACCTTGTCTTCTGTTTTGACGTGAAGGGTTGATCCTTTCCTCGCGCTTCACCACGAGGGCCGGAGCGATTCCCGAGGAGAGCTTGGAGTATCGCTTCCTCCCTGCGGGGCAGGTGCCCCCGATGGGGGCTACCGGCAGGCTTGTATTTGGGACCCGGCTCGGGCTAATCTCCGCCAGTTAACGAGGTCTCCGTGCCAAAGCTCTCTCCGAATCCGCCCTCCTGGCTGCGCACCGTCCTGATCGCTCTCACCATGGGCTTTGGGGCGGTCCTGATTCTCTTTCCTGCCTGGATTCCGGACGAGAAGAGCGTGCCTATGGAGGACAGCGTGGTAGAAACGCTGCAATCGGCATTGCTCGCCTTCTCCGCTGCCCTTCTCTTCGCCACTGCTCCTCACGCCGGGCCTTTCCGGGCCGTTTACCGGTCACTCGGATTCCTGACGATCGCATTCCTGATTGCTGAAGTTGGCGGCGCCATCGATGACAACATTCATCCTCTCAAGCATGAGTACATCATGATTCCGATGCTGATCTGGACCGGGCTCACGCTCTTCCGCCGCAGAAGAGAAACTCTCCACTTCGTTGGATTTGCCTCCCGCCACCCTGCCTCGGGATTCATTCTAGCAGCCCTGATCCTGAACTACGCTTTCTCACGGGTCTTTGGATCAAAAGCATTCTGGCAAGCGTCTCTCGGCAAGGAATACAACCCGGACATTCCGCCAACGTGCAGGGGCTATCTCGAGTTACTGGCTTGTTATTTCATCCTCCTCGGCACGATAGGCTACTGCCTTCCTCTCATTCGACGTCGATATCGGATGTTCACTGAGCCATGATGGTGACGAAAAAAATGAAGCTCCTCAAAAGGCTTCAGTGGAGGGTCGAGCACGCTGCCTTTCTAATCGTTGAACGCCTCGCCTGCCTTTTTTCCATGGAATCCCTCTGGCGGATAGGATCCAGCCTGTCGTGTGTGGCGTATCTCTTCCGCTCCCGGTGGCCCGTCGTCCGGAACAACCTGCGGACCGCCCTGGGGCCTGAGATCCCAGAAGAGGAAATAGTCTCCCTTACCCGCAACGTTTTCCGTCATACTACCGCTAATTTTCTGACAGCTCTCAAGGGTGGGCAGCTAACCTCGGCACTCGTCCGGTCCTCAATTACACCTATTGGGTTTGACGTGCTGGAACGTGCCATCGCAAAGAACAGGGGAGTCATTCTTGTCTGTCCCCATATGGGAAACTTTGAGCTCCTTACCCAGGGAATGGGCGCATTCTGCCCGGACCTGAGGGTCGGCGCAATCTACCGTCCTCTTAATAACATCCACCTTGATCCCCTGATTCGAAAGAGAAGATCCAACCACCGGATGAAGATGTTCTCCAAGTTCAAATCCTACCAGGCGCCTATCAAGTTTGTTCGTGAGGGTGGTGTCCTCGGAGTCATCGCGGATCAGAGGGCCGGAGCCTCGGGAACAATCGTTCCCTTTTTCAACCGCCTCATGTCCATGTCGCCACTGCCCGCCTTCATTCACAAGCACACTGGAGCACCTGTCGTGGGAGTCTCGATGCGAACGACATCACCCGGAAATTGGGAAGTCATGTTTCATGATCCTGAAATCCAAGAGGGAGAGGAACTTTCCACTGCCCATATTGCCACACTCCTGGAAAAGATGACTCTCCAATCCGTTGTCGATGTTTTCTGGATGCAAGATCTCTGGCGTCTTGAGAAGCGCCGACCGCTTCGAATTGCCGGCAAGAAAGGCCCCCTCCGCCTCAAGAAGTATTATGGCAAACCGCTGCATCCCTTTCCGGTCCTGGTGAGGATTCCTGACAATTGGGGAGAACTTCGGCAGACATTACCAGCGCTCAAGGCGATCAGCGTGTCCCGGCCCGATCTTGAGCTGCACCTCCTCGCCCGGGAGCGCACGCGCGACGAACCCGGTCTTTCGGAGCTGCCTCACACCTTCCACAGCATTGAAGATCACTTCCTTCCTCCAAACCTCTCTCTAGCTCTCATATTTACCGATGATGAGAGAGCGGCTCGCGAACTCGGGCACCTCTATGACGGCCCCATCTATGGTCTACCCTCTACCATGCAGTCTGGCGATAACTGGTATCCGGTCACGATCAGGGAAAACCTCTCTCCGGAGAAGCAATGGATGGGGGTCGCCCAGGAGCTCGGAATGCACGAGCCTCCTCTCAAGGAGGCTTATCTTTGAAAACAAAGCCATTCACCCGTGCCCCCGCGGGCAGAAACTGCTACGGAAGCCTTATTCCACTTTCTGCCTTTTTCTAAGCTCCCGATATAATGCGCAATTCTTCTCGAGCTCCTCATTGGTCCCATCTCCGACGATTTCACCACTCTCGAAGACGAGAATCCGATCAACAATGCTGAGGGTGCTGAAACGATGGGCGATGATGAACACAGTCCGGTTCTTCGCTAACTCGACAAGAGCCTGCTGAACGAGTGCCTCATTCTCGGAATCTAGCGCCGAGGCTGCCTCATCGAGGACAAGGATCGGCGCCCTGCGGAGAAAAGCACGAGCAAGAGCTAACCTCTGCCTCTGACCACCCGAAAGGCGCGCTCCCTTCTCTCCAATCACCGTCTCATACCCATCCTCCATCGCGGTGATGAAATCGTGGGCGCGTGCCTGGCCTGCAGCCTGGTAAATTTCATCATCAGTTGCGTCAGGTCGTCCAACCAGAATGTTCTCCCTTACGGAAGCATTGAAGAGCAAAGGCTCCTGCGGAACGAAGGCAATAGCGTCTCGCAGGTCCTCCTGTCGAATCGTCCGAAGATCATTCCCATCCATGAGCACACCTCCCTCTGTCGGATCATAAAAACGCAGGAGTAGGTTGATGAAAGAGGTCTTTCCCGCCCCGCTGGGGCCAACAATGCCGATCACCTCTCCCTGGCTCGCCTTGACCGTCACCTGCTTCAGAACCGACTCCTCTTCGTAAGCAAAGGACACCTCGTTGAAGGCGATTTCACCCCTGACCTCATCTAGTTCGACAGGGACATCAGGATCGAGAACTTCCGGTTCGGCCTTTGAAATCTCCTCGAGACGGTCTAAAGAGGCTTCCATGCTCTTGAGGTGGGTTGTGATCTTTCCCAGCTTCTTTACCGGTTCGTAACAGAAATACAGAGCCCCAAGGAGAGGGACGAGTTCCTGGATTCCCACCGAATTCCGTCCAGCATATACGATCACGATTGCCACGCTGATGGTTGCCACAAACTCCACGAGAGGCGCAACGGACCGCTCGTACTTGAGAACCTTGAGCTGCCACTTCATCAATTCGAGGACTCTCCGTTTCATGCCCCTGACCTGCCCTTCCTGAAGGTTGAAGGCACGTATCTCTCTCGGGGCCTGAATACTATCCGTCACGTAGGCAGAGACGTCGCCGACCTGAGACTGCAGTTTCTTCGCGCGGGTCTTCAGCTTGCCAGCCAGCCACCTGATTGGAAACACGCAGGCAGGCGCACTGATCAGGAAGGCGAGAATAAAGATAAACTGACTGTTCTGTAGAGAGAGATAGACAATCACCCCAGCCGCTCCAACGAGAGTGAAAGGTTGCTTGATGATGTCATTGGTGACCGTGACGATGCCCGCCCGGAGCACCTCGGTATCCGTAATGAGCCGGCTGACCGTATCTCCACTCCTGCGCCTCTCAAAAAAAGACAGCGAAAGCTTCTGCAAATGGGCGAAGGTATCTGTCCGAAGCCCCTCGAGCACCCTTTGTCCGCAATAGGCCATCCCGTACATGTTCGCAAATTCTGACGCGCACCTGACGCCCATACCGCCAATCATGATTACCCCAATCACGATCAGATCTCTGAATGGCACCGGGTCGGGACCCTCGACCCAGATTCTCGGAAGAACCTCCTTGAGAATAAGCGGAATTCCCGCACCGCTGGCGAGGCCATAAATCAACCCGGCGACCAGCGCGCCGATGAATTGCCAGCGTACCGGTCGCAGATAGCGTGTGTAGGGCCGAAGGCGCTTGAGCACGTCGTGAAAGGGTTAGAGGTAGAGATCGGAATGCGCAAGCTTTTGGAGCACTCCCTTGCTTCAACGCAACTCGTAGGTAAGCACGCTCAGACCGTAAATCACAGCCGTTTCCACCCTGAAGACGAGGGGCCCAAAACTCACCGGCCGCAGTCCGCTCGCCAGCGCCCCCCGAGTCTCTGAAGGAGAAAAATCCCCCTCTGGACCAATGAAGAGCTCTACAGACCCGACATCGGGAGCCAGAGCCGCGATCTCCCTTCTCAAGGGTCGCGCACTCCCATCGAGCGACGCCAGAAGTCGAGCTCCCCCTTCTTGGGATTCTAGATAATCCTCGAAGGGCACCGCAGAACAGACTTCGGGAATGAAATTCTGCCCGCACTGTTTGCATGCTGCGATGGCCACCCGGTTCCATTTCTCCTTCTTGGCCCGCCGGGCCTCTCCCGAAAAGCGAACAGCCATGTTCTCAGTGAGGAGTGGCTGTATCCGGTCCACGCCAAGTTCCACGGCCTTCTGGATAATAAGTTCCATGGCCTTTCCCTTGGTCACTGAAATCGCAAGGAACAGAGAGGGGCCTTTCCGCTCGGCCTTCTCCTCCTCCTCTAGCAGCACCGTCACAGCACCTTCCTCGAGGTCTGTAATTACCCCTCGTCCCCGGCGTCCTGCTCCATCAAAAACCTCAATTCTGTCACCGGCGATTTTACGCAACACCCTGACGCAATGATGACTCTCCTCTGGTCCGAGGACTGCGCGCGCGCCCTCCCAGTCCTTCGTTGCCACAAGAAACCTGTCCATAACCAAGGGCTTTCGAACGATAGAAGCCGCCCTGTAACTGCCTACAGGTTAAAAAACCTTTTTGCTTTCTCAAGAAAGCCCTCGTGCATTGGAGAGTTCTCTTCGCCGATGGACTCGGTAAATGCTCCCAGCTTCTCCTTTTGCTCGCCACTGAGGCGGGTGGGAACTTCAACTCGGACCTCTACGTTCAAATCTCCTTTCCTCCCACTGCTGATATCCTTGATGCCGCGGTTCCTCAGACGGAAGATTGTTCCGCCCTGCGTCCCGGCGGGAATCTTGATCGAAGCCGCACCCTCCAACGTCGGAACATCCAGCGCTCCTCCGAGGGCCGCAGTCCCAAAACTAACAGGAACTTCACAGAACAGATCCTCCCCCCGTCGCTCAAAGATATCGTGGCGCTTGAGGTGCAGGACGATATGTAGATCCCCTGCCGGCCCTCCTCGCACCCCGGCATCTCCGTTACCGCTCGAACGCAGACGCGTCCCATGGTCCACACCAGCCGGAATTTCGATGGGGGTCCGGGCGACCTTCTCCAACCGACCCTGACCCTGACACTCCGGACATGGGTCGGCAATTACCTGCCCGGAACCCTCACAATCAGGGCAAGCCACCTGCTTCCGAAAGATTCCTCCAAAGCCTTCCATTCTCTGCTCCACTACCCCAAGGCCCCTACATGTCACGCAAGTCTGGGTTCCTCCCGAACCTCTTGATCCCGATCCCGTGCACGATTCGCATGAGACATATTTCTCAAGATCGAGCTCCTTCGAGACTCCCTCTGCACTTTCCTCAAGGGTGATTTCAAGATTGTAACGAAGATCACTCCCCCTGTTACGGCCATCCCTTCTTCGCCCGCGCCCTCCTCCAAACATATCCCCAAATCCACCCCCGAACACCTGCGAGAAGATATCCATTGGGTCATTGAAGCCTCCGCCCCCGAACCCGGATCCCCCGCCCCCGGAGGAAAACGCAGCATGTCCATACCGATCGTAAGCCGCCCGCTTCTCCTCGTCACTCAGAATCTCATATGCCTCTCCGAGCTCCTTGAATTTCTCTTCCGCACCCGGGTCATCCGGGTTCTGGTCCGGATGAAATTTCATCGCCAGTTTCCGGTAGGACTTCTTGATTTCCCCTGCTCCAGCATCCTTCGACACCCCGAGCACCTCGTAGTAGTCTCGTGTCGAGTCCATCTAGGCGTTCTCCTCCATCTCTTGCTTGGGCTCCTCAGGCTGTGGCGCCCGGGACACGACCACATTAGCAGGTCTCAGCAACCGGTCCCCCATCCGGTAGCCTCGCCTGATGACTCTCAGGACAATGCCTTCGGGAGAATCCTCGCAATCTTCCTGGGTCACCGCTTCGTGAACTGCGGGATCAAAGATCTTTTCCTCAGCAGGGATTTCTTCAACACCCTGGCCGGCAAGAAAATCATCGAGTTGCTTCTTTACCATCTCCATTCCCTTGAAAATCATAGACTCCGAATCGGCGGAGGCCGCTTCCAATCCCATATGGAAGTTGTCCAGAACGGGCAGAAGTTCCTCGAGGAGAGACTGGTTCGCGTAGCGCCGGGCTTCCCCCTTCTCTCGTTCCATCCGCTTTCGAAAGTTCTCGAGATCCGCGGCCGCACGGATCGCCCTCTCGCGCCATTCAGCGGCCTGTTCCTCAGGTGAGGGTTCCACTTTCTCTTCTTCCTCCTCGTGCTCAACGGGAGACCCTTCTGCTTCCCCACTCTCTGCAGCAGGCGGACGTTCCAGATCCAGGTCTTCCCCGGAATCATCCTCGGAAAGCGGCTTCTGGTTCTCAGCCTCACTGGAAGAGTCGTCTTGCATGGTGAGAGCAATACCCGGCACCCATCAGCGGTCAACCCTGAGGATCGAGCATCCACAGGTTCCTTACCACCCCCTAGGACTTCCCGGCCTTCTTTTCTAGGGCGTCCAGAACAGCCCCAAATTTCTGCACGTTGTCCTCCCGGGCCTCGCAAAGCTTCCTGTGAGCCTCCAACAGATGGGCTGCATCCAGAGCTTCAGGTTCTCCTTCTCGAAG
>Ga0160422_10001530_pt1 | contig 14453 bp, 12 predicted proteins | sample Fk160mmetaG_FD_108192 | JGI IMG/M metagenome (GOLD analysis project Ga0160422, IMG submission 108192) | Marine microbial communities from the Central Pacific Ocean - Fk160115 60m metaG | ecosystem: Environmental > Aquatic > Marine > Oceanic > Photic zone | place: The Central Pacific Ocean...
ACCAAAGCTGAAGCGATGGTTCGATGACGATGATCGCGGAGAGTTTTTGTTTCCGGGCTGGAACAGTCGGTTCCACTTTCCCGATCCACCCAAGATTCAAGGTCGCTCGGCGCCGTAGACCAAATACAGCGTTCCCGTTGCACCGACGCCGGTGGTTCCCACCCAAAAGTCGCCCAAGCCATCGCCATCTAAGTCTCCTGCAGCGGCCACCCCTCGTCCGATGTTGTCGTTTCGACTCTCTCCAACGATGAGTAGGTCTCCTGCGGTGTGATCGATCACACCCCCACTGTGGCCGCCCAGCACCCCGACGATGAGGCCCATATTTTCCTCCACTCCGTCCCACGTGTGGCTTGCGGCAAAGGCCTCGGCGCGTCCATCGCCATCGATGTCGCCCGGCCCCGCCACATACCGACCCAGCTTCCCTTGATATTGACTGCCGACGATCTTTAGGTGTGCGTCATCGAGGCGGCGGCTCTCCCACCCCAGCGAGGATCCCCGAACAACATAGGCGGCCCCTTCATCGGAGTCGTACTCCGAATCGACCACCTCGACAGCATCGTAACTGCCCGAACCGACGATGAGGTCACCCAGACCATCCCCGTCGAAATCCCCCAGCGCGGCCATATCGAACCCCGCACATTCTTTGTATTGGTTCCCGTAGAACACAGGTGTGTCTTCCGTCAGCGGCAGGTCAGCGAGCAACTCCGGCGTAGCAAGCACGGCAATCTCACCGCCGTTGTTGACGAGCTCATCGCGGTCCCCATAGGGGCTGCTGATGGCCACCTCTGGAACACCGTCTCCGTCCATGTCTCCAACCGGGACCAGGTCCCACCCCAGCTGATCGTGGTTTGTGACCCCCGATATGACATGAGTCTCGTCGTCTGGATCGCTCCCCCCGAACACAACCGTGACCGAACCGCGATTGGTGCCGTCTACATCATCTTTACGCGCCGAAATCAGCACATCGTCAAGTCCGTCTTCATTGAGGTCTCCTACGCCCATGACGGCGGTACCCATGTACATGCCCGTCGCGGTGGCGGGCAGTGTATAGAGTGCATCAACCACCGTGCCCGAGGCTTTCTCCGATGAGAAAATGTACGCCACGCCTCCATCGTCGTTGGCGTAGGGCGCGCCGACCACAAGGTCCTCCACACCGTCCCCGTCCCAATCGCCTGCGAAGCCCAGCGAATACCCAAAGTGACCATCGGGCTCAGCACCCGCCCACCATCGGCCATCCTCGGGCCACACCGAACGGTCCGTCTCCGTCGAACCGAAGACGAGGTGAACTGAACCGGCATCCACAAGCTCAGAGTCATAGTTATGGCCGCTCACCAATAGGTCCATCAAGCCGTCGCCGTTGATGTCTTTCGACTTCATATGCATACCGAAGCCCGAACTGGGATTGGGGCCCACCCAGCCGTACTCCGTCGACGACACATCAAAGAGGACGGATTCTCCATCGCAGTCTGCATCGTGATCGTCGTTGTAGTCGAGCCGGTACGGGTGCGCGAACGGGTCGTCATCATCGCAATCGCCTACGACTGCAGCACCCGTGGAGGTGGCAGGGCACGCGCGCCCCAGCAACTCGTCCGTTCCGTAGCCATCGCCGTCCGCATCGCGAAACACCGGGACTTGGGTGAAGATGTCGATTGCAGGGTCCTCGTCGTCGATCAACCCATCGCAGTTGTTATCGGAGCCATCGCAGACCTCGTTGGCATCGGGATGCTTCAGCCAGTCTGAATCGTCGCAATCGGTTGCGTCTGGCACTGCCGATGACACGTCCCCGCAGGCGTCCACAGTGGCCACGGGGTCCCCAAAACCATCTTCATCGCCGTCGAGATTCCACAAGGCTCCGGGGTACCGTGAACCATCTTCATCGTCACAATCTCCCCCCTCCATGATGTAGCCAACCGGTCGATGGCACGACTCCAGCACCGCCCCGTCATCGCCGTAGCCATCGCCATCGATGTCGCGAAACCAGATTTGCCCCGGAAATTCATCCGGATTCTCGTCATCGCAGTCCGTTCGATTGTCGACATGCGTATCGGGGGGATCGCAGGACCGGAGCGCCGCGAAGGGGTCCCCAAACCCATCACCATCCGCGTCGGCGTAGACCACCTGCTCGGCGCACGCTTCGTCATTGGTAGAGGGGCTTTCGCGCTTTCCATCCCCACACCCGACCGCCACAAGCAGCGTCCACGCCTTCATGCACCCTCCATCAATGCCCTGACGGGCTCCACACGAAAATCACCGATATCGTTGTCGACACCGATCGAATGCAGCAGCGTACGAGCGATGTGATTGTTTCCGATCAGTTCACCCATGGGAGACACCTCGCCCGACAGCAAATCCACGGGACTCGCCAGCATGCCAAGGTCCGTGGAGGCACCCAATACTTGCCCCCCTTTCACCCCGGCCCCCAACAGCACCATGCTGTTGATCAGGTTGTGGTCTCGACCGCCGTTGCTGTTCAAGAGCGGCTCCCGGCTAAACTCGCTGAAACAGACGATGGTGGTGTGATTCAGCCAGTTGTCGGAATCGTCCCCCTTGAAGGGAGTCTGCTCGAGGTGAGTGGCGAGCGCCGCAATCGAGTTGAACCCTTCGCGCTGCCTTGGCCCTTGATCCGTGGTCCATGACGACCCTTGGTGGGAATCCAAGCCGTCGGCCACCTTGATGGTGACGCACCGAGAGATGCCTTTGGTGAGCGCCTGGGCAGCCATCAGTGCCATGTAGCCGCCATCGCCGGTCTCCCCTGAATCAATTCCAAACCGACCCCTCAAGTCCAGCATCTCCGAGTCAGCCGAGTCGATGTTGAAGTACTCACCCAGCTCAGAATCAATGAGGGCGCGCGCCAAGCTTCGATTCGCGAAGATGTCCCGCGCACGTTGGGTGCTTGCCTTCTCTTCCTGCTTTGCAAAGAAGGCCTCAAGCGCATCCCGCTGGCTTTCGAGGATGTCACGTTCAGGCGGTGAAAGCGCAGTGTAGAGGTCGCCGATGCTGCTCGTTGGCAGGCCCGATGCCCAGAGCGGGTGACCAAGATTGAACGAGGACAGTCCAGCGACAAGGTTTGGAATGGGCTCATCTTCGCCCAACAAAAAGGCCAACAAGGTGGCAACAGACGAAGCTCGTACAGCGGTGCCCGCGGGTCGAATCCCCGTCAACGCATGGCGGCGGGCGACTTGGTGGGCCACCGATTCCATTGTCATGCCGCGAATCACAGCCAATTTGTCAGCATGGCCCAAGACGGGGTCAGCGAGGTTGCCAATGAAGGGTCCAAAGGTCATCGATTCGACCGATGTAGGGATCAAATAGTCGGCCTCGTCGACACCCCGCAGTTGATCGTATGCCGGCTGAATTCCCGTACTCGAGACGGTCTGCGGTGTGAAGACACTAGGATCGCGCGGGTCAAGCGACAACAGCACATCCCACCCGCCCGAGAAGTACGCAAACACAAAATATCGGTCGGTCACGGTGGGGGTCGCTGCATGGAGCACGCGGGGCAACAAACCGATCGACGGCACCGCGGTGCCGAGGGCAGCCAGCTTGAGGAAGTCACGTCGGTTGGTGCTCATCGTGGCTCCTCAGTACATGTAGAAATCAGGATGGGTAAACATGGCCACGCACACCGTCGCCCAGGCAGCTTCGGTGGAGTCCGTTCGCTGATGAACCGTTGAGAACAACAACTCATAGTCGTCAACGATGGGGTCCTCTGCATTTCGAACCCGGCCTTGAACCTGCCAGCGAAGGTGCACCACCTGAGCGCGCACATCCGTCCGATCGGTCGACTCTGGATCATCGCCGACAAAGAACGTACTCTCATCCGTTTCGACCCACGCTTGGCAGGTCGCCCCAGCAGCATCGTCGAGAAACTTTTGGAACATGACCGACGGTGACAAATCAGACTCGACTCGAACTTGGTAGTCGGCAACTCCGAGTGTTTCAGAGAAGACATCCCAGTTCGACGACGTTTCGGTGCCCCAGGGAATGCCACCGGTGATCCGTTCCATGGAGTCGCGGGCTTGGGCAACGGACATGCGCTTCAATGTCCGAGTGGGCGGTGCGTCAGCACCCGGTTCTTCCACCTCTCCCCACTCCGTCTCGGACGCGGACGGCGGCTCCGGGGGTGCATCTACCGAAGGGCCCGGCGACGGCAACGGGTCGTGGGTTCCGCACGCAATCACAAGCCAGAGCATCATTCTGCACCGCCCCAGTATGCGTCGCTAGTCAGGATACGCTTGACCATCCCCGCGTAATCATCGTCGGCTTGAAACAAGGCGGCCCACTCGTCGAGTTGGGCACCATCGACCTCGGTGTGGAGCAGCCAATCCGCGGCCTTCTCGACGGCACAGCGACTGAACAACCCCGACTCATCTGCCTTGTCGACCCATCCCAACGGCCCAAGTTCCGGATGATCCGCCTTGTCATCGGCCAAAAAGGCAAACGGTCCGAACCAACCAATGTACGGCACTTCATCGCTGTGACCGACCTCCACGAGGTAGTTGTCTTCGCAGAAATCCGAGCACTCGGTGTGCGTCGATCCACAGGCTGCGCACTCCTCCGAGAAGGACGGGTATTCATCCGCTGACCAGTGGCGGTTGGCAGCTTCCGCCCACCGACCCCAGTACGCAGCCCACGGCTCGAGTCGGGCGTGACAGCCCAAACACCCCTCTCGCATCTGCAAGTTCGGACTCGGGACATGGGCGTCGCTCAGCCCGCTGATCCCCACCTCCGGTGGAATGAACTCGGAACACAGAAAAGCGCCATAGAATCGATTCGCGCGGCCTCGGTTGGTCTGGTGTCGCAGCAACCAACCGGGAGCGGTGAGGACCCCATCATGGCGTTCCGTCAATGGCGCTGCGTGAAAGGATTGGTCCATCGGGTCGAGATCGGGCAGCAACTCCACCGGAACGGGGGACTCATAATCGCCCACGTTGAATGGGACCAAGTGTCGGAAAAAGTGCGCGGAAGGACCGTTTACAAACATGGTCTCCCCATCAAACAACGAAGCGTAGCCCGCTCCCGATGCCATCATGTTTCGGACCCGCTCGTTCAGGTCTGCAGTGAGGCCCGCCTCGATGAGGCGTTCGAAGCTTTGATCGATACACCACTGCAGATTTGGACCGCACCCGCAGTCAGGCTCCTCGCTGCCTGCTTCTGTCGCGCAATCCACACCATTGGCCGAGACCTCAACCAGTTGGGCATCGCGGGCGCAGACGGGGATCGGTGTGTCGGGGTCCCAATACGGTGCCACCATGACGTACCCTTCTGAGGTCGACCCATCGGCATTTGTGTCCCATATGAGCGGTCGATTGAGTTCATCGACCGTTGCCTCATGCGTCCCGCAGGATGTTTGGGGCACGCCACGCGTGAAGCGACTTCGGCTGATGTTGACCCAGATGTCATCTCGACGCACCAAGCGCCGACGCGGCAGCAGGTTGATTTCCAGTTCATTCCAAAACCGGTCCCGATGCTGCAAGACAACGGACTCATGAAACTCGGGACTCGCCAGCCAAGTGTCGAGCAGATCCTCTTCTAGGCCACCGACCTCCTCGACGACCTCCATCTCTGAGGCCAGCGGAACCACACCCCGAACATCCAATGACACGGCCCTCACGTAGCCGTGCAGGTCTTGGTGTGCGGCATCGACCCACGGGTCCCCCGCACCCATCAGCAGCGCCACACTCGTCCACAACACCGCGGCTCTCATTGAAAACCCCCATGCTTCCAGGCGCGAATCGCGATGATCTCGGCTTCGGAGAGATACGGCCCCCCCAACGGCATCTCCTGCATCATCACCACATCAATGATCGCATCACTGTGACGTTCCCAATCGGCAGCAGAGGACAAATCCGTCAGGGTCTCGCCTCCATGACACCGGATGCAATGTTGCTCCGAGATCGCCTCGATTTCGGGCCACTCCACATCGTTCAACTCACCGACCCAGACCGTTTCGCTCGATAACGAGTCACCTTTGGCTGATTCGGTAAAGAATCGCAGTTGATGTTCACCAACGGTAAGAGCCTCAGGGTCCACAACGACTTGGTACGGCTCGGTGGACACGACCAGTTCTTGGTCGCCGAGCCAGACGCGCAAGTCATCGACACTGCTGGGGTCGGATGGCAAGAGCGTTACCGTCTCGGCGACCATCACACTGTCCGAGAGTCCCACAGCCACCACGGGTCGACCGACCGAGTGCCGCCGAAGAGTCCCTTCGTGGACCTGCAGCAGACGCCCAACCGAATCCACACCAACCATCCCCTCCGCCACCAAGGGATAGACCGTAAATCCACCATTGTCGTATCGAAACAGGTTGCGCGCGCCACGGACCCACAGTGGGGCGCCAACCACTTCGTGAACGGGCTCTGGCATCCACACTGCGACGGGAGATTCCCCGCTCCGCTTCACAAAGAGTTGATCATCTGACACGAACCAAAGGCTGCCCGAATCATCAGCAGCGAGGGATTGAACCGACCGGTCCCAGACCCATTGCACGTTCGGTTCAGGCCCATCGAGGTCGATGCTCACCAGTTCGGGGACCGAAAGGTACAGGCGCCCTTCGATCTCAACATGGCCATAGACCGAAGACTGCTCACTCACTGTAATCTCCGAGACCGCCCCGGACCGATACCGAAACAAGCGGCCTGCCCCGGTCATCCAAATGGATTCACCAACCCGGTTCATGGTCTCGATGGGTACAGGGGACGGCCAGTCCAACGGCGTGAGTTCGGTCCCGTCAAACCATGCCACAGTGCCGTCGAGGCTGACCAGCATCTGCGCGTCCGTCACAGCGGCCGCAACCGCGGAGAACATGCCTAAGGGAACCGCAGGATCGATGGCTTCATTTACGTATCGGGCACCCTGATCATCGATACACAGGTAGCGATGCGCATCGATGTTGGCGATGCTGGTGCACTCGTCCACAAGCTCGGTCAGTACCGTTCCTTCCGCAAAAGACAACTCCACCGGAGTCACTTCCCCGGTGTCATCGCGCACCATTCCTTCGCCAGAATCCACAGACGGACTCGAGCAAGCCATCGCGAGCATCAGTGTGTTGAGGGTCCCCACGGCCGCATTGTACGACTTCTGACGGTCAACGTGTCACCGGAATGACCGATGAAGTAACTTTTCCTTCAGATGACCCGACCATTGGCCGATCTGGGGCCCACGCGCGCGCACGCACTGCGCAAAAGGAAAGCACTATGTCCCTGAGTTCCCTGCCCGAATATTGGAAAGTCGACCGTGATCTACTGGTGGTGATGGGGGCACAGGCTGAACTGCAGGCTGCTGCATGGAAGAAGTTGGGACAGAGCCGAGTACTCGCCATCGTTCCCGAAACCGAGCCGGCACAGGACCTTCCGGATGTTCCGCTGGCGCGCACGCTGGATGATGTTCGGACCTTTGTGTGGTCGATGCATGTACCGTTCAAGCACATTTCGATGCGTCTCACTCACCATGGAGGCATCGATCAACAGCAGGCTCAGCAATTTGCGACTCACCTTCAAGAAGAGGCACAGCGGCACCGAACCTTACTGTGGTCCCTTGATAAGCTGGGACCAAAATGGGCAATCAATAGCTTGCTCAATGCTCCGTCCCTCGCCCAATCACCTTGGGTGCATGACTACGCGGGCGCCTTCGACGGCGTCCCCATGATCGTGGTTGGGGCAGGACCCTCGTTGGGAGCATCCATCGACCTCCTCCAGCGAGCTAAGGGGCGCGCCATCATAGTGGCGGTTCACCGAACCCTCGAGTCGCTCCACAAAGCAGGCATTCAACCCGACATCACCATCGCGGTCGAGTGCCGTGATGTGAAACACCAGTTCATGAACGTAAACACCGACAAGCTCGCAGCAGTCGCGCTGGCCACGATGGTGGAGAACAATCTGCAAGATGTGGGAGCGCAACGAACCATTCAATTCGCCAGCAACGAGTGGGAGGGGTGGCTGCTTCCCGAGGCGGAACAGAAAGCGAGTGTGGTTGCCAGTCTGGGCACAGTGTCTCACTCGGCCGTCAGCCTCGGGAAGGTATGGGGCTGCGACCCCATCATCATGGTCGGCCAAGACCTTGCCTTTCCTGGCGGACAGGTGTACCACGACAACGGCGCGGACGGTGACACGCACATTGAACTCGATGAACGAAGCGGACAGTTTCGACTCAAGGGGTTCAGCGAATGGCGGGACCACACTCTTGGTCAGGAAGCCCACGAGTTGTTTGGGTGCGTTGAAGTCGAGGCCATCGGCGGCGGGACGGTTCTGACTTCGACGACGTTCAACGATTACCGTGTTGTACTCGAGGACTGGGCAGACCAATGGGGCGGAACCCCGCGACTGTTCAATGCCTCGAGCAGCGGAGCGTACATCAAGGGCTGGGAACATGGGGAACTCGGGGCCATCCTCGATGAAATTCCCGACATTGGTCTCGATGTCCACCGGCGCTTTGAACACGTCGAGCGCACTGCGGAGCTCCCTCCCGCGTCTCGAACGGCTCACATCATGGCTCGTCTTCGAACCACGAAGACCGAGTTGCGTCGAATGGACCAACTCACCACGAAGTGCCTCCGACTGATTCAACGGGCCATCAAACAGCCCGCGGCGAACCACTTGTCCAAGATCGACACCATCGAAGCCGAGATCAAGGCGTGCTCGCAACGCCTTCCGCTGCTGACCTTGGCCACCCAATACCACTTAAAAATGACGGTCAATCGAGCACCCGCCGTCACCAATGTTCGCGACTCCCTGCGCTTGACTCAAAGCCTGTACACGCACCTGCGAGCCCAGTCTCGTGCATTGCTCGAGGCCTGCGATACCGCGCTGAGCGGCTACTCGCCGCAGGGGTGATCTTCCGCCAAAATCTCGTTCACCCATGGCGTCGCGCCGCTCACGCTCGCGAGGCCGAAGAACCGAATCTCCATCGTGTCCAACTCAACGACGATCGTGCTGGGGTAGGCCCCTCCGAGATTGGATGTAAACGTCCAGTACATGTAGCTGGTGGTGTCGCCCCATACCTGTACGTTCGTCAGACCAAAATAGGACGCCCAGCTTGCCGCTAAACTCGCCGAACCGGGTCCAGATTGCGCGCTTAGCGCAGTGACCACGGCCACTTCATCGTATCCCGACAACCAACTTTCCAGAGAACCCGCCTCTGCCTGACATCCGCCTCAGGTGTCGAAGGCATTGGCGATCACCAACACCTGTTTGGTTCGGTCTTGGAAGATATCCACGAGAGACATCGCGGCGCCTGTAGGGTCCACCATTCCAGGCAGGTCCGCCATGATGTCTCCCTCTGAGTTCCCGTACGGGCCCGATGGATACTCGGTGCGGTAGTCGTCGCATTCGCTTGCCGTTCCATCGCCGTCGGAGTCTGCGTCCGCATCCGCATCTGAATCGGCGTCCGAGTCCGCGTCTGCATCGGAATCCGCATCCGCATCCGAATCGCCCCCGCCGGGTGCCGTGAAGGGTGAAAACCCATCACCGCCAGTTTCAACCTTTGACGGGGTCCCACAGCCAATCGCTACGCTTAATCCAGCCCACTGCAATGATCTCATATGCGCTCCTCTCGAATCCAGAATCGGCAACCGCTCCACTACCGTACAATACTCAACAGGTGTTCCGCAGGGCGACCCATGGCAGCACGGTCCCCAACGATACCAATGGGACGCTGCAGCAGACGAGGGTTTTCCGCCATCTGAGCGATCAGTTCCTCATCGGTCTCGCTTCCCGTCAGCCCGGCCTTTTTTGCATCCCGACTCCGGAGGACGTCGCGAGGGCTGCAAGCCAACTTGGCCATCACATCCCGCAACTCATCGACCGATAGCGGGTCCACCGTATACTCCCGATACGTAAACTCAATCTTGTTGTCCTTGAGCAAGGCGACCGCCTTGCGGCACGCGCTTCAAGTCTTCGTGCAAATCAACAGCATGACGGTCTCCGAACCCTATGGGACCTCAGTGTACCGCAGTCTTTCGCTTACGGACAGGTCCCGTTGCCCTTCAACTGCACGGTAAAGTCCGGAGTGGATGGGTCGTTGCTGATGATGTGGAGATTGTTCCAGTCATCCCCCACTCCGAACTCATCCGAGCAGAAATCGGTCCCCGGCGTGATCGAGTAGGTGACACCAATGGACAGGGTCTCTCCCGGGCCAAGTGTGCGAGGCCCAGGCCAGCTCCTGGTGAACGTTCCGCACGGCGCCAGTGGGTCATTGGTCACCGTTACAGAACTCACATTCAGCGGACGATCACCATTGTTCGACACCGTCACGGACTCTGATTCCGAGCACCACGCAAACATATTCAGACTGGTGGGGCTCACATCAATAATTGGCGCACAGATCTCGCAGGGCGCTGGGTCACCTTCTCCTTCCAGCACAATATCCACGTCATACTCAAGGGCTTCCTCCGTGATGAAGGTCACCTCCCCCACCGACCGCTCATCCGAAATCGGCGTGTACTCCACAGCCATGCTTCGCTGCATGCCGGGGGTCAGGGTGATGGGTACAGCAAAGTCGGGTTCGATGTTGAAGACCGTTGTATCTGAGACACCAATTCCGTTGAGATGCACGTCCTCCAGCCCCACGTTTTCAATCCGAACCAGTTGCATGGATGTGGAATCTACGCTCACGGCACCAAAATTGATCGAACCGGGCGTTACACGCAGCTCATAATCTCCGGGCAAGCCGCCGTCGTCGGCATCAGCATCACCATCCGCGTCTGCATCGGTATCCGAATCTGCGTCTGAATCCGCGTCTGCATCTGAATCCGCGTCTGCGTCTGCGTCTGCGTCTGCATCCGAATCGAAGTCACCGAAAGAGGTACCTCCGTCGGCCGAGCCATCTTCTGGGTACTCAAACCCGCGGTTGCACCCAAGGGAGGTAGCGAGAAGGATGAACGTGGTGAGCATGGCATTCCCAATTGTTGCGGCAACCTAAGCACTAGCGCCGCCGTGTCCACACACCTTAGCGACTCCTCCCCCCATCCGGCCACATGAATGTGAGCGGTCAACCCGCAAAGGGTGCATCGCACGCAGAATCAAACCGGGTAGCATCGGCGCTTTGGCGGTACAGTAGGTTCGCATGCCGTTGTCGACCCCGAGTATCTTTCGTCCACCGCAGGTTCAGCCCCGCCTGCTGCCCGAACGGGCGGATATCGTTGTGGTGGGTGCGGGCCTGACCGGTTTGTCGATCGCGCAGCGTCTCAAGCGTGAAGGCATCGACGCCATCGTCTTGGAGCGCCGAGACAAGCCCGCATCGGGGATGGCCACACGGGGCATGGGCATTGTGTCCACCCAACTTCTCGACCCACCGTTTCGCCTCATTGAGGCTGTGGGGCTCGAGCGCGCCACACAAATCCTTCACTATTCATCGGAAAGCGGCGCCGCATGGAAGGATTTTCTTCAGCCATCCGGAGTCGCATACGCCACAAAAGGGGAACAGGAGCATGGCGAGGTCGAAAAGAATTTAGAGGCCCTGCGGCGATTGAACATTCCTGCACGTCCGTGGCACCCCGACTCCGACACTGGACTGCTCAGTGGGTGGTTTCAACCCGGTGGCGGCACCCTCGATCTCGGGGCTGTGTGCTCTAGCCTTGCAGATGGGATCCGCATTTACACCCGTGCTGCAGCCACCGAGGTCATCGACCAAGGGATGGACTTGGCCGTTTGCATCGATACAGGAGAGCGTGTCCGATGCGATCTCGTGATCATGGCTGGAGGGGTTCAGATTACCCCCTGGACCGCCGACAAGTTCCACGCGATCCGCCACCAGTCCATCGCGACGGCGCCCGCCGAACGGATGGCAGAAGTGCCTCTGTCCATCCAATATGGATACAGTCAACTCCGACAGCTCGACGATGGGACAGTCGTGCTTTCAGGGTGCCGTTGGGCCACGCCCCACATGGAAGTCGGCGAAACCGACGACACGGTCATCAATGAAGCAGTCCACCGTGGCTTGGTGGGATTTCTCCATCGCCACTGGCCCGCGCTGAAGACGGTCCCGGTCATTCGGCAGTGGACCGGCATCATGACGGCTTCGTGTGACGGCCTCCCCATCGTTGGCCCCCTTCCTGGGCGTCCGCGCATCGTTTGTTGCGGGGGCTTCGGTGGGCATTCAGCTAGCCTTGCCCTGCGCTCAGCAGATGCTGTTGTAGAAGGCATCACCACAGGAACTTCGACAGAAGTGCCCGCCTGCTTTTCCACGCATCGATTCGGCTAAGTCGAGCGCAATGCGGGCTCAACCTACGTTGTGATGACCCGGTCGAAACTGAGCCATCGGCGCATCAGGGTTGGCGTCATCTCACCCGCCGCAACCATCTTCACGCACGTCGTACCCATCTTCACGTAGTTGGAAGCATGAGCCATCTGAATCAGCGGCCACGGGTGTTTCTTGAGTGTCTCAGATTTGGAAAGCGTGCGCAGCAAGGACCGCGGCACAAACGGCTTCGAGAGCATCTGAGTCAATGCAATCCAGAAGGTATCTTCGACCGGCCGCGGATACTGCAGGTTGACCCGGTGTTGATAGAACACCCGCGTGTTTAGGCCCTCGATGTCGTACTTGGAAATCAACCCGTTGGACAGGAGCTTCTTGTTCAACTCCGACCCCGGAAATACCGTCATCGAGAACAGGTACAAGTCATAGGGGTGCGGGAAGCTCGAGATCATCTCGAACAGGGCCTTCTTGTCCGCATCCGTTGACACCGGGTCATCATAGATGAGCTGGAAGTGCGGTTTTACCCCAAGGCGGTGATACATCGCGGCGATGTCTTCAATGGACTGGTTCTTCACGCGTCGATCGTAGAGGTGACCTGTGACGCGTTCGGACGATTGAATCCCCATGTACACACTCACCAAGCCGGCATCGCGCAGCATGGTCATGCGTTCTTCATTCACCAACTTTGGCTCGATGAAGATTTCAAAGGGTAACCCGACCTCCCGGGGGTAGATCTCGCAGAAATCAATCAACCACTTCTTCTGAAAGTTGAACACCTCATCGTCGAAGCGCACGCGCTTCATGGGCCAGTGTTCCCGCGCCTTTTTGATCTCGTCGACCATGGATGCCGGGGAGCGCACACGAAACCACTTCTGCCCCGGATAGACATCTTTTTTATAGGTTGAGTTGTAGCAGTAGCTGCACTTGTAAATGCACCCCCGACTGCCCATCATCTGGAACACCGGGTCGCCCTTCATGGGATCACCGATGGTGTACGAAGAACCGTTGATAAAGTACTTGTGCTCGTGCGTCGTGAAGTCTCGGTATGCCAGATCATCGAGGTTTTGAACCAGTGGCCGAAGGCCATTCTTGCTCACCTCGTCGGGACTGTGACGAACCCACATGTTTGGTGTGTCATCAATCGATGTCCCGTCTCGCAATCGGTCGGCCAAGTCGACGAGCGCCAACTCGCCTTCTCCTTGGAGAATCATGTCGGCGTGCTCAATGCACTCATCACCCACGAGCGTTGGGTGCATACCGCCCCAGAGGACCGGAATATCGATCCGTTCCTGCAGGTATTCAGTGATCACTTGGGCTTGTTGAGCGTAGGCAGACGCGCGAATCGAAATGCACACAAGGTTGAGTTGCTCACGCCGAATCACGCGAACGAGATTCTCGAGTTGCTCGTCTGTGGCCGGATCGAGGTGGTTGGAGAGCCAGTCTTTGAAATAAATCTCGGCGCAGTGATGGTCTGCTTCGCGCAGACTCGCCGCCAAGATCCGTACGGCATTGTTCTCCACATCCCAGGTCGAAACGATGCCGATGCGGGCGCCGTCCCGTTTTGCCACCTTCGCCAAATTGTCCAAACGATGTTTCACTGATCCGTCCCAGTATTCATTCTATCACTACCGCGAACGACTGTCTGAAGCGCATTCCTCCATTCAGGAAGTTTTATTCCCCAGGTCGAGGCCACCTTCGACGAATCGAGCACTGAACGGGCGGGGCGGTGGGCGCCATCGAAGTCAGCCCGCTGTGCAGCAACGCCCAAAAAATCAATCCCCATGGCCTCCGCGCCAGCAGCAATCCACTCAAACGCCGTAGCCTCTCCCTGCGTTGCAAGGTGGTACAAGCCGCATGGTCCCGTGGCTGCCATCGTTAGGAGCGCCGATGCCACCATTTCTGCGGGCGTTGGGCACCCTACTTGGTCCGTGACGAGACGAACCGTTTGGCCAGTGCGCATCATCGCAAGGGCGCGATTAAAAAATCCTCGGTCGCCGGGCTGGTACACCCATTGCAGCCGTACGACCGTCCCCCCACTGGAGAGCACCCCCTGCTCACCGATCAACTTGCTTCGCGCGTAGGTGGATTGCGGGTTGGGTTCTTCATCTTCCGCAAGTCGTCGGCTGTGCGGCGAATCGAGCACATAATCAGTGGAAAGATGGAGAAACCGTATTCCGCGTTGAGCTGAAGTCCTCGCCATCATGCCGGGAGCGTCCGAGTTCACCCTCGTGGTGCCCGAGGGATCGCGCTCGGCCTGA
>Ga0160422_10001531_pt1 | contig 14451 bp, 17 predicted proteins | sample Fk160mmetaG_FD_108192 | JGI IMG/M metagenome (GOLD analysis project Ga0160422, IMG submission 108192) | Marine microbial communities from the Central Pacific Ocean - Fk160115 60m metaG | ecosystem: Environmental > Aquatic > Marine > Oceanic > Photic zone | place: The Central Pacific Ocean...
CGTTCGGCTCTGATCGGCTCGCTCCCCCAGGCTTCAGCTTTTTGGCTTCAGCATCAAGGACTTTCCCATTCGGACCACGGCTTCACTGATCACATGTCCATCGGTCCCAACAGGAAATGACCATCTACATCGGCAATCTCTCCTTCCAGGCTGAGCAGGAAGACCTGCTTGACCTGTTCAGCCAATACGGCGAAGTGAAGAGCGCCAGCCTCCCCCTCGACAGGGAGACCGGTCGGAAGCGGGGCTTCGGCTTCGTTGAAATGACCAACGACGATGACGAGCAGAAGGCGATTGATGACCTTCAGAACGTTGAGTGGATGGGTCGCATGATCCGTGTGAACAAGGCGACCCCCCGTGAGCGCACCGGAGGCGGCGGCGGCCGCGGTGGTTACGGCGGTGGCGGCGGCCGCGGCGGAGACGGCGGCTACGGCGGTGGCGGCAACCGCTGGTGAAGGGGAGGGGGGAACCGGTTCAGAGAGTCGGTTCCTCCTCCTGCATCATGTCCAGACGCTGATCCCGGAGCAGAGCTCGTCTCATCAGCCGATCACTGCAGTCGACGGGCTGCGGCTGATCCTGTTCTGGATGAAGTGTCGGAACACTGCCTCGCAGGTCCTGGCGATGTCGACGAGCCAGATACCTGTTAAAGCGATTCAAGGCGCGTGAACGGGTCATACAACCTCCTCGAGTCCTGATTCCGGTCTACCTCGCCTGACGCGAGACGCACGTGCACCTGCAACACAACGCTTGAAGTCCCTCGTGTGTGGCGAGCATTCGCACGTTGCAGCCTGTCGTGAGCGGGAGTCCGCCGTCACCGTCGACCTGCGCCGGGATGCCTGCTTTTCACCGGGAGCAACTTGTCTTCGCTTCGTTGCCTGGAAGCTCGTTCAGGGCTCAATTTTATATTTACTTACAAGGAAATGCATCGTGCTGTCATCGCTGCGGTCACATTCGCACGGAATTGACAACCAGAATGAACCCGTGAATGTTAATCGTAAAAGCCTGCATTCATGGCAATTGCAAATACCCGACGAAGCAATCGTCACAACAAGGCATTTTTCAGCAGCCAAGATTCTCTTAAGAGCAAGAGAGTTTCATGGAGCTTTCAAGTCAAAACCTTTCGGCATATTTAATGATTGGCTCACTGGGAGCCATCATTTTTGGCTCCCTGCTTTACGGGATTTATGCTGCTTTTGGTGCTGGTTCTGTGCAATTGACAGACCAAATTGAAGAGCATTCAAGATTGCACAAACTTGGCATCGCGCACTCTCATCAAGGCAATGGTCGTGCCGTGGCCCGTCGCGGGCATCCTCATCACGACCATGATGTCGTTCAATCCTGACCAGCGAAGGCAGACCAACGAGCGCTACGGCAAATGCTGATGCGCTCCACCGCAGAAGGCGCTCTCAGAGAAAGAACCCGAAAACCACCACCAACAGAATCACCAACAAGCAAAGAAGGATCACCAGGCAGCCTCGGCCACCGTCCACCCGTAGCTTTGCAACTCCTTCCAGAGGCTCACAGCGTCTTCATGCCTCATGCAGCGACGTGTCTTGAGCAAAGCGGGCTCACCGGCCGGCATCACCCTGCCGTGATCAACGATCACCATCAGGTCAGTGGCCCATGACTTGGGATCCCGATGGAAGCGGACAGACCATTGCCCTTTTGCGTCCGTCAGCCAACCTTCCATTTGATGCTGTTTTAACACGCATATTTTACTTAGACCCCCTGTCGCGCAGGACACCCCTGGCATGAGCGCCAAGACAGATCGACAGCCGGTCAGCGTCGCCGCCCAATGGCTTGAGCAGACAAAACAGCCATCGAAATACCTCCATCCCTGCCCAACAGCGCACAATCCCGTTCAACATTGGATGGCGACCTCCGGGCTTGCTGCCGTCATTCAACAAATCAAACGCAGCAAACAGCAATGCATCGCGGGTACACAACATCAGCCGACAGCATCACATCGGCTCACCAGCGTCACATTGATTCAACAACTCCAATTGAATTCAACAGCTCCACTTTGACTCAAAAGCCCCACTTTGATTCAACAGCGCCAGCAACCAAACAAACGATATTTTACACACAGTAAGTATAACAATTGCACCTGCCACTCCGACAGCCGCTGCTGTAGTCCACCCCACCCGCTGCGCCTTGCAATGCGTCGTCGGAAACCTCCAACTGCGCCTCAAGCTCAGCCATGGACATCACAAATCCCGCCTCTTTGGCCATGGCAGGTTCACAAGAAATGCCACGTCCACCAGCGGCGTCAGCCGTACTCCGGGCACCATCCGGCCTGGTCCTGCCAGGTGGGGCTCCACTGGCGGCAGCGCTTGGTGAGATGTTCACCCTGCCGAAGCTGCTGCCGCCTGAGATTGCAGGCCACCATCGTTCGGCAATGGGCATCCACGCCGTAGGTGAAGTGCTGGCAGGTCAGGCAGATGCGGGAACCTTTCCAGTTCTGCAGCTCCCGCTCATCCACAAAATCCCACTCCTCCATGGCGCAGCCCACCCGATTCAAAACAGTACATCAGTACTACTCCAGAACGGCGTTGTCGTGCAACATCCGTGCGATCGCAACCATCGAGAGCGCACAGTGATGGAAGCGCTGCGCAACCCATCGTCAAACCCCTGATTGCTTCGTAATCAAACCAGTGAGGGCCTGGAGAGTTGCGCGACGCTTGAATGAGGGCACGGCCAAGCAGCGTGGATGCCTTCATCGAAGAACGATTGCAGAGAACCAGCTCCTCTGATTCGCCTGCTCGTGCATCTGCGCCCCTACAGACAGCGGGTGTGGCTCGCCGCCAGCTGTTCGGTCATCAACAAAATCTTTGATCTGGCCCCACCGGTGCTGATCGGACTGGCCGTGGATGTTGTGGTTCAACAGGACACCTCATGGCTTGCCCGGCTCGGCGCCACCGGTGTGACAACTCAGCTGATCGTGTTGGCCGCACTGTCCTTTCTGGTCTGGACCGCCGAATCACTGTTCGAGTACCTCTATGGCGTGCTTTGGCGCAACCTGGCCCAGAGCACACAGCACAGCCTCCGACTGGAGGCCTATGACCATCTTCAGAAGCTGGAGATGGAATTCTTCGAACGGGACAGCAGCGGGCGGCTGCTCACCGTGCTCAACGACGACATCAACCAGCTGGAGAGGTTTCTTGACCACGGTGCCAATGAGATCCTGCATCTCATCACCACCGTGCTGCTGGTGGGCGGTGCCATGACACTGCTCGCCCCGGGAGTCGCACTCTTCGCCTTCCTGCCGATCCCTGTGATTCTGCTGGGATCCCTGCGTTTCCAGCGACAGCTGGCACCGCGCTACCGGGAGGTGCGACTTCGGGCCGGAGACATGGCCGCCAGGCTCACCAACAACCTTGGAGGCATGCTCACCATCAAGAGCTTCGCCAGGGAGAGCTGGGAACTCGACCAGCTGCGCCAGGAGAGTGAGGCCTACAGGCAGTGCAACCGGCAGGCGATCCGCATCTCAGCGGCGTTTATCCCGCTGATCCGCTTCGCCATCCTGTTCGCCTTTCTCGCCATCCTGCTGATCGGAGGCCTTCAGGCCTGGCGCGGGGCGATCGCTGTGGGCACCTACAGCTTCCTCGTCTTCATCACCCAGCGGCTGCTCTGGCCTCTCACCACACTCGGACGCACGCTGGATGAGTACCAACGCTCGATGGCCTCCATCCTTCGGGTGCTGGATCTGATCGACACGCCTGTTCTGATCGCCGGTGGCACTCGACGCCTCGATCGCAATCGCGTGCGGGGAGACATCCGTTACGAGGCGGTCGACTTTGCCTACAGCAACCGCCCCGACCTTCTCAATGGCTTCGATCTCACCATTCCTGCAGGGCGGACCCTGGGGATTGTGGGAGCCACGGGCTCCGGGAAAAGCTCTCTGGTCAAGCTGCTGCTGAGGCTCTATCCCCTCAAGGCTGGGCGCATCCTCCTGGATGGAATTCCAATCGATCAGCTGCAGCTCAGCGATCTACGCCGAGCGATTGCCCTGGTCAGCCAGGACATCTACCTGTTCCACGGCAGTGTCGGCGACAACATTGCCTATGGCGCTCCCGACGCCTCGGATCAGGCCGTGCAGGACGCAGCGCGTCAGGCCGAGGCACTGGACTTCATCCAGGCGCTGCCGGAGGGATTCAGCACCATCGTGGGCGAGCGCGGACAACGCCTCTCCGGAGGACAACGTCAACGCATCGCGCTCGCGCGCGCGATCCTCAAGGATGCACCGGTGCTCGTGCTCGATGAAGCAACCGCCGCAGTCGACAACGACACCGAAGCAGCCATTCAGCGGTCACTGATGCGCATCACGGCAAACCGCACCACAGTGGTGATTGCCCATCGCCTCAGCACGGTTCGCCATGCTGATCGCATCGTTGTCATGGATCAGGGTCGCATCGTCGAGGACGGCACCCATGAACAACTGCTTCGTCAGGAGGGCGCCTATGCCGACCTCTGGCGTGTGCAGGCTGGGCTGCGCAGTGACGAGGCTCTGACCCTTTGATCAACCATCAGCTCGCTGCAGCACTGGGCGGGGTCCCGTCTCTGAACCACCTGGTGCATCAACCGCTGGGGACGTTCGCCCTGCTGGTGGCACTGGCAATGCTCGTGCCTCCTCTGTTCAGAAAGACAGGCCTTCCCGACCTGGTTGGCCTGCTGCTTGCAGGCATCCTGGTGGGACCGGACGTTCTGAACCTGCTGCAGCCTGACGGTGAGACCCTGCAGCTCCTCTCCGACATCGGCGCGATCTATCTGCTGTTCATCGTCGGGCTCGAGATCGATCTCGAGGAGTTCAACAGGGTACGCAGCAGATCCCTGACCATCGGCAGTCTTCACTTTCTGTCCGGCATGGCCACCGGTGGCGTGATCGGGCTCATCTTCGGCTACCCCCTGGTGCCCTGCCTTCTGATCGGCACCCTGATCGCCACCCACACGCCCCTGGGGTACCCGATCGTGCGCAGCTACGGCGCCCAGAGAGATGAGGCGGTCGTGGTCAGCGTTGGCAGCACGATCCTGACGGACATCGCCTCCCTGGTGGTGCTGGCGATCGCCATCGGTCTCGGCAAACAGACGTTTTCCCTGACCAACCTGGCCGGTCTGATTGCCGGCGTGGGGATCTTCGCCTTTGCCGTTGTCACCGTCATTCGTGTGGTGGGCCGCAGAATCTTCCGCGGCAGCATCAACGATGAGAGTCGAATCTTCCTCACGATTCTGCTCATCCTGTTCATTGCCTCTCTCGCAGCGGAGGTTGCGGGGGTGGAGAAGATCGTCGGGGCCTTCCTGGCCGGACTGGCGGTGAACTCCGTTCTGCCGGAGGGGAAATCGAAGCAGCAGGTGATTCTTGTGGGAGCGGCCTTGTTCATTCCCATCTTTTTCATTCATCTGGGGCTTCTGCTTGATCTGAACAGCCTGAGAAGCTCGATCACCAACTTTCAGTTGCCCGTTTTGATGGTGCTGGGTGTGATCAGCTGCAAGGGACTGGTCAGCCTGGTTGCTGGACGCGCATTCCGATACAGCGGCAATCAAATGGTGATGATGTGGTCTCTGGCCATGCCTCAGGTCGCAGCAACACTGGCGACAGCCTTCATCGGATACGAGGCGGGCTTTCTTGATCGCACGGTGCTCAATGCCGTGCTGGCGATGATGGTGGTGACGGCAACCCTCGGACCGATCCTCACCGCACGATCCGTCAGGCATCTGGTGGAACCGAGCGGGCAACGGCGCCGCCCTGCCGATGCCGTTGACAACGAACCACTGGACGAGAACCACAGCATCGACGTCGTCAGCAGACCACTGACCATCGTCGTGCCTGTCGCCAACCCCTCCACGGAACAGGGTCTGCTCAGCATCGCCTCACGGCTGCTGAGCGGTGGATCTGAAACGCAGGGTCAGCTGCTGCCCCTGGCCCTGGTGTGTCCCAGCCTCGAGGAGGCACGGGGTGGGCTCAATCGCGCTGTGGCATCAGCACGAGAACGCCTGTCGCAGGCGGAGGTCATCGGCAACCAGCTTCGGGTCAGAACCCGCTGCCTGCTGAGGCTTGATGAAGACATTGCCGGTGGCATGAGCCGCAGCGCCCTGGAACAGGGAGCTGATCTGCTGATGATCGGGGCCGGTCGGCCGGACAAGCTCAGGCGCTGGTTTTTCGGCGACCTGGTGGACGGGGTCTGCCGCACCGCCCATTGCCCTGTGGTGGTGGTCAATCTGGCCGAACGACAGGTGGAGGCACTGCAGCGAATTCTGGTTCCCATCAAGGACCTCTCCGCAAGCGCCCGGGAACAGTTCGAGCTGGCCCAGCGGGTTCTGGCAAGCGCGTCAACAGACACCGGCCTGATCACGTTGCTGCACATCGTCGACCCGCGACTCAGCCGCCACGAACGCGACCGCATCGAACGGGAACTGAGACGCTGGCAGCCGAGCGGTGGCACCGGAGCCCATGTCGAGATCCAGCTGTCACGAGGTCCGGGTGTCGAAATGAAAATCGAGCGCAGCAGCCGCGATCACGATCTGGTGATCCTGCGCTCTCAGCGCCGTCAGGTGGCTGGTCTTCCGATTCCGGCCAGTGACCGGACCAGCAATCTTGTCTCTCTGCTGACCTGCGCTTCGATGGTGATCAGTGAGCCATTGACGTGAAAACACACACCCAGGAAAAGGAATTCTTAAGAAAAAGAGATTTCAGGTCTAAACTGCGCAAATGGATGAAACCAACAAAGTCCGTCCAAAAACGCTGTTGCTCTCAGCGGCCATTGGGCTGACCGGAGGATTCCTGCTGGCGATTCCTTTCAGCCGAACACTGATCCCCGAAGCGGAAGCGCCTGCGCTGCTCCCCGTCAGCAACCCATTTTCAGCCTGGTCAGTCTTTGACAACCGGGAAATTCTTGTGCTGGGTGTCGATGATGGAGGCGGGAACACCGATGCCATTTTCACCCTGAGAGTGGAGGGAGGCCGCACCTCCATCACCCAGATTCCAAGAGACAGTTATATCGATTCGCGGAGCTTCGGCCCTGTCAAGGCCAACGCGCTTTACGCCTACGGGGGCCATGAAGCGGTGAAGTCGGAACTGTCGCGGCTGATGGGGCGTTCGATCGACCACCACATCCTGGTCAACCTCGATGGAATCCGCACTCTCGGTGATCTGGTGGGCGGCGTTGAGGTTGATGTGCCGAAGCGGCTTTACTACCGCGACTACAGCCAGGGCCTGCTGATTGATCTGCAACCCGGTCCGCAGGTGCTCAAGGGCAGGGATCTGGAGGGGTTCCTGCGCTGGAGACACGATGAGGAAGGCGACCTTGGTCGCCTGGCAAGGCAGCAGCTGGTGCTCAAGAGTCTGTTCAGCTCCCTGACCAGGCCGGAACATCTGGTGAAGCTGCCGGCCCTGATCTCCGCCGCGGGACAGAATCTTGAAACCGACCTTGGCGCCATGGAGCTCGGGGGGCTGATCACTGCGATGGGCCTGACCGAACTGGAGGCCGAGCGTCTGCCTGCCCGCCCCTTCTACCAGGACGGCATCAGCTATCTCGACACCGAATGGCCTGCTCACCAGAGCGGAGGTGACGCCAGCGAATCCAGCAGCTGGCGCTACCGCTTCCTCTACTGAGCCAAAGACGAGCCTTCTACGCCTGAGCCATTCACAATGGCCTCGCGTGCATTTTCGTCTGTGGACAGGAATTTGCTTCGACAGAGCCTCAGGCTCGGATTAAGCATCCTGATCACGTGTGCGATCGCTCAACACTTTCAGCGCATCACCTATCTCTGGTATCCGCTGCTGGCGGTGAACTTTGTCGTTGACGATCAGGACGAAAACAGCCTGCGTGCGGCCCGTGGTCGAATTCTTGGGACCGTGACTGGCGGACTGGTGTCATTTCTTGTGCACACCATTCTTTCCGGATGGATTGGCATTCTCACAAGCCTTCTGATCACAATCCCCTTGCTGCGTCGTCTGGGCTGGGCGAGTGGTCTGTCCACAGCTGTTGTGGTCACAGTGATGTTTCTTGGCATCAATGAATACGCGACGCTGAGCTGGGATTACGTGTTCAATCGAAGCGTCGACACGTTGGTCGGAATCATCGTGGCGCTGCTGATGGGTCGGTTGTTCTGGCCGAAGAATCGATTGGAACGCATGCAGATCCTTCACAAACAACTCACCAAGCTTCTGCACAAACGAATTCAAGCCCACAGTCTTTCGCTCCAGGGCGAAGGAACTCCACCGCCAAAAATTCAGCCTGCAGATATCACCAAACAGCTTCTGGAACTGCAGCGTTTGATCAATGTGGAACTGAGTCTGGGGCCTCACCACGTGCAACGGATTGATCGCGATCGCTGGCGGCAGTGCCTCAGCCTCTGGCGCTGCCAGCAGGTGCGCTGGCTTCTGGTTGAGCGGTTGATTGAGCGGCTTCACAAGGAGCATGAAAGTGAATATCTTCCTGCTCTTGGTCATTACCTCTCCCAGCGTCAACCACCCACAAGTCGCCTGGATCTGCGCGGGAGCGAAGCAGGATTGTCGTTGCCCCAGCGGATTGCTCTCGAAGAGCAGGTGACACGCTTTCGGCGTTTAATCACCAGCCAGCAACTGCTCGATTCGGCCAGGAAAAGATGAATAAAAAACCAAACAAATCACCCACCTGGCTATTACGCTCTGACCTCAGACTGGCCCTGATTACAGGACTGGGGGCAGGTTTCGGTCTGCTCAGCAGCATCCCCTACGGCTACTACATTCCACTCACCACATCCGCCGTTCTCTCCAGCAGCTATGGCAGCTCAATGAAGCTGAGCATTGAACGCTTGATCGGCTCAGTGATCGGTGTGCTGATTGTGATTATTTTCTCAAAAGGTTTACAGTTTCCACTACCCATTGCCATTGGCCTTGCAATGGCAAGTGTTCGCTTCATTGGTGGATGCATGGGATTAACAGCTGGATATAAAGTTGCAGGAAATATCGTGATTATGGGCTGGCTGGTGCACAACGCTGTGGAAATCAGCTGGGGTCCAACACGACTGTTTTGGACTGCGGTAGGGATCGCTCTTTCGCTGTGGGCCACGCGTTATGTCTGGCCAAGTGACACGATCCCGTCTCTACACAGGCAGTTCGCCAGCTTCATTGACGCCATCACCCAGGAATTCCAGCTTGAGCAAGAACGACTGGAGGCCGAGAATCCCGCACCACTCTCGATGACCAGTCGACGGGACAAGCGCAATCACCTGCTTCAGGAGATCAATGCCCTGAGACAACAACGGGACATCGCTCAGGTCGAACTGGGTCTCAATCCAGAGAATCACCCGCTGCATCAGCTGTGGACTGAACTCGACATTCTGGTCTCACAACTCTTTTCAGTGCTGGACGGATTGCGTGGACTACCGGCACCAATTCAGTCACCGTCAGACATCAAAGCGCTTCATCTTGAGGAAGCAGACGTGCTCAGGCATCAGCTCAACCTCTTGCAAGCCCTCGCCGGCAACCTCCGGCAGCCTGATCTTGCAGAACGGCAGCACTTGGATCTTGAGCGCCTGTCGTCCCTGAACAGGGATCTCGAGACAGCAGCCCATCGGCTGACGGCGAACCTTGAGCATCGAATCATCAATGCCAATCGGCAGTCGGACATCGCCGCCGCTCGCATGCGCCAGATCGTGCAACGGACGTCCCTGATTCACCACGGGGCGTACGTGATGCGTGACTGCCTGCCAGGCATGGCCAGATCGAAGCCTGTCACCACCATTCGCTGAAGCTGGAATGCGGCGTCAGGATCAACGCTTTCCAGCACTCCGGGCTCTCCCCTTGATCAGAGCAGTCATCAAGGGAATGGTTGTGATCCCCATGGTCGGGGTGCTGTCGCCAGCCATGGCGAACGCTGAGCCACGTGGAGCAGCTGCACCGCGCCTGAACTACGGAGGCAACACGCTTCAGCTTGAGCGCAGCTGGACCAGGCTGAATCAGCAGCTCGACAGCCTGGACACGCTGCTGGGTCCAGCGCCAGCCCTGGATGTCTCGGATGATCTGCGCGCACCGGAACTGCCGGCAAACCTGATCGAGGCCAATCAACCGGCCAGGGGCGCGATCAGTCCGGATGAGAGTCGCCCGGATGATCCGCTCAGCCTTCCCGGCCGGGACGATCAGCCCAGCCGGGTGCGTGCGGTGACCCTGCAGCAGGCGATCGCCATCGCCTTCAGCAACAACCCTGAGCTCGAGGTGCAGCGCACTCAGATCGCCGCTCAGGCGGCGACCGTTGCCTCACTCTCCGGTGCCTACTGGCCCACGATCAGCGTGTTCGCCGATGCGGAGGGCTTTCAGAGCGGGAGCAGCACCTATTCGCCCTATGCCAACAACGTCCCAGCGTTCGGGGCGATGTTCGCGGCCAAGGGTTCCGGCAAGAACATCGCCATCACCAAGAACGGCAGAAGCGTCAACGGGGATTCCGCTGGACCCTTCTATGTGCCTGCCGGTGGCGGACTGTATGCCGTCTCCAATGGTGTGGATTCCCAGGCGGGTCTCCAGCTCCGTTACGCGCTGATCGACTTCGCTCGCACCCCACGGGTCAGGTCGGCCGAGGCGACTCTGGAGCGCTACGAGCAGCAGTACGCCAACCAGCTCAGAGCGCTGCAACTGGAGGTCAGCGAGGCTTACTACCAGCTGCAGCTCAATGAACAGCTGGTGCGCATCCGTGATGCCATCGTGCGCACCGACCTGATCGTGTTGGAGGACACCCTCAACCTCAAGCAGGCCGGGTTGGTTCCGCGGGTCGATCTGCTCCGGCGCAGCGCCACCCTCGCCACTGATCAGGAGGATCTGATCCAGGCCCTGGCGGATCGAGCGGTCGCCAGACGGGCGTTGTGGACCCTGCTCAATCTGCCCGCCGCTGTGACGCCGAGTGCAGCTGACGCGATCACGCTGGTGCCGGCCTGGCCTCTCAGTCTTGAACAGTCTCTGCTTGCCGCCTACGACAACAATCCTGAGCTCGAGGCGATCCTTGCCACCCGCAGGGCCCTCGCCCTTCAACAGGACGAGACTGCTGCCCAGCTTCTGCCGCAGCTGAGTCTGTTCGCCTCCGTGGGTGGGCTGGCATCGGTGGAACGCATTTTCAACTTCTCGGTGAGCGGAGGTGGTTGCTGCGGGTCAACCTTTCTTCCCCTTGAACAGGTTGCTGGATACGACTGGTCCGTGGGACTCGCCTTCAACTGGATGATCTTCAACGCAGGGGCGACAGCCAACGCCGTGAAAGCGCTCTCTCTGCAGGAGAAAGCTGCCAGCCAGGCCTACGCGGCCACCCGCAACGGCATTCGACTGCGCCTGGAGCGGGCCTTCCTCAACCATGAAGCGAGCCTTGCCAAACTCGTCTCCGCACGACGGGCAGTCGGCGCCAGCAAGGAGGCCTTCCGCGACAGCACGCTCCGCTACAGAACAGGACTGACCAACGAAGTGGATCTCTCCGTGACGCAGACGCAGCTGGTGGATGCACTGGTGAATCGTCTGGTCGCCACGGTGGACGTGAATGTGACCTACGCCCAGCTGCTGAGGGAACTGCTGCCGATGCCCAGTGATCCGGCCCTGACGGTGCCAGCCGTGATCACGCTCGAGGGGTTGTCAGTGGGTGAACTGAGCACTCCTCCCTGAGCAGGGCAGACGCGACAGGCTCAGGACGATGGCCTGGACGACCACCAGCGCTCGATGCGATAGCCGAAGACCGCGAGGAACACCACCAGCCAGAACCACAGTTCCGGCGGATTGGCATTGAGAAGGATCAGGAGCAGAACAACTTCCGAGACCAGCCAGGGAAGTTCCTGACGCAACAGGGGACGAAGGGCCATGGGGGATTCAGGACATCACTGGGGAACTCCGGGCTGCCTCAGGAACGGCAAGTTCCAGAGACGGTCGATGCGGAATGTGCGGAAGCCGCCGGTGAGCGAGCGCAAACCGGGAATGATGTACGTCACAGGGGAACGCCACTCCACGTAGGCGAAGGTGTCAACCGTGAGTCCATCGCGGATCGGGAACACTCCGCTGCCCTGAGACAGCGTCCACCGGTAGCCGTCATCGCTGCCGGGGTGTTGATCAAGCTCAATTTCGGCACGCATCACCGGCCCGTGTTTGACAAGCGCCTCGGCGAGCTGGCTGTTGCCGATGGTGGTGGAGATGTCTTCCTGCGTGGCAGGCAGGGACAGCACACTGCGCACCTTCCCCTCGATCCCACCGAAACGCCCGCGCTGATTCCAGAGGGGAACCACCTCCACCGGCAGACCAAGGGGCAGTCGACGGGCATCGGCTGGGGAGAAATAGGAGACAGCGATCAGATCACCACCTGTCTTGCGCTGATCACCACCTGGCGTGGCGCTGCGTCCGATCGTGCCCAGGCGATCACCGGTCTTCACCGTCTGCCCCTGGATGACCTGCAGATCGAGAACGGTTCCACTGCGTTCTGCGGTGACATTGCCGTCGAAGGCAATCCTGGCCTCCATCACCTTGATCTCACGCTTGAGATCATCGATCTGAAATCGGCGATCCAGCTTCTCCGTTTCAATGTTGAGCTTGATCTGCTGGAAGTTGGTGATCTGATCCTTGCGTTGGATCTTGATGTCATCCAGCTGGACGCTGGTGGTGGTCAGGCCCTGTTCCGCGGAGACCACTTCCTGAGCGAGGGGTGCCACCACTTCCTTCCTCGCCAACCAGTTGAGATTGTCAACCTTGCTGGTGTAGGTGGCCTGGAGCCTGGCCAGACGCTTCTCATCGTCATCGAGCTTGGCGAGTGCCGTGTCCAGGGCGAGCTTGGCCGTGCGGATGCGCAGGGCATCGCGCGCATCGAGCTCGTTGTTCTGGCGAACCAGCTGGCGCAGGTTCCCTTTCTGTTGATCCAGCTGCTGTTCCAGCACCGGCAGATAGAGCGTCATCAGCACCTGACCCTTGCGCACCTGCGCTCCGACCTCGGTGTTGATGCGCTGCACCTGCCCCCCGGAACGGGCATTGAGAATGCCGGCATTGTTGGGGTAGATCAGCACCCCGCGACCCTCGACCTGCGTCGGCACCGGCCAGAACAGCAGCCATGCGCCGAACAGCCCTCCCACAGCCAGCAGCGACGTGCCGACCTGCTGATGGTCGCTGAGGCCGTTCCAACGGCCTCGAAGACGCTCAACCCGGGAGGAGGTGGTCATGCCCGTCATCTTGCTGGCGACGGACAGACACTGCCGGTCAGCGCAGGACAGTTCAGGAAAACGTCCCGATCATTCAGATCAGGAGGGTGAACGAACGGATCACGGAATTGAACAGCCTCTTCACCTTTGGCCAGCGGCTCTCATTGGTGCTGGTCGCCAGGGTGTAGAGACGTCCGCGATCCACCACCACCGTGGCCAGTTCGTGGCGATCACGGTCTTCCAGATGCACGGCGTATTCCAGGTCATAGAAGGTGTGCCCCTCTGATTCCCGCTCCCGGGCTTCGATCAGATCAGCCTCACGCCCACTGCCATCAGGCGCGATCACCTCGCGCCTGAGACGCTCACCCACCGCCACGGCACTGCCGAGGGTCTGAAGGTCGTCATCCTCATCAACCTCGGAGACCACCAGGCTCACCGTCTCATCGCTGTTGATGAGATCGTGGAACACCACTGCCGGACCGCCCGTCACGGCGACCCTGGTCCAGCCGGTGGGATACAGAAACGCGTAGCGGCCGTCTGGACTCTTGAAGGAGTTGAGGCCGGCACTGGTGCCGCCGCAGGCGCTGAGCATCAGCACACAGAGCAGAACAAGCAGTGACCGGAGCGGGCGATGCAGCGGAGAGCGCATGAAGAACTTGACCGGATGCCGCGCATTCTGCCCGCCCCGTCACCTGCCTAGATTTTTGCCAATTGCCTCAGCGTTCTGAGCGGCTTCACCCGACCCCTAGCTCGGCTGATCGATCAGTTCGAGCGCCTGCCGGGGATTGGCCCCCGCACAGCCCAACGACTGGCTCTGCATCTGCTCCGACAGCCGGAGGAGCAGATCCGCAGCTTTGCGGACGCACTGCTGGCGGCACGCACCCAGGTGGGCCAGTGCCAGACATGCTTTCACCTCAGCGCCGATCCCACCTGTGAAATCTGCCGCGATCCGGAACGATCGAACGGCCAGATCTGTGTGGTGGCGGATTCACGAGACCTGCTGGCACTGGAACGGACGCGCGAATACAGCGGCCGTTATCACGTGCTGGGCGGACTGATCTCTCCGATGGATGGCATCGGACCCGATCTGCTCCAGATCAGCAGCCTGGTGAAACGGGTGGCCGCCGACAATGTCGAGGAGGTGATCCTGGCACTCACCCCAAGCGTGGAGGGCGACACCACCAGCCTGTACGTGGCCAGATTGCTGAAGCCGTTCACCCGTGTCAGTCGCATCGCCTATGGGCTGCCGGTCGGCAGTGAGCTGGAATACGCCGACGATGTCACCCTCAGCCGTGCCCTGGAGGGCCGGCGGTCGATCGACTGATC
>Ga0160422_10001532_pt1 | contig 14442 bp, 14 predicted proteins | sample Fk160mmetaG_FD_108192 | JGI IMG/M metagenome (GOLD analysis project Ga0160422, IMG submission 108192) | Marine microbial communities from the Central Pacific Ocean - Fk160115 60m metaG | ecosystem: Environmental > Aquatic > Marine > Oceanic > Photic zone | place: The Central Pacific Ocean...
ATAAAATAATAAACTTTGTACCTATTGCTTCAAATGCCATAACATCATTTTGATTTTCTCGCTTTAGATAAAATGGCTGCCAATTTAAATTGAATGCTTTAACAATTAACAATATAAGAGCACCAATCTTGTATCCAGCGCCATATAAACCAACATCATTAACGGAGCTTAACCAGCCGAGCATTATTCTATCTGCCATTTCAATCATTATGAAAAAAATTGAAGCAGGCAAAAACGGAAGACTAAACCGAACCATCAACCGTAATAGTTTAAAATCAAAGAGTTTGATTTTTATTTTTGTAACCAATAAAGGAGCTAATAATAATAGTTGCACTATAGATACGCAAAATAAAGCTATTAGTGCACCACCAAATCCCATATTTAAATTATATATAAACCAAACATTTAAATATATTGATAATAGAACATTTGCAAAACTAACCACTAGAAAATAAATAGGCTTTTCTAATAACCTTATCACCGTCATTAATCTAGATGATAGCATATCACAAAAAAGTATTCCAATTAAAAAAAGTGCAATCTGTTGGTGAGAATAATGAGTGACTTCATTAAAGTAAATCAAGGGTTTGCTGAAAAGATAAACTAGTATACTTAATAAAACACCCCATATTAATGAATATATCGTTGATGTTGTAATAATTTTACTATCATTATTATCCTTGAAATACTTTAAGAGCGAAGAATCCATACCATGATTATAAAGAGTATTTAAAAATGCAATAATGGTATATAAAATAAAAACATACCCAGCTTCAAGAGTTGATAATAAATTGGTATATAATGGTAATAGTAAAAAAGAAATCGCACGTAAGGATAAAAATCCAACGCTGTATACGGCAGTAATACTCCAAAAATTATTTTTAATAATCCCCATATTCCTTTTGATATGCTATTCTTAAAACACCTTTTGCATTAAACTGTTCCTTAAAATGAATTAAACTAAACTTAGGAGCTAACGGATTTTCTTCTTCTGGAGTATGTGATACTCCAAAATCTATCCAATGTAAATTATATTTTTTCGCGATTTCCATACATTTATATAATTGAAGCATTGCGATTTGTGATTCTCTATATTGCTCAAGAATTGTATTATAAAAAACTAATGCAACATTATCGTTTGTAAAAAATATTAAACTACCCCCAATTATTTGATTCTCATTTCTTGTTACCAACAATTTTATTTTTTCTGGAAATGTATTTTTTAACTTTATTAACTCATCTAAAGAATGTGTAGGAGCGGTATTATATTTCTTTTTTGAAGTAACTAAAATATCATAAAATTCCTCTAGGTAGCCTTCTTCTTCAAAAGTCAATGAATTCAGTTTTTGATTGTTATTTATATATCGACGTTTTCTTTTAGTTAATAAACTTAATATATCTGAGGTATTAGACATATCTACGGCATGAGATATATATAATTCTTTTTGTTTAAATCCATTCCATTGCAACAAATAGTCTAAAGATTGATCTAAATTTTTTTCATATATAGATGGACTATTTATTAAAAATAAAGCTTTATATCTTTGAGCTATACAATATTCATCAATCGCCTTTAAAATTTCATGAATCATTTTAAAATCAAGATTATTTGATAAAACTATTCCACCATAGCTAGACCCTGGATGTGAATATAGAATATTATTTTTAATAGCAGCAGGCACCACAGCTACAATGGCATTTTTGTTTTTAATAATTAATGAGCTATCAACAAATTTTCTATTAATATGATATTGAATAAAGGCTTGTTTTTGAAAAATGGTTCCATTATTAGAATCAGAAATAAATTTTTCCCATTCATCAAAAAGCATATCATTATATTTAGTAATTGTAAGCATTTTATATAAAAAGTATCATTAAATCAAATTTACATTTATTTTACAATAAATAATCTTATATTTTCGAATGACAAGGCCAAAAAAATTACTATAAATGATTACAATTAAAAGCATACAAGCTCGTCAAATTTTAGATTCAAGGGGAAATCCAACTATTGAGGTTGATTTAACTTTAAATGATGGATCTTTTGGAAGATCTAGTGTGCCAAGCGGCGCTTCGACTGGCACATTTGAGGCTCTAGAATTGCGAGACAACTCTCAGAAATTTCTTGGTAAAAGTGTTTACAAAGCTATTAATAATATAAATAACACAATTGCCAATGAACTAGTAGGCCAACAATTTGAGAATTATAGAGATTTGGACCATACACTGATTGCGCTAGATGGCTCAGATAATAAGAAAAATTTAGGAGCAAATGCAATATTAGGTGTTTCGCTTTCATATGTTCATGCATTATCACATCATAAGCATGTTCCACTTCATGCGTTGCTGTTGGAAAATGAACCCATAATGCCAGTACCCATGATGAATATTATTAATGGAGGAAGCCATGCTGATAATAATATTGATATACAGGAATTTATGATTTTTCCATTAGGAGCAGAATCCTTTTCACATTCATTGCAAATGGGTGTAGAAATTTTTCATCATTTAAAAAAATTACTTAAATCAAATAATTATCAAACCTCTATTGGAGATGAGGGTGGATTTGCACCTAATTTATCTTCAAATGAACATGCTATTGATATGATAATGGATGCAACAATGAAGGCTGGATACGAACCAGCCAAGGATGTCTTTATAGCACTAGATGTTGCTGCGAGTGAATTATATAATAAAGATAACAATACTTATCATTTAAAATCTGAGAATCAAGAATTATCAGTCGATGATATGATTGAATATTATAAAAATTTATGTTCTAAATATCCAATTATTTCAATCGAAGATGGGTTAGATGAAAATGATTGGAACGGTTGGTCAGACTTATTTAATGTGCTGGGTGATCAAGTGCAGCTTGTTGGAGATGATTTAACTGTTACTAATCCTATTAGGTTACAAAAAGCAATTGATAATAAATCAATGAATGCTATTTTAATCAAACTAAATCAAATTGGAACCATCACTGAAACAGTGGATACAATTAGTATGGCAAGAAAAGAAAATTTTGGATCTATTATCTCGCACCGATCTGGAGAAACAGAAGATACAACTATTGCTGATTTAGCTGTAGCAATGGGTGTTGGTCAAATTAAAACTGGCTCTGTGTCCCGAACCGATAGAACAGCAAAATATAATCAACTACTTAGAATTGAGGAGAGTTTTTCTGGTTCTATCAAATTTGGAAATCAACATTATTTGGGCCATTTATTAAAATGAGAAAAAAACAAAAAACTAAATTAAACTCAATTGCTGTTATTATATTTTTAGGTTTTATATGGATTACCTTCAATCAGACAGGCCTTATTAAGCTTTTATTTCTTTATGAAGAAAAAAACAACCTATTAAATGAAATTTCTATGTTAGAAAAAGAAGAATATTTTATTAGAAATAATATTAATCAATTAACAAATAATTTAGATTATATTGAGTTTTTAGCTTACAGTAAATATCAAATGGTACATGATGATGAAAGAATTTATCCTCATCAAAAAATATATAGAATCAAAGATCAAAAAATGATCACCAATCCATAGGAAGTTTTATATCATAAGCAAAGTTATTACATTTATTGCAGGTTTAATTTTTTCTTCTTTACTTTTTTCAAAATCCAGTTCCATACCCCTGCAATTAATTAATAATACTTCTTATGTTTCACTCAATGAATTTCTTGACGTTCTTGAATTAAAATCTGACTTCATTGTTGATAATAATAAAGCTATAATTTTTTATAAAGACCACCGTATTGTTGTTTCAGGTGGCTCTTCTTACATTCTTATCAATGATGAGATTTATCATTTATATAATCATGTACAATACACGGATGAGGATTTTTTTATACCAGCATTTTCATTCATTAAATATGTTAAAATACTCAAAATAATCGATAATCTTACTATTGATTCTATGGGAAAAAATATTGTTGTCTCTCAACCAACTTTCAATGTGATAAATTATTCTTTGCAAAAGAAGGGTAACGGGTATTCAATTGATATTCAAACCACTGAAACATTTAATGATAATCTTTTAGCTTATTCATTGTCAGGAAATAATTGGCTTTCTTTAACGATCCCTGGAGCAACACTAGATTCTCTTAAATTTCATAATACTGCAGTTACATATCCAATTATTGATGTAAAGACTACTCAAATGGAAAAGTCACTTCAAATTTCATTTTTACTTAAAATAATCCCCGAAGATATAACTATTAGCTCCAAAAATAAGACGATTAATATGGGTTTATTCGTAGAACAAAAAACTACAGCATTAAAGATCAAGGATGAAAAAGAAAAAAATATTATTAATACCATTGTTTTGGATGCTGGCCATGGAGGTAAAGATCCAGGTGCGTGCATAAAAAGCTGCACCATTCAAGAAAAGGATATAACTCTAGCAATCACAAAAAAATTAGGTAGAATTTTAGAACGACAACATAATATGAATGTCATTTATACGCGTGAGGATGATCGTTTTGTCCGTCTACATGACAGAACCAAAATTGCGAATGATAATAATGCAAAAATATTTATAAGCATTCATGCAAATGCAATCGATAACAGTCCTAATACTAAGGGCTTTGAAACTTATTTATTAAAAATTGAAAAATCATCAGCTGCAGTTGATGAAGTTGTAAAAAGAGAAAATAGTGTCATTGATCAATTTCAAGCAGATGAAAATACAAATACGATTTCAAGAATGAATGCTATATTAATTCAAAGTGCAAATTTTGAACAAAGTGAAGATTTGGCTCAATTAATTCAAGAAGAGGTTTCAAAGACAACTAGTAAAAACTTAAACCGCGGTGTAAAGCAAGCAGGTTTTCAGGTGCTTTGGGGAGCAACTATGCCCAATGTACTGGTTGAAGTTGGTTTTATTACTAACAATGGTGAATTAAAAAATTTAACCTCATCAAAATATCAAGAAAAAATCGCCAAAGGTATTGCTAGTGCAATTATGAAATATAAAAATAAACATGAGAAACACATTTTTGAATAATTCTAATTTAACTATAGGAGTTTTTGATAGTGGTCTTGGAGGCCTTACTGTACTCAAGCAACTTCAAAATGATTTTCCACTTTTTAAATATATATATTGTGGTGACACTGCCCATTTACCTTATGGTACAAAAAGTAAGGAATCAATTGAAACATACTCAAACAATATGGTTAATTTTTTAATTGATAGGGGAGCTGATATTATTGTAGTGGCATGTCACTCAGCAAGCTCTGTAGCAATTGATTTTTTACATTCAAAATTTACTATTCCAATAATTGAAGTGATAACACCTTCAATTCATTCAGCAATTGAAGAGACCAAAACAAATGAAATTTGTGTTATAGGTACCCACACCACAATTAACTCAAAGAAGTATACAAACATTATAAATTCAATAAATAAAAATATATCTGTTACGGAATTATCCTGCCCTTTATTTGTTCCGATAGTAGAAGATGGTTTAGAGAATCATGAAATTGCCCGAATGACGACCCAGTTATATCTCAATTCTATTAATTCATTAAATGTAGATACTTTAATTTTAGGATGTACACATTATCCTATACTAATAAACACTATTAAGAGTGTTATAAATAAAGATATATGTATCATAGATACCGGTGTATCAGTATGTAATGAGCTAAAAAAATATATTTTTAATTCAAATCAAAAAAGTGAATCGCTTGCTAATAATGAGTACTTTGTTTCAGACATGCCCTATAGATTTCATGAATTGGCATCAAAGTTTTTAGATCAAAAGGTAGATCATGTCCAATGTGTTGAATTCAAATAATATTGGAAAAAAATTTCTCTTATCACTAGAAACAAGAGGAATAAAACTTGGATTAAAACGAACCGTCGAATTATTTAATATATGTAATCATCCCGAACATAAATTAAAAAGTATACAAGTTATTGGTACTAATGGTAAAGGATCTACCGCTGCTACACTATCAAGCATTTTAATGGCATCTGGATTGAAGGTAGGGTTATATACTTCACCACATTTAGTTGACTTATCAGAACGAATTAAAATTAATAATCAAGTAATTGACAATCAATTTATTGATCATTTTATTGATCTATATAGACATGATATAGAAAAACTTGAAAGTACTTTTTTTGAGGTACTAACAGTTATGGCAGCATCTTATTTTAATGAAAAAAATGTAGATATTGCAATTTTTGAAACGGGACTTGGTGGACGATATGATAGCGTAACAGCATGTAAGGCACAAACACAGTTATTTACAAAAATTTCAATAGACCATGCTCATATTCTTGGTAATACCATTGAAGAAATTGCATTTGATAAATCATGTGCGATACATAAGAATTCCACTTGTTTTTCGATCAAACAAACAAACATGGTAAAAAATATTCTTATACAAAAAGCAATTGATATGTCAGCAAGCTTAACTTTTACACAGCACCAAAATAATAAAGTATATAAATCTAATCTCCTTGGTTCACACCAAATTGAAAATACTCAATTAGCTATCGCTGCAGCTAAACACATTATTGATATTAAAGAAGATACAATAGAACGTGGATTAAATAATGTTCAATGGAAAGGAAGAATGGAGCTATTGTGTTCTGAGCCTAATGTATATTTTGATGTAGCTCATAATGATGATAGTATTATTGCTTTTTGCGATACGATTGATTCTTTAAATCATAGAGGTGATAAAACGTTAATAATTTCAGTTCAAAAATCAAAACTCATTGAAAAGTCAATCAAGCAACTAGATCAACGATTTTCAAAGATTATTATTACTCAATTAAACAATCGAATGTATACATCTAGTGATTTAGCATCAATGTTTCTATCTCAGTCTAAAATTGAAATTATTGATGATTCCAATCTAGCGATTAAGACTGGATTTAAAAATTCTAAAAAATCAGATTTATTGGCAATAATAGGTTCACATTATTGGGGAGACATCGTATATAAAAACTTTTAATTTTTTCTTTGCTAGTAGATAATTAAAGTTATAAACTATGTTATTATAGGGCAGAGGCAATACATAACCCCTATTTCCATTTTGCATTTAAGCATTTAATCCACAAAACTATAAAGGAAAATTAATGGAAACGGCTAAACTTAAGTCATTAACTGTAAAAGAATTATCAGCCCAAGCGGCCAAACTAGGCATACAAGATTATGTGGGAGTTAAGAAACAAGATCTTATTAAATTGATTTTAGAAGCTCAAGCTAAAAAAGAAGAAAAGCTTTATGCTACAGGATGTCTTGAAATCTTATCAGATGGTTATGGATTCCTTCGTTCATCTGAATGTAGTTATCTACCAGGCCCTGATGATATATATGTCTCACACTCACAAATTAAACGTTTCCGTCTTCGCACTGGAAATATAGTGGCTGGTCAAATTCGACCACCAAAAGAAAAAGAAAGATTTTTTGCTCTACTAAGAGTAGATACTATCAATGGCAATGAACCTGATAGTCATCGAAATATTATACATTTTGATAATTTGACTCCACTTTATCCTGAGGAACAATTAAAACTAGAAGTTGACCCAAAGGGAGTCTCAACAAGAGTGATTGATATCTTGGCTCCGATCGGAAAAGGTCAAAGAGGATTATTTGTAGCGCAACCAAAAACAGGAAAAACAATTTTATTACAAAAAGTTGCAAATTCAATTACTAAAAATAATCCTGAAATTAATTTAATGATTTTATTAATTGATGAAAGACCGGAGGAAGTTACTGATATGGCGCGTAGTGTATCTGCAGAGGTGATTGCATCGACATTTGATGAATCGGCAGATAGGCATGTACAGGTTGCTGAGATGGTTTTACAAAAAGCAAAACGAGCCGTAGAGGTTGGTGATGATGTTGTTATTCTATTGGATTCAATAACGCGATTAGCCCGAGCATATAATACTGTTATTCCGCATAGTGGAAAGATTTTATCTGGCGGTGTTGATTCTAATGCACTACATAAGCCAAAAAGGTTCTTGGGTGCTGCTAGAAATGTTGAAGACGGTGGAAGCTTAACAATTATTTCAACAGCTCTTATTGATACTGGTAGTAGAATGGACGAAGTTATCTTTGAAGAGTTTAAAGGTACTGGAAATATGGAACTAGTATTAGATAGAACATTAAGTGATAAACGAATTTATCCATCAATAGATTTGAATAAATCTGGAACTCGAAGAGAAGATAAGTTGATAGGCAAAAAAGATTTATCTAGAATTTGGGTTTTACGAAAATTATTATCAGGCATGACAAATATTGAATCTATGGAATTTATTTTAGATAAGTTATTGCGAACAAAAACTAATAGAGAATTTTTAGATTCAATGAATGGATAAACATGAAGCTAGCAAAGCGTATAGATAGAATACAACCTTCAGCAACACTAGCAATGACATCAAAAGCAGCTGAGCTTAGAGCTCAAGGTAAAGATGTATTGAATATGAGTGTTGGTGAACCTGATTTTAATACTCCTTCAAACATTATTAGCGCAGCGATTGATGCAATGAACAATGGCCATACTCGCTACACTCCCGGGGGAGGCACTAAAGAGTTAAAGCAAGCTATTCAAAAAAAATTACAACGTGATAATAATATACATTATGAGTTAAATGAGATCATTGTTTCCTCTGGTGGAAAGCATTCACTTTACAATGCATGCCAAGCCTTATTTGAAGCAGGCGATGAAGTAATTATTTTTACTCCATACTGGGTATCCTTTCCAGATTTTGTATCAGTTACTGGAGCGACACCTGTTTTTGTTAAAACCGACGCCGAAAATCAGTATCAACCCGTTTTTGATGATTTAGAAGCAAAGATTACAAAAAACACGAAAGGAATTATAATTAATTCCCCATCAAACCCTACCGGAGGAGTATGGAGTGATGATGCAATTCGAAAAACTGTGGATATTGCACAATCCCACTCTCTATGGGTTTTTTCTGATGAGTGTTATGAACAATTAACATATAGTCAGAAATATAATAGCACCTATGATTTATGTAGTGATTATGATCGAATATTAACATTTCAAAGTTGTTCAAAAACATATGCAATGACAGGATGGAGAATTGGCTACACATGTGGAGATAGCGCAGTGATTAGTGCGATGTCTAAATTACAGGGACAAAGTACTTCTTGTCCTAATAGTATTGCTCAGTATGCTGCAATGGAAGCCTTGACAGGAGATCAAAGTTTTGTAGCTGATATGAAAAAAGCTTTTAATATAAGAAGAGATTTAATTGTAGATAGATTAAATAGCATGGAGGGTGTTACTTGTGATATTCCTGGTGGCGCATTCTATGTTTTTCCAAGCTTTAAAGAAATAATTAATAGAAATGTTAGTGGCAATAATATAAAAAGTGCATTAGATTTATGTATGATGCTACTTGAAAAGAAACTTGTAGTATCCGTTTCAGGTGAAAGTTTTGGAGCTAATAATAATATTAGGTTCTCGTATGCAACATCAGAAAAAGTTATAAATGATGCCATGGATCGACTTGAAGCGCTTTTAAATGAAATTTGATAAGGAGTTTTTAAAATGAAAAAAGATGTACATCCAGAAAATTATAGATATGTTGTATTTCAAGATTTATCATGTGATTACTCATTTTTAACAAGATCTACAGTAGAGACAAAAGAAACAATTAAATGGGAAGATGGAAACGAATATCCATTATATAAATTAGAAATTTCTAATAGATCACATCCGTTCTTCACAGGCAAACAAAATCTTGTTGACTCAGCCGGAAGAATTGAAAAATATAATCAGAAATATAATATCAAATCATCAAAATAGTTAATTCTTAAATACCGAACCACATTGTGGTTTGTTGTTTCTAATGAAAAGATTTTTTTCTAATCAGATTGCTATTTTATTATCTAAATCTTCAATACTAGTTGGTGGCCAGGCTGTTATTGAAGGTGTGATGATGCGTGTTCCTGGTCACATATCTACGGCAGTTCGTGATCCAAATGGAAATATTGTAACTAATAGACAAGAGTTCAACACATTAATTAATAAATATTCTTACTTAAATATACCGATTATGAGGGGTGCAGTAAGTCTATTTGAGGCAATGAAACTTGGATTTAGAACATTACAATGGTCTGCAGATATTTCATTTCCGGAAGATAAATCCCAAAATCGTTGGTATACACCAATTGTTGATTGGTTAATGACATTGGTATCAATTGTCTTTGCTCTATCATTATTTGTTTTATTGCCATTAGGGTTAACCTCCTGGCTATCAAGTACAGATCAAAATCCTATGATTTATAATTCAATTTCTGGATCTATTAGAATTCTTATTTTTTTAACCTATTTATATTTAATATCTAAGACTAAAGAGGCTAGTCGATTATTTCAATATCATGGTGCGGAGCATAAAGTTGTTTATACTTTCGAAAACGGAGATGATTTAACAGTTCAAAATAGCAATAAATATCCGACTCAGCACCCTCGATGCGGGACTAGTTTTATGTTCATTGTTATGTTTGTAGCTATCATGACATTTATTGTTATTGATACTATCTTTATTTCTGTTTTTGGTGAAATCACTCTAATAAATAGATTAGTTATGCATATTTTATTTATACCTCTTGTATCTGGTATAGGTTATGAGTTTCTAAAATTTTCATCGAAACATCAAGATAAAATGTTATTAAAATATTTAATCAAACCAGGACTATGGCTACAAAATATTACCACTAGTTCCCCAGATGACGACCAGCTAGAAGTTGCATTGGAAGCCTTAAAAAGCGCCTTTGGTGATTCCTTGGAAAAATATAGAGGCAAGGAACATATAGCGGAAGCAATCGGATGATAGATAAATTAGAAGCAATCATTAATACCTTTGATGATTTATCAAAATCATTATCAGATCCAGAAGTTATTTCAAATTCTAAAAAATTTGCAAAAATTGCAAAAGAACATAATTCATTAACAGAGATAGTAGAAAAAGCAAAAGAATACATTAGCAAAACTAAACAGTTATCTTCTGCGAACGATATGCTTGATGGTGATGATGATGAGTTAGTTGAACTAGCAAAGGAAGAAGTTTCACTATTAAAATCTGATCTTGAAAGTTTAGAGCAAGTACTTAAAGTATTATTAATTCCGAAAGATCCTAATGATGATAATAATACCATACTTGAAATTAGAAGTGGCACTGGTGGAGATGAAGCTGCATTGTTCGCTGGAGATTTAATGAGAATGTATCTGCGTTATGTAGAACGAAAGAATTGGAGTAGTGAAATCATGACATTGCATGATAATGAGGGTGGCGGAATTAAGGAAGCTATTATAAGCATCAAAGGAAGTGGTGCGTATGGTAATATGAAATTTGAAAGCGGTGTTCACCGCGTACAGCGAGTTCCAGAAACAGAATCTAGTGGACGATTGCATACTAGTGCTGCTACTGTTGCTGTATTGCCTGAAGTCGAAGATATTGATATGGAGATTAAAGATTCAGATATTAAAATTGATACCTATAGAGCCTCAGGTGCAGGAGGTCAACATGTTAATAAAACTGAATCAGCTATTAGAGTGACACATATACCTACCGGTGTTGTTGTTACATGTCAAGATGAATCATCACAGCATAAAAATAAAGATAAAGCTTTAAAAGTATTACGAAGTAAAATTTTTGAAATTCAAGAGGCAGAGCAAAACAAAGAAAGAGCAGATCAAAGAAAATCTATGGTTTCTACTGGAGATAGAAGTGCAAAAATAAGGACGTATAATTTCCCGCAGGGACGAATGACGGATCATAGAATAAATTTGACTCTATACAAACTAAATGATATTATGGATGGTGATCTAGAAGAAATTTTTGAGTCCCTAAAAATTGAAAATCAAAAACTTTTAATGAATGATGCGTAGTTTTCTATCATATAAGGAATTAATTGATTATGGGGCAGCACACCTCAAAACTCATGAACTTTCTAATTATAAACGTGAAGCTGAATGGATTTTATTAAAAGTAATTAATAAACAACGTACTTGGTTAGTTATGCATTTTCATGAATCTCCAGAATCAGGCCATATTAAAAATTATATAGATATGCTTTATAAGCGTTCTGACCATATTCCACTTCAAGTGATTTTAGGGGAAGCTACCTTTTATGGTCGTGATTTTAATATTTTTCCAGATGTATTTATTCCCCGGCAAGACACTGAAATCATTGTTGATATATGTAAAAAAAAAAGTTCCAATCTGCTCTCGATTTGTGCTCGGGATCTGGTTGTTTAGGTATTACACTTAGCTTAGAATATCCCAACTCGCATATAGATTTAGTAGAGATTTCAGACATTGCCATTGAAAATATAAATAGTAATATCAAAAAATTTGGTTGCAATAATATCAATGTTATTCATTCAGATATTTTTGATATGAATTTTAAAGAGACCTATGATATTATTATATCTAACCCACCATATATAGATATAACAGAAATACACAATCTTGATCACACGGTAAGATATTATGATCCCATCAATGCCTTAACAGATCATGGGAATGGGTTATCATTTTATCATAAAATATTTCATTTATCTGAATCTATTTTAAATCCAGAAGGTTCTATTATTTTGGAGTTTGGAAATGATCAACAAATTAATTCCATCTTAACTATCTTTAAAGATTTTAAATATACTCTTTATAAGGACCAATCAAATTCATACCGCGCAATTGAGTTTACCCGATGAAGCTTTTAAATCAAATTATATTATTATCAAGACCCTTTAATATATTCATTGCTATAGCAAGCGCTATTATTATGTCCCTTATTATTCCAAATGCAGATTATTCTAATCTATATCTTATTTGCTTAATATTAATTTGTTACATGTCAGCAGCTAATATACTTAATGATATAATTGATATAGAATCAGATCGTATTAATAAACCTCACCGAATTCTAGTAAACAATGATATTAATCCAAGGATGTTGATTGTAATTATTATTATTATGTTTTCATTAGGTTCAATTTTGACTATTAATCTTCCAATATTAGCAAGGCAGATTACTCTATTTTGTGCGCTTCCCTGTATTTTATTATATGAATTTTTTCTCAAGCGCATACCGCTAATTGGAAATATTGTTATATCACTAATGGTTGGATTAGTATTTGTATTTACATCAAGTGGTTTAAATGCAGATATATCTCATTCCCTAAGAATAATGTGCTTAGCATTTTTTTTAAATTTAATGAGAGAAATCATCAAAGATATTCAGGACTTTGAGGGAGATGCATCTAGGGATTATAAAACACTGCCAATCTATTTTGGTAAGCATGCAACCATTATATTGATACGCTTCATATTTATAATTTTTTTTATTATATCAATTTCCCCGATATATACCCAAAACTATAAAATAGAATATATTCCATTATTGGTTTTTTTAATTCATATTCCATTATTGTATATTATTAAGAGATTAAATAGTGATATATCATCTAAAGAGTGTGCGAAGCTTTCTGGATATTTAAAAATCACTATAATTAACGGAATTTTAATAATACTAATATCAGCGAAATAAATTATGTCAGAGTTTGTTCATTTACATAATCATACAGATTATTCACTTCTGGATGCAGCCCAATCCATTGATATGATGTGTGATCGATTAACAGATATTAATATGGATAGTATTGCCGTAACCGAACACGGCAATCTTTTTTCCTTAGTACCCTTCTATCAAAGTGCTAAGAAAAATGGCATTAAGCCTATTATGGGCTGTGAAGTTTATGTTGCAACTGGAGACCATAAAGATCGTCACATTGATAAAAATTCTAAAAAATGGAATTATCATCATTTATTACTATTAGTTCAAAACGACATTGGTTTAAAAAATTTAATCAAATTAGTATCTATTGGATTTCTTAATGGATTCTATTATAAACCTCGAGTTGACAAGGATTTAATCCGTCAATATAGCGAAGGGTTGATTTGTTCAAGCGGATGCCTGGCTGGTGAAGTTAATTATTATGCGAGTATTGATGATTATGAAAATGCAAAAAGAGCTGCGCTGGATTATAAAAATATTTTTGGAGACAGATTTTTTCTAGAATTACAAAATCATGGAATTAAGGAAGAATTAAAATCTCACAAAGTTTTATTGAAATTATCTAAAGACTTAGATATTCCTTTGATTGCAACAAATGATAATCACTATGCCTTTGAAGAACATTGGGAATCACATGATATATTATTTTGCTGTGGTATGGGCAAAGAGATATCAGATACTAATCGTCTTAAATATGAGCCAAGACAATTTTATATTAAATCTCAAGATGAAATGCATAAGATGTTTAAAGAGTTTCCTGGGGCGATTGAAAATACTCAGCGAATAGCAGAAATGTGCAATGCTGAAATTAGTATGGGAAGCTATCATCTTCCAATGTTTCCTATCCCTGGACTCGATGG
>Ga0160422_10001533_pt1 | contig 14442 bp, 10 predicted proteins | sample Fk160mmetaG_FD_108192 | JGI IMG/M metagenome (GOLD analysis project Ga0160422, IMG submission 108192) | Marine microbial communities from the Central Pacific Ocean - Fk160115 60m metaG | ecosystem: Environmental > Aquatic > Marine > Oceanic > Photic zone | place: The Central Pacific Ocean...
AGATGGGATTGAAAATCAAGGTAATTCATTAACCAAACCCTTCAAGACAATTCAGAGAGCACTCATTGAGGCTGCTAGATTTTCATATCTACGAGGAGACGATAACGATTTAGTTGAAAGAACCACAATACTTTTATATCCTGGTGAACATGTGATTGATAATAGACCTGGTTGGGGAATAAAAACCGAGTCAGGTCAAGCAAGAGCAGTAAGTCCTGCTGGTGTAGGGCAGGGAGCATCTAATGTATTTGAATTAACATTAGACTCGAATTTTGATTTAACACAGGAAGATAATATACTTTACAAATTTAATAGTGTAAATGGTGGTGTTGTTGTACCTAGAGGTACATCAATTGTTGGTTTAGATTTGAGAAAAACAAAACTAAGACCTTTATATGTTCCAAATCCTACAGATAACACGACAAGACAAACCGCTATCTTTAGAATTACAGGTGCTTGTTATTTTTGGCAATTTACATTTTTTGATGGAAATGAAACTGGAACTGTTTATACTGATCCATCTGACTTTAGTGTCAGAAATAAATCAAAACCAACTTTTTCACATCACAAGGTAACATGTTTTGAGTATGCAGATGGAGTGAATACTTTTGATCAGTTTAGTGGATTAACAGATTTAGATATTTACTATAGTAAATTAACTAACGCATTTAATATTGCGTCTGGTCGTGATATACAGGATAAGTATCCATTAGCACCTGACGGTTTTGCTCCACAAAGACCTGAGTTTGAGATAGTTGGTGCATTTGCAACTGATCCACTTACGATTACAAAATTAGAATCTGGTGATGGATTGACACCTGGTCAACAGGTGACAGTTGTAACTGCTGTACCTCACAATCTTACAGGAGGAACACCTATTAAAATAAGAGGTATTCGTCCTGCTGATTTTAATATATCAACAAAAGTGGCAGGGGTAATTAATGATACAACATTTACTTATTTGTTACCTTTCGTTAGAGCAACCTTACCAGCAAGTGCGACTGGTGGAATAAACATAAATCAAGGTCAAGTGCTAGTTGAAACTGACACTGTGACAGGTGCATCACCTTATATCTTTAATATATCAATGCGTTCTGTATTTGGTATGCAGGGCATGCATGCAGATGGAAGTAAGGCAGATGGATTTAAATCTATGGTTGTGGCACAGTTCACCGCTGTATCACTTCAAAAGGATGATAGGGCATTTGTTAAATATGACCCAACCAACCGTAAATATAGTGGTATCGCTTTTTCTAAACAAACTGGTGAATTATTATCATCTGGTTCATCATCAACAAACTTAAGCACTGTTTATCATTTAGATCAAGAAGCAAATTATAGAAAAGGTTTCCGAACAAGTCATATTAAGGTAAGTAATGATGCAGTTGTGCAGATTGTATCAGTGTTTGCGATTGGTTTCCACAGTCATTTCAACATGATAAATGGTGCTGACGCATCAATCACTAACTCTAACTCTAACTTTGGTACATTTGCTCTTGCTGCTGAAGGTTTTAGGAAAGAAGCATTTGATAAAGATGATAAGGGATTTATCACATCAATCATAACACCAAGATCAGTTGTATCAGTTGATAGGAAAATTGAATATTTACAAATAGATACGACTAATACAGATGAAAATAAATTATACTTATTTGAGCAAACTGATATAACAAATCCACCAGCACACATCGCTCAAGGTTTTCGTATTGGTGCGAGAGTAAATGATAAAATTAAAGTTGACAAAGGTGGTAGCACATACGAAGCGACCATTGTGATGTCAAATGGTACACTAACAGGCACTACTGACACATCACAAAAAACTTATGAAGCAACTCACTCTTCTACAACTGCTACAAGAAAGAGCGTATTTACAATTGCTTCTGGTCACAATTTACAAAATGGTGAAACAATTAGAATTATTTCTAATAGTGGAGATCTACCTGAAAACATAGAACCTCATACAGTTTATTTTGCTATCACACGAGCAGGTGATAGTTCTTTACTTAGTAATGAAATAAGAATTGCAGCATCAAAAACAAATGCACAATTAGCAAATCCTATATTCATTAATACGATAGCATCGACCACTGATAAGTTTACAATCATTAGTCGTGTATCTGATAAGAAACCAAATGATGCTGGACATCCCATTCAATATGATGCAAGTAAAAGCACTTGGTTTATTCATACTTTAGGAAATTCATCTAATACAATCCACCCACCTAGTCCTGCTCCAATATACACAGATGCAAGTACCGATGATATAACTTATTTCCTAAGAAGAGATGATGATCGTAGTTTAGATGATAAAGTATATAAAATTAGATATGTAATTCCAAAAGAACTTATAAATGCAAGAGATCCAATTGATGGTTTTGTATTACAAGACTCAAGTTCAACTAACGTAACTGCTGATGCAGATTTTTCTAAACTTACTATCACACAAAGCGATTATGCTTTTGACCGTAACACAAGATTTATATCTCAATTAAGTTTTGATACTGGAACAAATGAAGTTATTGTTCGCTCTGATAAACCACACAATGTAAATGTCGGGGATCAAATTATTGTTAGAAATGCAAATAGTAGCACTAACGCAACTGGTGTAGATAATAAAGGTTACAATGGTACATTCTTAGTAACTGCAATCACAAATAGTAAAGAATTTAAGTATTCTAACACTGATGTTCTTGGTAAACCACACCTTGTTGGTAACTTTATTAATACAACACAAACTCGTAATAATCAACTTCCTAGATTTGATAAAAATAATAACCAAGACAATCTATTCATTTATAGAAGTGAGGTGATTTCACCTTACATTCAGGGTGTTCAAGATGGTATCTATCATTTATTTGTATTGAATGGTGATAATGCCATGAATGAAATATCAAATGAATTTAGTGAAGATAATTTCAATCAGAATATTGTTAATCTATATCCTGAATATGATCGTGATAATGTAAATGACAACCCACCTGCAGCGGTTTCATTCGCAAAAAGATTTCCAATTGGTGATGTTGAAACAAATGATCTCAAGAAAAGTATTACAAGAGAAACTACAAATAAATTTTTAGAGTCATTTGACGTATCAAATACGATAAGTGCTGTTACAGATAGTACGACAACAGCGATTTTAACATTTAATGAGCAACATGATTATCAAGCACTAAAATTTGTTAAATCAAGTGATATTACAGGAGGAAGTGGTCATACAGATGGTACATATCATAATGTTAAATTGTTTAATGAAGTTGGTATGACAAATTGGGATGGTGCGACTGCACAAGTTGTAGTCTCTGGAGGTTCAGTAACATCACTCACAGTTGAAGAAGGGGGATCTGGTTATACAAATAGTGAAACATTACATATTGATAATGCATCAGTCGCTACAGGTGGTATTGCAGGACCAGCAAATGCATCCGTTACGATTAAAACTGTAGGTATTTCATCGGCATTAGGTCATTATGTTCAAGTTACTGGAATTACAACTGGCACAGATAATTATTTCCGTATTGATAGTATTAATGGCACTGATAAAATCACTGTTAAGAAAACTGCTTCTGAAACAATATTAAAAGGTCAACAAGTTATTAACTTAGGATCTTGGGCAAAACTTGCATCAACCTCAATTTTAAATGGGGTGACTACATTTAATACAACCCAAGCACATGGTTTAAATGTAGGTAATTCATTCCGTGTGTTAGATAATAGTGACGGAAACCTTGGAGATTATGTTGTTAAGTCGATTGTTGATGTGGATACATTCACTGCAACTACAACCTCTACACTTTCAAATCCATTATATATTCTGAAGCACGGATTATCTGCAAATGACTCATTAAGCACATCTGGTGATGAAAATCTTGTAGTGAGAGGTACACCCGTTTTTGATAATGAAACACTAATTGTTAATGACCCAAGTAGAGGCATATTGGCAGGTGATTCATCGATTAAAACACTTCTCCCTAATGGTGACACTACTAACGAAGTCCAATCTATAATAAGTCGTTTCCCACTTGGTTCTTACATTCAAGTGAATGGTGAGATTATGAGAATTTCATCTACCACAATTGGAGCTGATAATGAAATTTCTGTGATACGTGGTGCACTTGGTACAATCGTTAGTACTCATCCTGATAAGTCATTAATTAAAAAAATAAAACCATTAGCAATTGAGTTCCGAAGACCATCTATATTAAGAGCATCAGGTCACACATTTGAATATGTTGGTTACGGTCCAGGTAACTATTCAACTGCATTACCACAATTACAGAACAGATCATTATCAGAGAGAGAAGAGTTCCTATCACAATCACAAGAAACGTCTTGTGGTAATGTGGTCTATACTGGTATGAATGATAAAGGTGATTTCTACATTGGAAATACTAAAATTTCATCTTCAAGTGGACAGCAAACTACATTTGATATTCCAATACCTACTATCACTGGTGAGGATCCTAATCGTTTAAGTGCTGTATTTGATGAGGTTATCGTTAAGGAAAGATTATTAGTTGAGGGTGGAGCATCTAAACAAATTTTATCTCAATTTGATGGTCCTGTGACCTTCAATGGTGATATTACTAATAATAATATATTAAAATCACCTGGTAAAATAAGAATTACAAATGATCAACAGATTGATTCTGGTTTTACTCAAGGATCATTTGTCACATTAGGTGGTGCAGGTGTTGCCAAAGATTTAATTGTAAATGGTAATGCTACATTTAATGGTAATGTAATTGGCGATGGATCAACAAATATAACCAACTTTAATAGCATTACTGCTACATCGTTTACTGGTGATGGTTCTAATTTAACAAACACTGGTGCTACATTAACAACTCCAGTAACCGTACCTCAAAGAGTTGTATTAACAGCTATTACAGGCACTGGCGTTCAAATGACAAACGCTGCTACAGATAGCGGACTAACATTTGATCCTTCAAGTAATGAACTCACTACAACTAAATTCATAGGTAATTTAACTGGTAATGTTACTGGTAATCTCACTGGTAATGTTACTGGTAACGTAACTGGTGATGTAACTGGTGATTTGACTGGAACAGCGTCAAAAGTAAATATAAGTGATGAGTTTACTGACACTGCTTGTTTCCCAGTTTTCTTAAAAGCAACTGGTGCCACAAGGTTAGGAAGTCACGAATTGAATTCTAATGTTGGATTAAAATTCGATTCTTTAGATAAACACCTTACAGTTGATGGTGATGTTATTAGTAAAAAATTCATTAAATTAACTGGACTTGATACTAACTCTGGTGATATTTTTACCACTGGTGGTGCTGATGCAGAGGCATCATTTAAAATAGCAAATAATGTAGCAGGTTTATCACAATTATCAATCGCAGGACTAAAAGCAAGTACTCCTGCGAATGTTAATTCTACAACTGATAGTCATTATAAAACCATCTGTCACTTTAGACTTGGTCCTGGTGATGAACCTGAAATAATTTCTATGGGTGATGTTACAGCTTTCTTCTCCTCAGATATAAACTTAAAGAACAATGTCAAACCATTGCAAAATGCTCTTGATATGATAAATTCTTTGAGTGGTAACACATTTACATGGAAACCTAACACAGGCACAAAGAGTGAAACAGATGACATTGGTGTTATCGCACAAGAGGTTGAAAAACTTGGTTTACCTGCTATCACAACAACAAGAGAAAATGGTGTAAAGGCAGTTAATTATGAAAAACTTATTCCTATATTAATTGAAGCAGTCAAAGAATTATCTGCGAAAGTTTCTGCCCTTGAAAACAAATAAATAACTAAAAAAATACTGATGGCGAATATTAAAAAGAGTTTTAACTTTAGAAATGGAGTACAGGTTGATGATGATAATCTAGTGGTAAGTGCCACTGGATTGATTGGTATTGGCACTTCGGTTCCCACACAAGCTCTTGACATCAGGGGAGATTTTGTTTGTACTGGTCTAACGAGTTCGGTAACTGGAAAGATTGGAGTGTTAACAGTCACCTCATTAGATCCAACTGAAATCATAGGTGCAGGTGTAAGTATAAAGTCAGGTATAATTACAGGGCAGGCTGGAGATATAGTCACATATTTTGGTGATGGTGGTAATCTTCTTAATCTACCAACATCCCAGTGGGAAGATACAAATGCTGGTTTTGCAGTCAGTAGTATATACAATCGAGGTAGCACCGTTGGTATAGCCACAACTAATCCACAATCAACACTTCAAATTGGAAATAATCCTGACGCTGGTGAAATAGGTGTTGGTATTGCATCTGCTGGACACATTAAAGCATCAGGTATTATCACTGCAACAACATTTGTGGGTGGACTAACTGGGAATGTTACTGGAAACGTAACAGGCAACCTTACAGGTAATGTAACTGGTAATGTGACTGGTAATTTAACTGGAAATGTCACAGGTAATACTCAGGGTATTCACACTGGTGCTGTTGATTTTAACGATAATGTTAAAGCAACATTTGGAAGTGCCAATGAAGTACAAATGTTCCATAAACCTGATACTGGTGATTTTAGGGCAGAATTTGCAGATACTAATTTTGTAATAATGTCGAGAACACTAGATTTCAAAAATCAAGCAGGAGACAAAGCAACAATCACAGCATTTGAGCCTGGTGGTATTTCTGAAGTACGATTATTCAATGATGGAAATGAAAAATTAAGAACTACTGGTTACGGTGTAACAATTTTTAATCAATTAGATACGACTAATTTAAAGATTGCGGGTGTATCAACATTTTCTGGTCGTATAGTTGGAGCAGCGACAAGTAATGTAATTCCATTCTTGTACAATAATTTAAGTGATTTACCCTCTGCATCAACTTATCATGGTGCTTTTGCTCACGTTCATAGTCAGGGAAGAGGATATTTTGCTCATGCAGGTCAATGGTGGGAGTTAGTAAATAAAGAGTCAGATGGCAGAATAGGAACGGGAAGTGAAATTTTAAATGTAGGTAACATCAATTCATCTGGTATTATTACAGCAACCACTGAACTTAATACGTCTTCAATTGGTGTAGGAACTGATACACCTGCAAATGATATTCAAGTCAGGAAAACTGGTAGCACTGAAATTCAGGTTACAAGTGATACTGGAACTGCAGGTATAACAGTTGGTCGTGAATCTGGAACAGTTAACACTAATAATGCAGAATTTAGATACGGTGCAACATCAGGTTCAATTTATAATACTGCACAATCATTAGATATAATAAACTACGGAACAGATAACTTTAATTATTATTTAAGTGCAAATAATGCTTCTGCAACTGCGGGAGGTTTCCATTGGCATAAAGGTATTAATAATGCGACACTAATGACTTTAACTGGTATTGGGGGATCGTTGGGAATAGGACTAACAAATCCATCCACTCCACTCCATGTACAAGGTAATGCAACCATAAGTGACTCACTTACGATAGGAAATAATATTACTATTTTTGGTTCACTCCAAGTAGAGTCTACCTTTAATGGTAATGTTAGTGGTGATTTGACAGGTAATGTCACAGGAAATATTAATTCATCACAAACATCTACTTTTTTTAATACTAATGTTACTGGAGTTTCAACATTTAATAGCATAAAAGCAGACTCAATAGGAATAGCAAATGATCCATCATTACCACTTACAATAAACTCTAATAACGACAACAGATTTTTTGTTAATGCGAATGGTAATGTTGGTATCAAAACTACTAGCACAGATGGAAACCAATTATTAGTTGGAGGTTCAATATCAACATTGTTAATTGGTGTGGGAACCACACAACCAATTTCGTCTGTTGACTTTTCTCAAGCAGGTCAAAATCTTGAAGGAACTTTCGCTAATAAGATGTTTATGATACCTCCAAAAGTAACAAATGCTCAGAGAGGTAACTTAGCTGGTCTAGTAGCAGGAGCGATGATTTATAATACAAACTTAAATAAATTGCAAGTATATAATGGATCAGCGTGGGAAACTATCACTAGTTCATAATGACTATTAATAAAACACTAGGACAAACATTAAGGTTCAAAGATGATATTGAAGTAGAATTTGGTGCTAACTCATCAAGAAGTTTGGGTAAATATCGCAGTTCCGATCCTAGTTTTAGTAATAAATCACCCACTGGTAGTTCTTTATCTAACCTACCATTGGATGCAGGTATACCCACATCAGGAGAGATTAAATTCAGTGATTTTTATGGTAAAAAATTGAACATGGTTGTTGACTATTTTGCTGATAATGTTAATTTAACAAAGCAAAATCAAGGTAATAATACAATGGCTGCAACTTGGAGATATCAAAATCAATCAGAGAGAGTAAAGGTAGTAGGTGGATTTAGATCAAGACCATTGGGATCAGTTATTAATAGTAGTAATTACACTATGAGTGCAAGTGATTGGCAAGGAGGTAAAAAAATAATTGTTAATATTAATCAAACAATCGGTGGTAAAAAAGACGGAGATCAATCTGATGTAGCACTTAGAACTGGAGTATGGCCAACTGGAACAGAATTACAAGTTGATGTCGGACCGTCAGGATATTTGACTGGAAGTGGTGGTGATGGAGGAGCTGCAGGTAGTGCGGGTGGTTCAACAGCTGGTGATGGAGGTAATGGAACAAGTGCATTGGGTGTAGAATATCCTGCAAATATAAACGTAGCAAGTGGTGGTGCAATCAGATGTGGATATGCTGGTGGTGGCGGTGGAAGTGGTGCTTCTAATGATCCCTCAGATAAAAGTGACACCGATTTTGGTCGTGGCGGTGCTGGCGGTGGCGGTGGTGCAGGTCGTCCAATTGGTTTTGGAGGATCTCCTGGACAAGGTGGTTTTGAAGGTCCAGATCCTAAAAATGGAGGTCCAGGTAATAATGGAGCGTTATCTGCAGGAGGTTCTGGAGGATCTGGAGTCTCACATGAAGGGGCAACTGGTGGTAAAGGTGGTGATGGTGGTGATATTAACGATGCTCCTCAAAATGGTACAAAGGGTGCAAGAGCAGATGACCGAGCATACACATACACACCAGGACAAGAAGGATCTGCAGGTTCAGATGGTAAAGCTATATACTTTAGATCTTCTACTATTCAAAGTAATAGCACCATTGATCCAACGAACGCAGTCAATGGTAGGGCAGGAGGTACGACAACTGGTAACTTTAATTAATTATGCTTACTGATTTTATCACAACTTATGAAAAAGCAATCTCATCTGAATATTGTAAGGAATGGATAGGATATATAGATTTTTTAAGAACAGAGGGATTAATTTGTCAAGAAAATAGTAAATTGCATGAACGAGATCATGAGACTATTAACTTTTCAAATGATGATTTTTTTAATTTAAATTCATCCGACAAATTGGTAAGAAATTTCTTACCATCAATAAAAGATTGTGTAGATAATTATTTGCAAGATTATAGTTTATTAGGTGAATCTAACTTTTTACTATATGATGTCAAAGCGAAAAGAATACCTATCGCAGGTGGATTTCATAAATGGCATTACGAAAATGCGTCATTTAATACTGCAACTAGAAGATTTGTTGCTCAAGTATATCTTAATACGATAGAGGAGGGTGGTGAAACTGAATTTTTGTATCAAAACAAAAGAATAAAAGCAGTTGAAGGCACTCTAGTAATTTGGCCAGCAGGTTTTACACATGTACATAGAGGTAATCCTCCTATAGGTCAAGATAAGTACATATTAACTACATGGGGGATGTTACAGGAGTGAAAATGATATTCAAGATAGAGGAATATTTTCCTGATACAAATCAGGTAATCATAAGATATTGTCGCAAAAATTCACCTAAACCAATTACAGACTATCCTGCAAAAGCTGTGTCCACTGAACAGTATGACATATCATTCGATAGTCAAAATTTAGTTGAGTCCATCGCACAATATGGATATGATAAAGTATTTGCACAGGAAGAGCAAGAATTACCTCATCCCGAAAACGTACCAGTAGATGTGCCTAATAGTTTAGATCTTCGAGATTATATTGGTAAAGTTCTTTGTGTGGAAACAAGAGATGCTAAAGAACTGATGCGATCAAGAAAAATGAGAAGAGTTGAGATAGAATGAGCACATTTAACAGAACTTATCGAGCACCTAAATTCTTTCTATGTATTCATACGACTGATGAATACCATATTGAATTAGAGAAAGCAGAGAACAGACACTCATACTTCTCTTACATATGTAGAGGCACTGGAATTATTCACATACTTAGGGATGGTAAATTTGAAACTTTAAAAAGTCAAGGTACAAAAAATTTATTTGATGTCTCAGAAATCATTAATTGTAATATAGTTGGAGAGACGTACGAGAAAACAAAATGTATATCATTTAATGTTTGGAATAAAAATGAAAAGTGGAATGGAAAGATGTTAGAGACAGGCAAGATACGATCTGATAAATCATATTCATGTGTAATTGTATTTGAAGGTTCTTGTGAGATCAATGATACAACTATAAATGAAATGGATTACGCTGACTTGAAAAAAGATAAAGAATATGATATAATTGTACCTGAAGGTTCATCAGTTGCTATGTTTGAGTTATGCTAATTCAGGATAAAATTATACAAAATAAAGATAAGATACAATCGTTTCTCAACAACTTAAATTGTGATGATGAAAAGTGGTTCATGTATAATTGTGAAAGAAATGAAAATCCTGTTGTAAGAAACTACTCAAATGAATTAAGTTATCGAATAATGAAACGAAATACTTGGAGATTTCGTTCGAGAATGGTATATCTAAAAGTAATGGAAGATATGTATGTGTCACAGTATCAATACAGCGGACCACAAATTATCAAGTTTGATCAAATGGCACTTGAATTAGATAAGTATGAGAAGGTTGACGGTGGATATTTAAGAACAGATATACTAGGGGATGTAAGTGATATTTTTGCGGACAAAAGAGTTTATACTATTCACTATATCGAAGCGTTGGGACCTGTCGATCCACACACAGACCCGTGGAGATATGATAAAAATTATCGTAATGTTATTTTCTATGATAAAATTCCAGATGATGTTTGTCTGAAAATATTAGGTGAGGAAGTGAAGGTGCAATCACCACAACTCACAAACTTTGGTAACGAGATTCATACATATGAATTTGAGGAAAGACCATTTCCCCTTAAAATATTACACATAGATCACGAAGATGAAGGGATTTCTTAACACGGATAATTTAAGAGTTTGTAACATCTTAGAAAAAAATTATAATTTAATACTGGACGAGTATAATAAATTCAAGTTTGATGTTATTATTGACAATTCCTCTGATGAAAATTGGCATATGTGGAAATATGCTCATGAACTATCTCTTGATATGGCACAGAAACAGTATAAAGATATCGATTGGGAACAAGTTACTTTTGCACCATATAAAACTTCTCACAGTTGGTATGGTTTAATTGTTAATGAAAAAAGTGTATGGGATGGTGCTTTGATAGCTACGTCTGCTAATAAAGAATATAAATTAAAAGTTACTCCGATTGCCACTAGATATTTCGGTGAGACATATAATTTACTTAAGGACTTTGATGAGATTACCTCCATTATGATATCTAGAATTCCACCTAAACGAGAATTACCACTACATAGAGGTTATAAAGAGATACTTAGAACTCACATGGGATTGATAGTGCCTGATGGTGATATTGGTTTTTGTGTGAGTGAGGAAAAAAAGAAATGGGAAAATGGAAAATGTCTAGCTTTCAACGATTTCTCTGAGCATTACGCATGGAATAATACAGATGATGAACGAATCAATATAATCGTGGATTTAGATAGGAGGAAGGTAAATGGAAGTAAATGAATTTTATGATGACACTTCACCTGAGATATGGAAGAAAGTAATTGGTAATGATTTACATTATCATGTTGGTTGGGGTGATGGAGATATTTTATACAATGCAATCAAATATCTGTATCAATTCATTGATGAGAAATCAACAGTATTAGACTGTGGTTGTGGATGGGGTGGTACAGGAAAGGTATTAAAAAGGGATATGAGTTGTGATGTTACGGGTGTAACTATATCTCAGGTTCAATCAGATTATATCTCATCTAATAATTTATTTCCTGTAATATTATCTGATCTACACGATTACAAACCTACAAAGACATATGATGTATGTTTATTCATAGAATCATTTTGTCATCTTACATATCCTACTAAAGTATTGAATAATTTATCTAATTATACAGATAAAATGATATTAAGGGAATATTATCTAAAGGCAAATAATTATTCTAAGAAATACTTTGACAGTTGGTTGATGAATATCTACAGTAAAAATGAATTAGTATCTATTTTTAATGATTATGATTACAAATTGACTTACTTTGAGGAGCATTATGATTATGCTTTGGAACCCACTCTAGATTTATGGTTGCATAATCTTGATAAAATTGATAGAATAGAGAAGACTAAGCATATTGAATTACTTGAATTGAGTGCAAGGTATTTAAAACAATATAAAGATCAAATATTAAATGACATAGGTTTATCTACTTTTATCTTCGTGAAACAATGACTAAACTTAAACTATCAACAAATAAAGATGATGTTCTAAACGAGATATGTGATGGAAAATTCAAACTAGATTTTGACGGATACATTTTACATCTCAAATCATTTATCTCCAAAAATCAATGCAATCAGATAGTATCTAGTCTGAAGATACTAGAAAAGGATAAGTCCACCCCCTACACAGATGGTCTATTGAATAATGATGCGGATACTTATTTTGATCCAGATATTCCAACTGTTGATGAGGTGTCAAAAAAGATATTTGCAGATGGATTAAAAATATATTCAGAAAGAGTGCGAGCATTTAATTGGTCTTATTATGGAACTGAGTCACTTCATTATTCTGAAATGATTATCAGAAAATATAATGAAAATTCAATATTTGATTTTCATCACGATGATATAATCGCTGAGATATTCCCACATTGGTTTTTGAGGAGACAAAATATTTTAACCTGTATCGTTTATTTTAATGATAAAACTGAATACACAGGTGGCAAATTGCAATTTGCTAATTCAGATAAAGAATACACACCTGACATTGGTGATGTTATTATTTTTCCAGCAAATTGGATGTACTATCATAAGGTATCTGAGATAACATCAGGAATAAGATATTCAGGTGCATTATTATTTTATTTTGGTTCAAGTAAAAAAATGCCTAACGCACTATCAAAGAATTGGTAATGATAAGATATAAAATGTTTGAGAGAGAAATTACATCAGGAGAACATCGCTCCTATCATGTTTGTGTGAATAATTTTGGTAGTAATTTTAGTTCTAAATCTAAATTTTATCCTATAGATGAGGCTTTATCAAAGATTAATGAAGATTTTACAGATTATGAGTGCAATATTACATTAGCAAATCATACTTCTCCGAATGATTACTTTCATATATCATATCTTGCTAAAAATCTTTATCCACCTTATATTCAGAAAAATGTTTTAGACGCATTTAATATTAAAGTTAATTTTCCTGTGATATATTTTACAAGGCAATACCCTTATGTTGATAATTTTAAGGTTGGTTTTGATTATAATACATATCAAAAATTTAATTCTAAATTTTATAATCAGGTGATGGATATTATATTAAAATTCAATAATAAATTAAATGGTATCAATGCGATTATACTAGCAGGAGATTTTGATAGAGAGGGAAATTTTATTGATAACTCAATTAATATCGAAATTATACCTTATCAGAACCAAGATAATTATTATACAGTAAAAGATATACTACTTAATGATTATCCAGTAGTATTGGAAAAGATAGAAAAATATGATAGAATGTTTGTAGATTATACTATACATAAATTTTGTTGGCATACTAAAATTAAATTGTTTAGTGATGGTGAACCTATCGTTAAATTCTATAGAACATATCCACATAATCCATTTTTAGGATACCATAATTACAAATGATTACTCATAAAGATTTACAAGATTTGTATTCTTGGGGAATGGAAACAAAGTTCCCATTAAAGAAAGCACCCACAACAAAGGGATATACAAACAAAGACATCTATATTTGTGGACTTAAGTTTGTTCGTAAGAATGTTAATATTCGATCTAATTTAATGAGTGATAGGGTATATGAAATACTCAAAGATGATGATATATTGTATGCAACGTATTCTATATTCGAGGGTGGAACTATACTTACCCCCCATCTTGATCCAAATGTTTATCGTGATAGGTATAAGAGAGTTCAGATACCTTTAAGGATACCAGATAAAAATAAATGCTATATGACATGGATCAATCGTGAAAAAATTTATTGGAAGAGTGGGGTCTTTCAAGTGTTTCCAGTTATGGATTACGTTCATGAAGGACACAACCTTTCAGATCAACCTATGGACTTTTTATTTCTTGATGTCAAGATGAAGACTGA
>Ga0160422_10001534_pt1 | contig 14441 bp, 11 predicted proteins | sample Fk160mmetaG_FD_108192 | JGI IMG/M metagenome (GOLD analysis project Ga0160422, IMG submission 108192) | Marine microbial communities from the Central Pacific Ocean - Fk160115 60m metaG | ecosystem: Environmental > Aquatic > Marine > Oceanic > Photic zone | place: The Central Pacific Ocean...
ATCGAACGACTTGAACAAGAGGAATGACTCTGTTGGTCATTTTAAGTCAAACTTGGCTGAGAATTGTTTTTGAAATTTGGCCAATTTGGGGGCAATGACCGCCCTACAATACGGAGCTTCTTTGTTCAGCTCATAATAAGCTTGGTGATAGTCTTCGGCAGGATAAAACGTTTCAAAAGCCTTGACTTCTGTTACAATGGGGTTTGGCCAAATCTCCTTCGCTTCCGACAGTTCGTGCTCAATTATTTCCAATTGGCTAGGATCGTGCCAGTAAATGGCACTGCGATATTGAGACCCTACATCTGCGCCCTGACGATTCAACGTGGTGGGGTCATGTGTGGCAAAAAAAACCTTCAGAATTTCGTCTAAACCTACCTGATCTGGATCGTATGTGACCTTCACTACTTCTGCGTGGCCAGTTCGACCAGTACAAACCTCCCGATAACCAGGATTCTTCACGTGCCCACCAGAATACCCAGATTCCCCTGACAAAACTCCTGGAATGGCCTCAAAAATGGCCTCAACACACCAAAAACAACCTGCACCGAGCGTGATTGTCGCTTCGTGTGTTGACTTCGCAAAAAGAGATTCAGATTGAGCCATGACTGAAATGAAACAAAAAGAAATAAAGAGGAGAAAAAACCATCTGATCATGGAACAAGGAAAAACTTTTCTTGACATGATGCAAGAACTTGTGACAAGTTGGCAATCAAATGCCTGAAACTCGGTATCGTAAAAAGCACGATTGAAGGGAAATCTCAGGCTGAGAGCCTTCCCATAAGGCCGAAATATCTCCAGTACGGAATCCTATCTCCCAGCCATTCTTAAGACTGATGCGCGTGGAGGCGGGATATCGGAAAACATCCGAACCACCACGTTGAATTCCTGTTTCAAAAATCCACGCATTTGTGATGCGTACACCACCCGACACTCCACCTGTCCATCCCCCATTGGCCATAGCCTCCCGGCTTCTGGCAGTTAGATTGGCCGCGACCACCACAGGCATGGCAGGTCGAAAACCCGCACCCAATGAAATCAACGGGCGATTTGAAACCGTCCTTGTCGCGGATTCGCTCGACTGAAACCAAGTATCGGCATCGAGCACATCAATTGCACCTGAAAGCCAATTGTTTGGATCAATGGCCCCATCAGAGGAGCCAAATGAAGACAAGTCTACATCAATGTCATTCACATCGTAAGACTCTCCCTCCCAGGTCATCCTTCCGATGTCCACCAATGACAAAGAAATCCAGGTGCCATCTGCCCTCGACAGGACACCGCCAAAATCCATCCCCCATCCGTAACCTGAGGGACTTACGACACTTAACCAATCCACTGAAGGACCTCCACCGATGAGAGAGTCCAAGTTTTGCAAATCAGAAATTTGAAATCCCTGGGAACGTGCCCCAAACGCCTTGACTTCTCCATTCTCAGTATGGATGTCAAAGAAAGAAGTCCCAAACAATGCCCTCAATCCCAAACCCGTATGCAATGACCATCCTTCCTCAGCGTTTCCCCACACTCTTGATATGCCTACTTCGTGAGTTCGTAATGCCTGATATGAAAGTGACGTATTCTCCAGCACATTCGCAAGTGTTGCGTTTCCTGCAACAGTCACACCCTGCCACAAATCCCCGAGTTCAAAAACGTAATCCTCCACCGAAACCACCGCACCCGTTTCAATCAATTCAATTTCTGAAAACAAGTCCAATCCACCATCGGTGAACAGTTTGGCGGTCTTCGAACTGAGTGTGATGTGGGCAGACACACCCCGACGATTGGCATAGGCCACTGCCCAATTCCCAAAACGTCGGGCAAAAGCTGCAGCGAGAAAGGCCGTGTTGAACGACAACTCTTCATCAGTCAATGCACGGAGCCATTCCTCTGAAGTCCAAGAATCCGAAACCTCGTTTCCTCTCCCGAGAATCTGGTCCCACATTTCGCTCCGGTCAAGCAAATTTGATTTCACCGAGAATCCGCCCTCAAACCCACCTGACACCTTTCTAAAATCCCCAGCCCACCCCGAGTGAGTCAACAGCGCAGGATTGTAACCCAAAGCACGATAATCAGAGCTTAAAGCATAAGGACTTGCAGCGCCCTGGACATGGGTTCGATCCAATTGAGCCAATGCTGGAAATGAAATGACGAATCCCCAAACCAAAAGGACAACACGAAACAAACCCCGCATCACGAAAATCAAATTGGAATGTTCCAGCCAAAATAATCTTCCCCCGATCCATATCTCACTCCATCGAGCAATTCTTTCACTTTTGGAGCAATCACCCAAGATTCAATGGGTGGCAAATCCCAATCTCCTTCAGGCAATCCGAGTGTACAAATGGATGATACGGTGGCTGCTGTTCCAAGCCCAAATGCCTCTTTCAAGGTTCCATCTTTGGCAGCCTCTACCAATTCTTGAACTGTGACTTTACGCTCTTCGACTTTCACCCCTTGTCGCTGCATTAAAGCCACAGCACTTGCGCGTGTAATGCCAGCCAAAACGGTGTCGCTCGTCTGCGGGACAACCATTGTATCTCCCAATACGAATGCAACATTCATGGTGCCGCACTCCTCAACATTCTGATGTGTGGCAGCATCGGTCCAAAGAATTTGGTCATAGCCTTGGGACTTCGCCAATTCTGTAGGGAAAAGTGACCCTGCGTAGTTACCCGCAGCTTTTGCTCCACCAGTCCCACCCTCAGCAGCTCGCGTGTAATGCAATTCCACTTTGACCTTAACCGGTTTGGTGTAGTAGGCTCCCACCGGACAGGTAAAGATGCAGAACCGGTACTTTTTGCTTGGTCTAACACCCACGTGGGATTCAGTTGCAAACATGAAGGGACGGATGTAGAGCGCACTGTCTGCATGACTGGGCACCCAGTTCATATCCAGTTTTAACAACTCAACCAGAGCCTGAAAAAAGGTGTCTTCTGGCATCTCTGGCATCCCCATTCGTTGTGCAGATAAATTGAATCTTTTGATGTTTTCGCCGGGCCTAAACATTGATACGGTACCGTCCTTCTGACGAAATGCCTTCATACCTTCAAAAATGGCCTGGCCATAGTGCAGAGACATCATTGCGGGGGAAAATGTCATGGGGCCGTAAGCAGAAATTTCACCTCTTTGCCAAACTCCTTCAACGCAATCCATGACAAACATGTGGTCGGAGAATACTTTGCCGAAGGCCAAATTGGACAAATCCACGCCGTCGAGCCTACTCGCCCCCACGGGTAAAATGTCAAAATCCAACGTCTTGTAATCCTCCATCAGCATAACCTTTCGTTTAGGTGTTGCAAAAATCGCTCATCCATGCCCCCTATGCAAGTATTGAATTCGCCAACAAGTGTTGTGAATTCAAATTAAGAGTCTGAGTAAAATAAAAACTTATTGGGGCTCACAAGTCCTGTTTTCACAGCATACATGACCATGGCAGCGGTATTGTTGACCCCCAACTTGGACATGATGTTCTTGCGATGTGTCGTGACCGTGTGGGTACTCAGAAAAAGCTTTTCTGCAACTTGCGTATTGGTCAATCCCTCCGCAATCAATTCCAACACTTCTGTTTCTCGTCCACTCAAATGAATTGGATCACAAGACAGGGGTAACGACTCTAGGTCGTCCACATCAATAGACTCTTGTCTGATTCGATCAAGAATTTGTCCGCAAAAAAACGTGCCGCCTTTGGACGTTTCCCGAATAGCCTCCTCTACTTCCCCTAAATCACAATCTTTTTTGATGTAGCTATCCACACCAGCTTTCAATGCATTGACTAGCGTATGACCACTTTGCTGGGTGGTGATGGCCAAAATTCGCGTAGATGAGCGGCATGCCTTAATGGCACGAACAACATCTATGTCAAAACCTTCTGAAAGGAAATCTACAACAACCACATCCGGAGCAAAGGACTGTACGAGACCTGTCAAAGATTCTCCGTCCGAAGCCTCACCGATGACCTCGACTCCTTCAATTTGGCGAACCATGTTCCTTACACCGAGCCGAAACAAGGCACTGCTGTCCCCAATGGCGAGATTCGTACGTGAGGGGATGGACATATCTAGTGCTTGGAACGATTCCCCGCAAAGATAGATGACGGCTTGTCAAGCCAATGTCAAAGTCGCCATAGGAGACCATCCTCGGCGATTAAAACATTTTCATGTTCTTTTGACGCTTCAAGTCGCAATGGCTCCAAATCTTTGTACCGCAGGCTGACATGCCCCAGCACCAAGGTTTCCACACCAGCTTGCCTGGCCAATCTACCAGCCTCCTTCGCGGTGCTGTGATATGTTGATTTTGCGCGTGCCGCATCTGCTTCATTGAATGTGGCGTCGTGATAAAGCAACGTCGCACCCTCCGATGCGAGCCGAAGATTTTCGCAAGGCCTCGTATCCGCCGAATAGACATAACTTCTCGACGGTCGGGGTGGCGATGTGCACCACATCTCCGGCTGCAGCAACTCCCCTCCATGTTCAACGGTTTCTCCTCTTTTAAGTGCTTGACGGACATCAAAAGGCAATCCTGACTCCTTCGCTTTTTGACCATTCAATTTCCATGGCAATGAATGCTCTTCAATTCGCAATCCACAACAGGGAATGCGGTGTTTCACTGGAATGCTCGCAAACCGGAAGTGCTTCACTTCATGAAAAATCTCTGTCCTCTCCTCAGACCACGAATGCAAACGGATTTCGAATGACAAATGCGCCTGAATGGCTTTCCATGTTTGTTGAAGCCACGCGCCCAAATCTGGCGGCCCCCAAATGTCCAAGCTGTCCGTACGTCCCAACAAGGACATGGTACTTAGTAGGCCTGGCAAACCCAAAACATGGTCGCCATGCATGTGACTGATAAAAATACCCTTCAGTCTTTGAAAGCGCCTTTTGTTTTTACGCAATGCCAGTTGGACACCCTCCCCAGCGTCAATCAGAAAAATCTGACCATGAATGTCCACAAATTGTGACGTCGTACCTCTTTGGAGAGATGGCACAGCAGCGCCTGTGCCAAGAAACACCACTTCAAAAGTCATCACGTGAAAACGTGATCGCGCATTTAATGCTGCACGAGAATGCGCTTGAAGGTCGACCCTTTGCCGCCAGCCACACGAAGTAGGTACAACCCTTCTGCACAATTTTCGAGGTTTACCACTTCTGTACTCCTTCCGAAGCCTGAAGTAACCACCTGCCCGCTCAGATCAAAAAGGGACCAAGTCACGCCAATGGGAAGTCCTGTGATGATAAGGCTTTGATTCGCCGGGTTAGGAAATACGCTCCAGCTCAAAACATCTGCCTCATTCAACCTGGTCACGACTTCAATCCCCTCAACTTCAACGGAACATCCAATGCTGTCAACGACGAGGACACTGAAGCTTCCTCCATCTAATCCACCCAGAGATGGACCTGTCCCCAAAATCAAACCTGAGTCATCAAACCACGTAGCTGTCCAAGATCCTTCGGCGTCGATGACCTCTACTTCAAGGGCACCGTTGGATTGATTTTCATCGGCATCCGTCACGCTGACCTCAGCAGAAATGGTACAATCCAAACCCTCATCAATGACAACCCATCCGCCAAACTCACTCTGACATTCTTCTGTAGTCACCAATACACTGAAAGTGCCAGGATTTGCAACGGTCACCGTATTTCCAGTTCCAATTTGAAGACCTGAAGAATTGAACCAGGCAATTTCTGTGGCTGAAACACCTTCAGCCAATGTTACTGTCAGCTCTCCCTGCACGCCATTCAAACTGTTGGCATTTGATACATCCACACCCGCAATGAGGGGACAATTCACACGTAGGCTGAAATTGTCAAATGTGTAGGGGACGTTGAAGGGCGTAAATATGGTGGCCCAAGCTTGAACATCAATGGATATGCGATACAAACCAGCACGATTTGGAGTGCCTTGTATGGCTCCACAGTACTGGCCTCCTCCTAAGAATGTGCCGTCGTTGGGTGAGTCATTGTTGTTGTTGAAGACCACCTCCAATCCGATGTCCCCTGCGTGGAAAACCTCAGCCGTCGCGAGATCTGTAAAGACAATTCCCGAATACACCCCATTGCCATCAATCGCATCCTGCAGCACAATGACACTGTCGACGGGGAGCGTCGGAGGATATGTCGAATCAATCCCCGCAGCCGTTTCTGGTATCAAAATGTGGAGTACATCGAAGTAAGACTCATCCAGCATGCCATTTTCAAAAGACTCGTCTTCCAGAGGGTCGGGTGAAACACCAAATTCAGCATCACCAAAATCGAAGTCGATGTCACACTGGCTATAGACCGAAGCCGTGGCGAGCATGCCAAGGCTCAGGAACAAAATCTGAGCGTATTTATTCATGTTTTTAAGATGTAATTTATCCTTCTGAAGCTTCGTCTGAAGTGCCCAATTCCTTTTCTGTGGCGTCCATGTAAACGAAGTCAACAGCCTCACTTAATGTGGGCGTGATGTTGAGGACGCGGTCCAATTGAGAAATTTGGACCAACTTTTCGACCGTGGGCTGTAAGCCACAGAGCACGAATGTCCCATGCTCATCACGGCACATTCGATTCCCAACCAACACCGCACTTAATCCACTGGAGTCGCAATACCGCGACTCAGTCAAATCCAAAACAATGTTGAGGTGCCCAGATTTGGCAAGCTGAACCAATTCGGCTTTCAGGTCTGGGGCGTGCAAAGCATCCAATTTTTCAACTGTGCTTGTCACAATGGCGACTCTGTCGCGGTGTTCGATGGTAAACTTCATGGTGAATCGTATGGTCAAATATAGGTCGGACGAGCGTGTGGTTTTAACCTCGGCCCTGAGCAAGCAAATAAAGTACAGCCATGCGCACCGCAACACCATTTTCCACTTGGTCCAAAATGATTGCGTGTTTGCTGTCGGCCACTTCACTGCTAATTTCCACTCCCCGGTTAATGGGTCCCGGATGCATGATGATCAGCGCCTTATCGGCTTGCGCAAGTCGGGGCAAAGTAAGTCCGTAGTTCATGGTGTACTCACGCAACGAAGGAAAGAATCGAACAGCGTCCGTGTCCCCTTGGCGCTCGAGTTGAATGCGCAACATGTTTAACGAATCTGCCCACCGAATGGTCTCATCCAAATCGTGACTCACCTCAACTCCCAACTCAGACAGGTGCCGAGGAATCAAGGTATGTGGGCCACAAACCCGAACATTTGCCCCAAGCAGCTTCAATGCCAAAATGTTAGACAATGCAACCCTTGAGTGTTGGATGTCTCCGACAATCGCAATGTTTTTTCCCACCAAATCATCGCCCAAATTCTGACGCAAACTGAATGTATCGAGCAAAGCTTGGGTGGGATGCTCGTGCGTTCCATCTCCCGCATTGACGATGGGTACATCAATCTTCGATGCCAAGAATTGATGCGCCCCAGGATGAGGATGGCGCATCACAACCATGTCCACCTTCATGGCCAAGATGTTGTTGACTGTATCCACAAGTGTCTCGCCTTTTTTCACAGAAGAACCCGCCGCCGAAAAATTCACAACATCTGCAGAGAGGCGCTTCTCAGCAAGTTCAAATGACAACCTGGTCCGAGTAGAATTTTCAAAAAAGAGGTTTGCCACTGTCAAATCTCGCAGCGAAGGAACCTTTTTTATGGGCCGATTCAGGACATCTTTAAATTCCTTTGCCGTGGCATGAATCAAATCAATGTCGTCGCGTGTGAGTCCACGAATACCGAGTAAATTTTTGGTCGACAAATTCGGTGTATCACTCATGACGGTTTTGTATTCAGGAGTATCACGCGATCCTTTTCATTTTCTTCACTCCATTCAACTTTGACATGCTGAGCACCAATGCTGTCGACCTGCTTTCCGATGAAATTCGGCTCAATGGGCAATTCACGGGAAAATCGACGATCAATCAAAACAACCAAGGAAACAGACTTTGGGCGACCATGCGCCAGCAACGCATCCAATCCCGCTCGAATGGTTCTTCCAGTGAAGAGTACGTCGTCCACAAGTACGACGTGCCTCTCCTCCACTGTGAATCCCATGTCATTGACATTGGGAGACAACGGCTTTTCATGGGTTCTGAAGTCGTCTCTAAAAAACGTCACATCCAACTTTCCACAATGAATGTCTGTCCCGGGTATCAATTCCTCAAGACGCATTTTCAAGCGATCCGCAAGCCGAGATCCTCGAGGTTGAAGCCCAACCAAGTCGGTACAAGAAAAATCGTGGTGCTCGATCAACTGATGCGCCAGCCGGTCGAGAATGAGCGCAAACTGCGCTGGAGGAATCAAAACCTGGTCCTGCATGATTCTCGGCGAAGATACGGGCAAAAAAAAGGAGACCAAACGGCCTCCTTTCTCTCTAGATGTTGCAAAGAATTAAGCATTGTCGTCCTTCTTTTCATCCTTGGCAGACACTTCTGCTGAAGCAGCTTTGTCCTCGGATGCTGAGGGTTCCTCCGTCGGCTTTTCCTTCTTTTTTGCAGCAGCCTTCTTCTTGGACGCCGTCGTCTTCTTAGGCTCCGCTTTTTTCTTAGGCTCAGCTTTTTTCTTAGCCTCAGCTTTTTTCTTTGGCTCAGCTTTCTTCTTTGGCTCGGCCTTTTCCTGAGGCTCGGACGCGTCCGTTGCATCATTCACCTCTTTTGACTCGGGCTCCTCCTTAGACTCGGCAGTCTCAATTGACTCAGCAGCTTTCTTCGAGGCAACCTTCTTTTTTGGTGCCGCCTTCTTTTTTGGTGCTTCATCTTCTGAATCACCGTCCATTTGCTCCTTGAGTGCCGTCAAAACATCCAAGTCACCAAATGTGCTTTTCTCCACACTTGCATTCACTGAGTCCATCATTCGGGTGGAGCCTCCTCCTGAAGTACGGGATTTCTTGGTCCCTTCAGACTTGGCTGGTCCCTCCTCGTGGGTGCGCAAGTGACTCACCGTAATGCGCTTGGCGTTGCGATTGAATTCCAAAACGACAAATTCGTCTTGGCTATCAACGCCTAACGTGCTGCCATCTTGCTTGACCAAATGCTTGGAGTGACAAGTACCTTCCAACCCGTAAGGAAGGGCGATGGTTGCGTGACCGCCTTCGACTTTAACAACAGTCGCTTGATGCTTGCTTCCTACAGAAAACACACTTTCGAATACTTCCCATGGATTTTCCTCGAGTTGTTTGTGTCCGAGGCTCATGCGACGGTTTTCCTTGTCTAACTCAAGCACGACAACCTCAATGTCGTCTCCCACATTGCAAAACTCAGAGGGATGCTTGATTTTCTTGGACCAGCTGAGATCAGAGATATGCACAAGCCCATCAATGCCCTCTTCCAATTCCACAAACAAACCGAAATTGGTAAAGTTGCGCACCGTGCCTTTCTGCTTTGATTCCACGGGGTACCTCACTTCGATGTCCTCCCATGGGTCTTGTGAAAGTTGCTTGAGGCCAAGGGACATCTTGCGCTCTTCTCGGTCAATGCCCAAAACCACACACTCGATTTCATCATTCACGTTGAGGAAGTCTTGTGCACTTCTAAGGTGTTGTGACCAAGAAATTTCGCTAACGTGCAAAAGACCCTCCACACCTGGAGCAATCTCTACAAAAGCCCCGTAGTCTGCCATGACTACAACGCGACCTTTAATTTTGGTTCCTTCAGCCAAGTCCTCTGACAATGCATCCCATGGGTGAGGCGTCAGCTGCTTCATACCCAGTGCGATGCGCTTTTTGTCGTCGTCGAAGTTCAAAATCACAACGTTGATTTTCTGATCCACTTCAACCATCTCCTCAGGGTGTCCAACGCGGCCGTAACTCATGTCTGTGATGTGTACCAACCCGTCGACACCTCCCAAATCCACAAATACGCCGTAAGAAGTGATGTTTTTAACACTACCCTCAAGGACCTGGCCGACTTCGAGACCCTGAATAATGAGGCGCTTTTGCTCCTCGAGTTCAGCTTCAATCAGAGCCTTGTGAGAAACAACTACGTTCTTGAATTCTTGATTGATTTTGACAACCTTGAATTCCATTTGCTTGCCTACGTACTCGTCAAAGTCCCGGATTGGCTTTACGTCTACCTGAGAACCTGGCAGGAACGCTTCTAGACCAAAAACGTCGACAATAAGACCGCCCTTGGTTCGGCATTTTACCGTGCCCTGGATGATCATGTCTTGGTCTTTCGCTTGGTTTACTTGATCCCAAGCATGGTAAATACGAGCAGTTTTGTGGCTTACCACAAGTTGGCCATTGGCATCTTCTTGTTTTTCAATGAAAACAGGGACCTTGTCGCCAGATTTCAACTCTGGGTTGTACCGGAATTCAGATGCGCCGATAACACCCTCCGACTTGTAGCCAATGTTGACCACCACTTCCTTCTTGCCAATCGAAATGACCGTTCCTTCAATGACTTCCTTCTCCTTGATCAAGGTCAAACTCGACTCGTACAAATCTTCGAGCCTCTTGCGCTCGTCAGGGCTGTATTCATCTTGCTCACTTTCAAAAGCATCCCAATCAAATTCACCTGTGGGCTTGGCCAACTCACGCGGCTCAGTGGGTGTTTCTTCTTTCACATCCTCGGAATCCGGAGATTCCTCACTGTCCGCAGATGTCAAATCGTCCTGAGAAGAAGGCTTTTCAGCCTGTGAGGTGTCGTCATTTGACTCGTCAGAAGATGATTCGGGAGCAGATTCAGTTGCTTGATCAGCAGCCTGTTCTGCTGCTTCGCTGGCCTGGACGTCTTGGTTCTCCAAGTTCTCGTTTTCCGGCTTTTGGGTGTCGTCGTTCATACGTCACCAATGTTTGTGCCTCGCTGCAGGGGGCGCGGCGGAGTGATACTTCCTTTGCCCTGCCAAAAGTTGAATGGGGCGCAAAACTACACTCCTCAGCCCGGAAAAACAACACAGCAAGGCACATTTCAACCTCAGCGAGAGAGCACCACCAGCCTTTCCACACGCCCTATTTTTGAATCAACAAGGACATAAACTCCAAATAAACCCTGAGGAAGGACAGAGGTGCCAGCGGGCATCTGTGCGACTTCCCTTCCATCCAATGTCCTCAGGAATGCAGGATATCTCAATTGGATTGTGGCGTCGCCTGTCAACAGGTTGCTCCCGAGAATAATTCGCTCGCTTGTGGGCGACCAACTTGAAACGCTCTCGGTGCAATCGTTGCATTGATTGGGTGTGGGATTCGATCTCCATTCAAAAGATCCAGTGCCGTTGGGAATTCTTGCGTAGGAGTCGTCTGGTTGGCTGGCACCAAAGTGAACGCTGTCCGCAATGGTAAATCCATCGGGCGAGCGCAACACCAGGGACTCTCCATCATTGTTCAATCGGAATTTCATGTGATTCCATCCTTGCTCTGAATCGTCATCTGCCCATAGGAGCAGATATCCCTGAGGTTCAATCACAGCATCGGATCCTGCATCAATCGGAACGCGCCATTTGGTGGGGTTATTCAACCTGTCGGTGAGATAGTACCCGGACAAATCGATGGCTTCCTCGCTGAGATTGTGAATTTCAACCCAATCCTCAAGCTCTCCTGCATCATCCAGCAATCCACCAAGGCTATAGGTCACACACTCATTGATAACTACAGGAGCAGGCGGAACAATCACCAGCGAATTGGTGACTCGTGGCGTTGGTGTGTCGAAAAACACAAAATTTCCAGCGCCATCAAATTCTCGACCAAATGAAACGTTGGGAACCGTCGTCTCAATGTGATATTCATCTGCAACAACCATGTCTGGTCCGAGGAGCCAAATGGTCTGACTTTCAACATTAGGAACCAAGTCAAGGTGATGACCTCCCTCCTCAGGCTCCCCATCTAACCACAACAACAAAAACCCCTCTCCCTCAATGGTCGTTTCGACCGGATTGTCAATCGGCAAGGTGTAAGAATCACCACCCAAAACGCCAATGGTATATCCCCCCAAATTGACTTGCGAAGCATTGGGGTTGTAAATCTCCAACCACGGCTCAAACTCAAAAAGTTCATCCACCAATACACTTGTGTTTTCGAGCAACACTTCATTGATGTACAAGAATGGCGTGGGAACAGCCGTTTGAAAATTCTCAGCTTCCGGAGTAGGTACATTAAAGTATTCCCACGTGTCACAGCCGTCACAAGACCTGCCGTAACTGATGTCTGTTTGCTGAGGAGGATAAACGAGGGAATCCAAAACCGTCATACCATCCGGTTCAGTGAGCCAAAGTCCCTCGTTCTCTGAACTCAATTTGAAATTGGCGTGCAGAACACCTTGAGCGCTGTCCTTGTCCAACCATATGATCATGTGGTCTCCAGGTGGCAGAAAGGTCGTGCCAGGATCTGTATCCGGAATGGTGTATTTGGTCAGATTCTCCGGGTCGTCTGACAAGTGGTAGCCTGAAAGTTGAATCAATCCTCCAGGATTGTATATCTCGACCCAGTCATCAAACTCAAGAAAATCGTCGTAATGAATAAGGTCGTTGGAAGTCATGATCTCATTCAAGATTGGAGTTTGGGTCCTGCCAATCAAGACGTAAAGCAGCATGAATGCCGCGAAAATGACCGGTCGCATTGATCCATGATTGCCCTGCGTATTATTCATGCTGATGGTTTGTCATCTACAAACGGTCATTCCTGGACCAGCGTTGCGTTGGTGAATCCTTCTGATGAAATCGACCTTAGCAACTGTTCCGCTTCGTCAAGGTCGTTCAAAGAGCGTGAAAAATAGGTCGTTTGACCGAACAACTGAACACTTCGAACCCCCCAATCAGCGGCTTTGATGAGCAACGACGCCACATCTTGAGATGGTACTGTGCCATAATACTTGGCGATGTCCACATGCCATGAGCTCGCTTCGCCCGCCAAAACGAGATTAGAAGACACCAATGCAGGTGAAGCATGGGCCTCCATATGCTCGATTCCAGATTGCTCTTGACCGCTTGGTCCATCCAAATCCTCGACCGAGCCACCTGAAGGTGACGCATCCGTGGGACTTTCATCGACCACCACTTCAGTCACATTATCCTCATTTGTCTCATGATTTGTGTCTTCCAGGGCCAAGAATAAATCGTCGGACATCTCCTCTTCCGGTCTTACAACTTCTCGTTCACCATCTTTCAATCGTACGATGAATGCATCTTCAAATGCATCGAATTGTTGAAGTTCTGATAGCCTTGACATTGTAGATTCTTTGTCCTGTCTTATGCCGGCGTACCATCTGGCCAACCCGTCGTTAAAAGGCTCGTAAATCAATCGTTCGCCTGCCATTTCAATCCATTGCTTTTCAGGCAAACCACGAAATGCACCAACTTGAACAGCGTACCACGTCCCACGTAAATTCCCCAAAGCTACTGGTGCTCCATTGGCCCATAAATCCTCATGGCCCCATTGATGCGATTCTGAGTATCCTTCACTTGAATTTGGGGCCATTTCACCATACGCAATGGCCGATGAATCCACAGATAACGTGGCCGCATCATCAGTTTGCAATTCTGCCTTTGTGGCTTCCCTCTCCGTCAAATCAATGCTCATTTGAGGAATCAAGTTTGTCCAGCCATTCTCGTCTCGAAACACCTCGTATGAATCGAGTATACGTTGGCGCATCAACCATGACTCGATGGACTGCATCAGGTTGGACGATGCCTTCCGTGGGAAAACCAAGATCCATCTCTTGAGTCCATTCTTTCCCTGCTGCTCTTCGAGTGCAGTACCTGCTGGCAAAGATTCCAATTGTGGTTCTTGCTTAAACCAACCCAAATGAACACCTCTTGACCCCACGACATCAGGTTGGGCAAACGCCATTTGTGAGGTTGTGTCAACGCCCACTTCCTCAGCATTTTCGCCTTGCATCCAAGGCTCGTCTTGGTTCACTTCGAGATCGTCGTTGGGCAACTGAACCGACAACGTTTCTTCGCTGACCAAAAGAGAATTCGGATCCCTGTCATTTTGAACGGACTTTGCCCACTCCACACGCATGTCCGAGAGGTGCTTCTGCGCTTCACGAGGCCAATTTGGAATGCAGGCTTGTATTTGTTCTGGCGACCGATGCTTCCAATTTGGATGACACATCCACAAAGTCGCAACCCAGGTTGCCTCAAGCACCTGAATTGCTTCACGAGCATCTAATATTTCATCTGAACGCTTCAAAAGAGCTTCCAAAAGCTCTGACTTTGATTTCATCAAAACACCTTCGTGTGAACTCGTCTGGACCTCCGGTTTTGGCCTCTCAGAATCAGTCAATTCCCCGAAGGTGCTTCCGTTTGTAATTTGAACAGACCGAGCAGCGTCACGAATGAGTTCGCTGGGGCGCATCACACCACCACGTTTCATTCGCTCAGACACCCATGACGACAATTCGCTGAACCACTCATTGGTTTCTTGAGACATCGCCGCCAACCTTTCATCCGAAACTTCAGAAAGCACCAATCCATCAGACTGGTGTTGAAGCCAAATGGATGTCCAATCCGCATTCAACGTTTCAATCAAATTGGAGTCTGACAACGCTGTGAC
>Ga0160422_10001536_pt1 | contig 14435 bp, 16 predicted proteins | sample Fk160mmetaG_FD_108192 | JGI IMG/M metagenome (GOLD analysis project Ga0160422, IMG submission 108192) | Marine microbial communities from the Central Pacific Ocean - Fk160115 60m metaG | ecosystem: Environmental > Aquatic > Marine > Oceanic > Photic zone | place: The Central Pacific Ocean...
ATGAATTTTATATCGTAGATAATTTTTTGAAGACCTTCTTTATGACTGTTAATGATTTGGTCTTAGCATTTTCCATTGAAAAAATAATTCTGGGAGGATCCATCATAAATTCTTTAGAGCCGATGTTAGCTTCCGCGCAGAACTATCTTATCTCTGAAGTAAATCCCAAATATTCTCAATTAATAGAGAAACTCCAAGCCATCCTCTTATTAGAGGATGAACCTGGAATTTTTGGTTGCTTGGACCTTTTGAAAAATACCGATTGAGTATTAGCTCGTTGGCACTTCCGCTGAATTGTAATATCTGGGTTCAAGACAATCTGAAACCATGTTCCAATTGTCCTCAACTTCTGGGTTAAGATTTTGCCACTCTGCTTCAAAGGCTTGCCTTGCCTCTTCAGATTGGTAAAAGTTTCCCCAAAAAAAATCTACTTCGTCTGTTTCATAATCGGGTCCTAAAATCACATAACTAAAAGGACCAGGTAAGGATTCGGCATTATTCAAAAACATCTCAAGTTGATTTATCACTTCTCTAAGATCTTTGCCCTCTTTACCATCCTTGTATAAACACTGATAGTATTCTGAAACAAAATCACTCGGTTCAAATTCACCAAACGTGTCATTCGCTCGAGCGATGTAAGCATCAAAGGAAAACTTTTTTTCGCCATCGCAAGAAAGAATTTCAGCTGTTTCTTCTGTCCAAGCGGTTACGTTTTCGTTTGTGTTCCAAATTTTCCAAGCTGCCTCTGCATCAGTTTTAGAATTCCAAATCAACTGCCAAAAGCCATCTTCTTCATCTTCAGATAATCTTTGTACATGCTGGATTCCATAAGCTGATACCAAAGGCGAGTTTACCTCTACCAAAAGATCTTGCCATTCAGGCAAAACATCGTTTCTAAAGTTTTCTGCAGAGTAGTAAACCCCTTCTTGACAGGGAACATACTCCATATAAAACATTTGAGGGTATACATCTGAACCAAGATTTGAAAAGGATAAATCTGTTTCATCGCCTGAAGAACTACAAGAAATTATCAACAAACAAAAGGAAACAATTAAAAATATCTTTTTCATTTTATTCAACGAAATCTTGAAGGGTCATAGCTGAGTCATAAACCCTAACGTTTCTAACGATTTCAAATTCTTGCCATTCAACAAGTTTATCCATCTCTCTATCAAAAGGAGATACTCCGGTATCTCTCGCAGCAGAATCCTCCCACTCTTCCATTTCTGCTAATGACTCATAACCCACCGTGATTAAGTGAGTTTGCATGCCTCCACCAGCGATTCGTTCTGACAAATTAAATTGACCTGGAAAGGAATCTTTAACTGCCTTATCTAGATCTTCGGTGGCCTCTAATATATCTCCTACGTTGGAGGGCTGAGTTCGAAATGGATAGATTACCCAAACAGTATCTTTATTTGTGGGGGTTCCATAGTTTTGAATGAATTTGTTGATTCTAGTGCCGATGTTTTCAGAATTGGAATTTAATACTGAAAAATACTTTCTTACTTCCTCATTATTTGGATCATTCAACTTAGCGATCCAGATTTCATGTTCGGCGAGACTTGGCTGAAGAAGTACAAAGGAATGGGTCTCTTCGACTTTCCCACTCGCAATGTATGCATTTAAATGCAAAGAGCCTTTGAAATTATTTTTTACAAAATCTGACTCCATGAATTTGTCAGTTGCTGCAACAATCTTTGCAGCATTCTGTGCGCTGTCTACCTTTATAAGATACTCGATCCATGTAGGCGCGGAAAAGCTTAAAGAACTTGCTAAAGCTAAAATTAAGATAATTAGATTTTTCATTTTTTCTCCTAAAAATTTAGATCATTACTATAACAAAGTTATAATACATTGGTGTTTGTGAGAGTTATTATTATTGTTCTTCTTCTTGCGTCATGCGCCTCTGGGTTTATCGTAAAGGTAGATTCAGACGAATCCTTTTCAGCAAATAAATATAAAGACTTTGAAATCTTTAAACCTGATCCATTTAACACTAACGAGGATGAAGAAGAGAATCCTATAAGGATCAACAGAGTTGCTAAAGCTCTTTCGGATTCTTTAACTGAACTTGGTTTGAATGAAAAAGAAAATTCACCATTGAAGATTAGTTTTGCGGTCAAAGAGAGGGAAAGATTTAAGCAGATAAGTTCTTCTCATTTTTTTTATGGTTTTAGAAACGATCCTTTCTCCTATAGATTTTATGCAAATGATCATCCATCAATTAATTATTTATCAGTTAAATTTTTTGATAAAGAACTTGATAAGGTTGTTTGGTACGCAAATATGAGAATTAATGTTGCTTCTCTAGACAAGCAAGAATTGACAGATGAAGTTATTTCAAAGATCTTATCAAAATATCCTAAAAGTATATAAATGCACTTTTTTTGTGCATTTTTTGCACTAATTTAGACATATTCCTAAAAAAGCTTTTTGCTAAAGTTTGTTTATACATATTAAGGGGAATTTTATGGATACTGGTAATACCGCATGGATATTAACTTCCACAGCATTGGTTTTGTTTATGACTTTACCTGGATTGGCTCTTTTCTACGCCGGTCTTGTGAGGGCAAGCAATATTCTCTCAGTTTTGATGCATTGTTTTACTATTGCCTGCATCAGCTCTATCGCTTGGTTAGTAATTGCATATAGTTTAGCTTTTAGTGGAACAGGCGCTTATGTTGGAGATTTAGGCAATCTTTTTTTGGCTAGTTTATCTAGAGAGAGTATGTCTGGAGATATTCCCGAAAGCGTTTTCTTCATGTTTCAAATGACTTTTGCAATAATCACTCCTGCTTTAATAGTTGGAGCTTATCCTGAAAGGATAAAATTCAGTTTTGTTGCTGTCTTTTCTCTACTCTGGGTAATTTTGATTTATGCACCTATCGTTCATTGGATATGGGCCGAAGGTGGATGGCTTTACGAAATGGGTATTCGAGATTTTGCCGGTGGATTAGTTGTTCACTTGACTGCAGGAATAACTGCTTTGGTTATTGCTTTCTTCTTAGGACCAAGGGATGGATTCCCAAATTCGGTTCAACCTCCTCACAACCCAGGACTAACGATGATGGGCGCTTGCATGTTATGGGTTGGTTGGTTTGGCTTTAATGGCGGAAGTGCTCTAGCTGCAAATGGAGATGCGGGAATGGCAATTTTAGTAACTCATATCTCAGCTGCGACAGCAACTATTGTTTGGATCATCATTGAAAAAATTAAGTTTGGAAAATCTTCTTTGGTAGGAGCTGTTACTGGTTGTATCGCGGGTTTAGCTTCCATTACTCCAGCTAGTGGTTCAGTTGGTCCAATGGGTGGCTTAGTCATAGGTTTGATTGCAGGAGGAGTATGTTATTACATGGTCAACATCGTAAAAGAAACTTTCAATATAGATGACTCTTTAGACGTTTTTGCTGTTCACGGAGTTGGTGGATTATTAGGAATTTTGCTTATTCCTTTTTTAACCGCTGAAAGTTATGGGGGCATCGGTTATGATGAAGGATCAAATTTTGGAGATTTGATGACTACACAAATCATCGGAGCAGTTAGCGTAGGTTTATTTACTTTGATTGGCTCAGTTATCTTATTGTTGATCATCAAATCCATATTTGGCTTGAGAGTTTCAGATGATTCTCAGGAAGAAGGTCTGGATGTTGCTGAACATGGTCAGTCAGGTTACAAACTCTAAACAAGAAAATTAAAAATGAACTCTGGGATCTTTATTTTAGGCGGAGTAACTTTTTTAGTGGCTTTTTTGCTTTTTAAAATTAGCGCTTTTATTTTCTTACTCCATGACATTAAAGAGGGAAAAGAGAGATCTTGGTTGAAACTCTTCCAAGTGTTCATTGTTGATCTATTAATTTTGATTATCGGAGTCATTGGTACAGGTATTCTTTTCATGACTTTATTAAAGATGGCTCATGGATAAATGCAAACCAAGCTTACTTTAGGTTATTTAGGATTTTTACCATTTGCAGCACTAACGATCTTGCCTTGGATTCTTGGAGAAGATTATGAAAAAATTTCATTCCAATTGTTGGTTGCTTACGGAGGCATAATTATTTCATTTCTTTCAGGAATAATTTGGGGAGTAAATACTTCAACCCAAAAGAATTTAACAATCTCAATTGTCTTTTCTCTTTTGGGATTTGGAGCAATTTTATTAGCTTGGATAAATCTAATTTATGCAATGAGTTTATTGTTTTTTCTTTTTTACTTTTTTTATCTTTTTGAATCAAAAACAAATCCGCAGTTTTCAGATGCCAACTACATGAATCTTAGGAAAAATCTAACTTCAGGAGTATGTGGATGTTACATGTTTTCAATTGTTATTCTGATTTATTAAACTAGAAAAGGTGAAGTGGACAAAGAAAAAAGCTAATAATTGGTATGATGAGCAGCCTTGGCTTGTAGGTTGTAATTTCTTACCAAGTACTGCAATCAATCAATTGGAAATGTTTCAGGAGGATTCTTTCGATGAAGATACCATCAAAAGAGAATTGAATTGGGCTAAAGATCTAGGGTTTAACTCCTTGAGAGTGTATTTGCATGATCTGCTTTGGTCGAGGAGAGATAAATTTAAGAAAACTTTTGAAAAATTTCTAGACCTTTGTCGCGAAAGGAACATCAAGCCAATTATTGTTCTTTTTGATGACTGTCACAGGCCCTATCCAAAACTAGGCAAGCAACCTATGCCTGTTAAAGGGGTTCATAATTCTGGCTGGAAGCAAAGTCCAGGTATGGCACTAGTCAATGAAATACATGAAAAGAAAATTGATGCAAAAGAATTGAATAGATTGAAAGAATTCATTCAAGGAATGTTAAGAGATTATGCAAATGACGAAAGAATTTTGATGTGGGATATTTATAATGAACCAGGCCAATTTGGTATGGGCGATAAAGCTCTTGAATTACTTAGATATACATGGGAGTGGGCTTATGAGGTAAGACCATCGCAACCTCTTACTTCTTGTTTAGATGGTTCCATTGGTGAGGAAATTTTAAAACTCAATGGCGAAAATTCAGATGTAATAACCTTTCACACTTATGAAGCTGAAAAATTAGAGCCTACTATTGAAAGGCTTAAAAATTTTCAAAGACCCCTATTGTGCACTGAATACATGGCAAGAGAATTTGGTACTACTTTTGAATTCTCGCTTCCAATCTTCAAAAAAGAAAATGTAGGATGTTTCAACTGGGGATTAGTAGCAGGAAAGAGTCAAACTCATTTTAGTTGGTCTACGATTTTAGAATTGAAAAAGAAAAAAGAAAATGGAGAATTTTTAAATGGTAAAGACGGAATACCAGAACCCGATGAATGGTTCCACGACATCTTCAGAGTCGATGGATCTCCTTACGATGAAAAGGAAATAGAGTTTATTAAAAATATTGTTTCGAGTTAAAAAAAGGCGGGATTATCCCGCCTTTTTTTATTTGCTCACTCGGTATAAAGAGCTCCATTCCAAATAGCCAGTTGAGTTGAGATTTCATTCGCAACTATTGAAGAAAAACTTTGTGTTCTAGAATTAAATCTAGCAAAGCTTTCAGAATCATTGAATGTTGAAAGTTGCTCAATCATTTGTTGTTGGTTCTCATAACCAGCCCATACAAATAAAGACTCGCCATGAAGAGCGCCTGCAAAAGCAACTTTCATGCCATAAGAGTCTCCGGCAATACCCTCTTCTTCTATCTCCTCAATCATTTTATCCCATTCTCTGAGGTATCGTGGAAAGTCAGTTGTTTCTACGCGCCAGACATAAAAAACTTTATTTTTATCAACGTCTGCGGCTGTGATTTTTTCTCTGATATTCATATATACAGATTCAGAAATGTTCTGGGTGCCATTTTGGGCAGCTGTAGCTAACAAGTTAGCAACTGCTGGAGAAGTTGTCGCCATGTCGACAGCTTTTTGGTACGAAGCAGCATCCGGATAATAAAATTCTATAGAATGAGTTGTTTGATCAGTGCCATTTGCATTAGATGCATAAAGAGCGGCTGTAATTCCAAGACTTTTAAAGTCATCTGACTCCATATATCTGCTTACATTTTGAAAGGTTGCTAATGGATTAAGAGAACTCACTCCAAAAGAAGCATGCATTCCTGTAGCTGTAAACTGTTGTGCTAAAGCAGAAGTACTTATGGTTAAGAAACTTATCAGTATTATTTTAATTAATTTCATTATTTACCTCCAACTATTGCTTTGGCCAACCTTTTACAGGTATAACGACTGAAGTATTGATAACTTTTCTATTATTCCCAACTTTCCTTGAAAATTTAGCAAAATCCGAAGAAGTTGTTAAAGTTTGCTGATTGGCAGTTAAAGAATCAAAGTCAGATGCTCCAATATAAACGAAATGAGTTGATTGGTCGTTTCCGGCAAAAGCACGATTAATGCCATAGGAACCATTTACTGAATCTTGTGCTGATAATGAATCCATCATTTCTGTCCAAGCCTCAATGTAAGCTGTCTCGTTTTTTAAAGTCACATCATATCTTAAAAAGATAGCGTCTTTGGTCCAATCTCCAAACTCAGCAACGGGTAGATTCAAAGAATTTCTCACCTGGCTTGCTGAAGAAACAAATGACTGAAGCATAGCAGCTGCTTCAGGACAAGAATTCGCTAATTGTCCTGCCTTTTGAAAGTCTGCTCTAGTTTCAAAGGATAAGATCAGAAAGTGTGTTGCTGGCGAGGACCCGTTTATGGTTTCTGCCATTAGGGTCATATCAGCAGGAAATTTTTTTCCACATTCTGAGGATGCGAATTTATCTATTGCTCCAACGATTGCAGGAGGATTAGATACTTGCATGAAGTAAAAAGCATGCATTTCGTGTCTACCTGTCTCTTCAGAAACTAAGGCAAAAGACAACAAAAATGCAAGAGTAAGGTATGTATATTTTTTTATCATTTTTTTTCTCCTTAAAAAATTGGATATTAAATATAGCAAATCAGATTTTAGTATCAAGATTCAGAGAACTTTTTTACTTCTCGCCAAACTCTCAATAGATTCCCACCAAAAATTTTTTTGATCTCCTCTTTTGTATAGTCTCTATTCAATAACTCTTTAATCAAATTTGGATAGGTTGAAGTGTCCTCTAAGCCAACTGGAAAGTTTCGCCACCCATCATAATCTGAGCCTATGCCCACATGATCAATGCCTACAAGTTCTTTTACTCGGTCTATATGATCTGCAACATCTTTGACAGTCACAACAAGATTAGGATATTTTTTCTTTTCGGCAATGAATTCTGATCCAAAACAAATTTGAATGACGCCTTCGTTTTTAGCTAATTCTTGCAACATGTCATCTGAAACATTTCTCTCAAATCCAGGTACAAAATGCCTCAATGAGCTGTGAGAGGCAATAACAGGTGTCTTTGTTAATTGAAGAACTTCGTAAAAGGCTGCATCAGACACATGACTTATATCAATCATCACACCTTGCTTGTTCATTTCAGCAACTACCTCTCTACCGAAGGGACTTAAGCCGCCCCAGTTTTTATTTTCATCATAAGATGAATCCGAAATATGATTGCTTTTCGAATGCGCCAAAGTAATGTAATTGATCCCCATGTCGGAAAATAATTTTATATTTGAAAGCTTACTTTCAATTGGAGCGCCATTTTCCATTCCGTAAACAACCTGCATAACATCTTTATCATTTGTAATTTCTTCAGGAGACTTCACCAATCTAAATTTGTCGGGATTTTTATCCATGATATCTTCAAGGATCTGGATAAGCTCTTCAGCCATTTCAAAGGCTGTACCTTTTTCTTCCGCTGATGGGGGGGTGAAAATAACAAAAAAAGGTACATTTAGTCCGCCACGTAAGGCTCGATCATAATCAAAATGTAGGGAAGAAGCCTCCGTGATGTCTTCGTATGAGCCATTTTTATCCTGCTGCATATAAAGTTGAATGGGTGTATCTAAATGAGTATCAATAATTAAAATTTCTTGTGCCAATTCTTGAGCAAGATCTTTGATCTCATCTCTTTCTCTTTTTCTATCCATAAGCTTTCTTGCCTTCATGACATCTTGAAGACGTGCTTGATAGTTTTTATCTTGATAATCAGAGAAAGATAAAGGAGCAATTAGTAAAAAAGAAATTAGTGTAAAAAATTTCATCACAATCATGGCAGCCTTATTTTATCTACCATCTGCTCAACTTCAATTGGTGGTTTAGCAGTTAAAGCAGAAACAAAAACAGCAATCACAAAATTCACAAACATGCCTAGAAAACCAATTCCTTCAGGAGAGATGCCAAAAAGCCAATTTTCAGGATTATTCAATTCTGGAGATATGAATTTGAAAAAGATGATGTAACTAGACGTGAATAGCAAACCACCTAACATGCCAAAGATAGCGCCTTCCTTATTTAATCTTTTGAAAAAGATACCCAAAAATATTGCAGGAAATATTGTGGAGGCTGCCAAGCCAAATGCGAAGGCAACGACTTGTGCTACGAAACCAGGAGGATAGATTCCAAAAAGTCCAGCTATGAAAATTGCAATCGCTGCCGAACACCTTGCGTAAAATAGCTCCTGTTTTTCATTGATTTTGGGCATAAAGGTTTTCTTCAGTAAATCATGAGATATCGATGAAGATATTACTAAAAGCAAACCAGCTGCAGTAGATAAAGCAGCTGCTAAGCCTCCAGCAGCTACTAACGCCATTACCCACGCAGGTAATTTTGCAATTTCAGGATTAGCTAACACCATAATGTCTTGATCGATATAAACCTCGTTATCATTATTTTTTGTAATAGGATTTTTTATTTCGCGCTCTCCTTGTGGTCCTCTTGAATCAAGATAATCTGGACGACCCTCTTCAAATGCTTTGCCTACTGAATAATTTATCAATCCGTCTTCATTTTTATCCTTCCAAGCAATGAGGCCGATATTTTCCCAATTTTTAAACCAATCCGGTGAATCCAGATAGCTTTTTTCTTGAATGGATTCAATAAAGTTTACCCTTGAAAAAGCAGCTACCGCAGGTGCGGTCGTGTACAAAATAGCAATGCATATCAGAGCATATCCGGCTGACTTCCTGGCATCACTGACTTTTGGCACAGTGAAAAATCTAACAATTACGTGCGGCAATCCGGCGGTGCCAAACATCAAAGCTGCAGTGATACAAAAAATATCAATATTTGACTTGGTGCTTTCTGTATATGCATTGAAACCTAAATCTATAGAAAGTTGATCTAATTTATCCAATAAATAGGTGGAGCTATTAACTAAAGTATCTCCGAAACCTAATTGAGGTATAGGATTTCCAGTTATCAAAATCGAAATGAATATTGCTGGCACAAGGTAGGCAAAAATCATCACACAATATTGAGCGACTTGAGTGTAGGTAATCCCTTTCATTCCACCGAGTACTGCGTAGAAAAAAACTACAATCATTCCAATAATAACTCCAATGTTTATTTCCACTTCCAAAAATCTTGAAAAGACTATTCCAACCCCTCTCATTTGTCCTGCAACATATGTAAAAGAAATAAAAATTAAGCAAAGTACTGCAACGAGTCGGGCAGTTTTTGAGTAATAACGTGTGCCTATAAAATCTGGAACGGTATATTGGCCAAATTTTCTTAAGTAAGGCGCTAGCAATAGGGCCAATAAAACATACCCTCCAGTCCAGCCCATCAAATATACCGCTCCATCTTTCCCGAGAAAAGAAATCAGCCCTGCCATGGAAATAAAAGATGACGCTGACATCCAATCGGCTGCAGTTGCCATTCCATTTGCAACTGGGTTAACACCTTTCCCAGCAACGTAAAAATCGTTAGTAGATTCTGCTCGCGACCAAATAGCAATGCCAATATAGAGCGTAAAAGAAAGCCCTACAAAAAGATAAGTTAATGCTTGAGCGCTCAATTCTTATCCTCTTTATTGTCTTTCAATTTTTTTTCAATACGATTCATGGCAAAAACATAAACAAAAATAAGAATCACAAAGCCGTAAATGCTTCCTTGCTGAGCGAACCAAAATCCTAATTTGAATCCACCTATTGAAAATTCATCTAAAAAATCCGAAAGAATTATTCCAAATCCAAACCAGATCATAAACCAGATGGATAAGAGAATAATTAATAGCCTTATATTTGCTTTCCAATACTCTTTATCAGTCATATATTTTTTAAAATTCCTTTATGGGTTATTCTAGATTAAATAACAAAAATTTTTTAAAACTTATTATTGATTAGATATGGAAAATAAAGAAACAGTATTAGTCACAGGTGGTTCAGGATTCATTGGATCTCACTGCATTATTCAACTTGCTGCAGCTGGTTATAACGTGAAAGCTACAGTAAGAGATTTATCGAGAACCAATAAACTTAACCAAATACTATTAACTGGTTTAGAAAAACATGAAGGAAAATCAGATCTTTCAGTTGATTGGCATGTGGCAAATTTGTCATCCGATGAAGGCTGGGATGAAGCAGTCAAAGGATGTGATTATGTTTTGCATGTTGCATCGCCAATTGGTACGGAGCTACCTAAGAATGAGGATGAAATGGTGAAGCCTGCTGTTGAAGGAACTCTTAGAGTTCTTAAAGCTGCTTCAAAAGCAGGAGTTAAAAGGGTTGTTATTACTTCCTCTGTTGCTGCAATTATGTATGGCACAGAAAAACAGGGCGTCTTCAATGAAGAGGATTGGACCGATCCAAAAAGTAGAACAACAAACGTATATGCCAAATCAAAAACTCTAGCTGAACAAGCTGCTTGGGATTTTATAAAAAAAGACACCACTGGCATGGAACTTTCCACAGTTTTGCCGGCTATGGTTTTTGGCCCAATTTTGGAAGAAGACTTTGGTGTAAGTGTTGGTGCAATTTTAGATATGATGAATGGTAAATATCCGATTGTCCCAAATTGGGACATGGGTGTAGTTGACGTTAGAGATGTCGCTTCACTTGAATTATTAGCAATGACCAAGCCTGAAGCTGCAGGCAAACGATTTGTTTGCTCAGCAGAAAATATGTTCATGAAAGATCAAAACGAGTATCTCTCGGAACTCTTTCCAGAATCTGCTTCCAAAATTCCAAAGAGAGTGGCGCCAAATTGGCTAATTAAATTTCTAGCGCTTTTTCTGCCTGCTTTGAAAATGATTGCTGAGGGCTTAGGCAAAGAAAGAAGTATGGATTCTTCACAGGCAAGAAATTTATTAGGCTGGAATCCAAGATCTGCTAAAGAGGCTGTAAAGTCTGCCGCTGAGAGCGCCAAAGATTTTGGATTGATAGAAGACTAAGATAGTTTTACTGATATGTCAGCTTTGTTTTGTTAGTTTAGTGAGTTTTTTAGGACCCAAAACTCTTCAAAATATTCTCCAGAATGGGGGCGCTCCTTATAAAGGGAAGTGTAATATCCGCCAAAAACTTTTCCATCTTGGATATCAGACTTAGGTCTTGGATCGCCAATTTCAAACGGCTTGCCTGTATCAGGATTTAATCTCTTCATATTATCTTCTTGATTTTAAGGCAATTTTTTCAAAATCTAGATCTTTAAAAGTAAAAGAAGTCTTTTTCATTAATCCTCCAAACTTTAAATTCCAATCGTAGTGAATACCCAAAACTTCTTTTTTAGGAGGTGAAATTGTGAAAGTAATATCATATAAATCACTGATTCTCCCTGGAAGCTTTACGTTTTGAGCATAATGCAGGTTATCTATTAAATTAAGATGTGGAGTTAATTTAATCTTTTTTGAAGGTCCATTTTTACTTTTGATCTCTGCCGATACATCTAAATAAGCAACAAAACTTTCTGCTGGAGCAGAAGCACTATTATCATCGGTCCATTTAGCAAGCATTTCTATGTGAATATCAGTATCTTTTTCAGCTAAATGTAAACCTCTAGGAAAAATTATATCTTTTGGAGCGCCCTCAAAAATTAACTCAATACCTGGTTGAATAGTTTTTTTGCCGATAATCATTTCTTCACCGAAAAGAGGAACAAAAAAAATAACAAGAATAAAAAGTAAAATTTTATTTGGCACTTTTCAACTCATCAAGCTTGGTAAATCGAAACATGAAAAAAATTTTTTGATTTCTTTATCGTATTTAGTAATCGTAGTTTTCTCAAGCATTAATTCGGATAAAGTTTTTTTTCCACATAGCACTTCGAACCACGATTCTTTACTTAATGAAATACTAAAATCTGAAACTTTTTCCTTATTAACCAATGCAATTGAATTTCTAATTTCATAATTTACGATTTCTCCATTATCAAAGATTAATTCTATGTTCATATCTATTTCTGAAGCTTTTTCAGGAATAAGTAATACTCTCAATAATTTTAACGAATTAGAAGCTTCACGTCTTTCAAGCTCTCTTTTATTAAAACGATAACTCCTAAATCGGCTCAAGTTTAAAGATTGATCAAGTTCCAATGCTCTTGTAATACACCAATTTCTTATGTTGGCTGCTGAAGTCGAATAAGCTATACCTCTTAAAGCAGCTGCTAAACGCTTTCTATCTTCAAGTTCTCCTGCGTCAGCAATTCCTTGATCATTTAAATCTGACCTTACTAGCCATGATGAAAGTTCTACTGCCCAGCGGTAGTCATCTTTTTTCAATGCATCATCAATTATAGTTCTAACTTTTTCTTTGCCTCCAAATCCTGCGATAAGTCTTTTAGAACGTTCTGGAGAAGGAGTTGGGAAAAGGTTAGCCTCGTCTTCATCAAACCACCCAAACAGTCCTGTGTAGATTTGTCTCACATGATGTTCTACAAGGCCGTACAATTGCTGTGTAGTGTAGTGATCATCGAAATGGGATGGTAATTTAATAGAGTTTATAGTTTCATTTATGGTCAAACCTTTGTTTGCACTTCTAACAGTTTGATCCCATAAAAACTGAAGAGAGTCTCGATAGTTAGTTATGATTTTTTTTATTTCTTTTTCTCCTTTGAAAGGAGGTCCGTGAGCTCCAATTAACTTTTCTGCATTTAATGCGGCAAGTTGCTCCAAGCCTTTTATCATAATTCTTGGATCTCGATACTCTTCCCCTCTTATGGCAAAAACGTTGAATAAAACAGGCCATAAAAGATTGTTAATTGCCAGTTTAAGATCAGGAAACCAAATCGTTATGGAGTCAGTGGTATCTGAGGGAGCGGGAAAGAATTCTACTTTTAAGCCCGCAATGGTTGCTTTTGTTGGCTTATCAAAAGTATTTTTTGGAGGAATATAACCGTTAGTAAATGGAGCATGTTCTGGATTTCTAAAAAAATTTCCCAATCCCAAATTGACAATACCATCTGGGCCCTCTTGGGGCATTGATGTTGCAAATTGATGAGCCAATCCTCTACTTACTCTGGGAGCAACTTCTCCGCCGAATCTATCTAAGTTAGCTTGTATGCCCTTATGTCCCCAAATGGGTATGTTTTTGTTTTGTTCAATAAGTGTTTGAGTACCTCCTACATAATGAAAGTGAGTATAAATACATGCAGCAATTTCGGCTTGAGTTTCTTTTCTAATTTCCTTGAGTGCTGCTGCCATTTCTTGGTTACTCTCTCCTGTATCAATGCAAATTAAGCCCTCTGGTCCTTCTACAAAAGATTGATTTGAAAGACCATTGCCAATTAATGACCAAGCATTTTTTCCAACCTTATAAAGTTTTTTTTCAAGCCTTTTACTGTGTTCTAAAGTTTTCGGATGAGCTAACTGACCTTTTGGTCCTGTTTGTGTTTTTCCAGGTTGGAAAGAATCATCTATGCTCATTATTGATCAATTCATTTATTACTTTTTGATTTAGATGAACAGCTGGGAGGAAGATTAATAGTTGGATTTTGATCAAAAAAACCAACTGGGATTAAATGAAATCCACAATATTCAACGGGCATAACTGGCCAGTCTTCTGGACGTGGTAAATGGGTAACTCCAAAAGTATGCCATGTGACTAAATCACATTCGCTGATACTCCTATCTTTAGAAGTCATGTCGTCTAAACCGCCCTCTCCAGAATGCATTACAGTATGTCTTCCCCCGCCAAATCTTTCTTCAGCTTGAAAAGGTGTTGCCCAAATATTATGTTTAGCAAACGAAGCTCTTATCCCTGGAGGAGATTCAGGACTAGATAACAAAGTAGGCGTATTTCCATAAAGTATCTTGTAGGCTGTAGGGGAACCCACTTTGTTCAATTTATTAGGATTAACTACTTTCCATGTACGGCTTTTTTCCGGAGCAATATTTCGCTTAGCTTGGCTTTCTTTTATTAGGTGTGATGAAACTGCATGAAATTGTGTTCCCTCTGGGTTGTTGTTGGTTATTGGCAAGGTTTCAACATTTGTTTCGAATAACTGATTGTCTCCATCGTCTAAGTCCCAATCTATTCTGACATTGAATAAATGTTGGTGGATAGGCGAAGAGAGCTCTGGTGAAATCTTAAAATCTTGTCCAGATTTATGTATATCTTCATGATAAGCGCTAATACCAACTATCCC
>Ga0160422_10001537_pt1 | contig 14432 bp, 14 predicted proteins | sample Fk160mmetaG_FD_108192 | JGI IMG/M metagenome (GOLD analysis project Ga0160422, IMG submission 108192) | Marine microbial communities from the Central Pacific Ocean - Fk160115 60m metaG | ecosystem: Environmental > Aquatic > Marine > Oceanic > Photic zone | place: The Central Pacific Ocean...
CAATTAGAATTAATGGTAGACAAATCAACAATAGACATGTAAACCTTCCTGCAAATGTAAGTTCTCAATATATTTCATCTCTTATGATGCTTGGAATATCATTAAAAAATGGACTAGTTATAAATCTCTCAACAGAAATAACCTCTTTACCATATATTGAGATGACCAAAAAAATAATTGAAAGAATAGGGGGTAAAGTTGAGATTAATTCAAATCAAATCTTAGTCGATTCCTTCACTAAAAAAAACATACTGGATCAATCAGTTGAGTCAGATTGGAGCTCTGCATCATATTTTTTCAGTATGGTTGCATTATCAAATTCATCAGATTTAACTTTAAGTACTTTTTACAAGGACAGTATCCAAGGAGATTCTAATTTAGCTGAGATCTACAAGAATTTTGGTGTTAAAACAACATTCTCAGATAATAAAATTAATTTAAGTAAATATAATAATAGAATTGAAAGAAAAATATCATTAGATCTTTCAGACAACCCTGACCTTGCTCAAACAATAGTTTTAACTTGTTTAGGTCTTGGAGTTGATTGTGACTTGTATGGATTACACACATTAAAAATAAAGGAGACTGATAGACTTGAAGCACTGAAATCTGAAATTCTAAAATTTGGGGTTGATCAAATTGATATAACTGATGACTCATTACATTTACAAAACAATTCGATTCTTAAGTCAGATATTATAATAGACACATATAATGATCATAGAATGGCCATGTCTTTTGCCCCATTATCAATTATTCTTCCAATTAGAATTAACAATCCACAGGTAGTAACAAAATCATATGTTAAGTTTTGGGATGATATTGAAAAACTTGGGTTTAAAATTTCAAAAATAAATAGATAAATACTTGACTTTCGGTATTTCGGAAAGTTATAGTTGCGGACTGAAAATAATTTTATGAAACTATCACATTTTGACTATAAACTCCCTAACAAACTTTTAGCTCAACATCCATCTGTAGAAAGAGATGAGTGTAAACTAATGTTATTAGACAGAAAAGAACAAAAGATTGAACACCTAATTTTCAAAGATATAATTGATTTTTTTGATGAAGGTGATGTAATTGTGCTTAATAATACTAAGGTTTTTCCAGCTAGATTGTATGGAAATAAGGAAAAAACTGGTGCCAGAATTGAAGTATTTCTTTTAAGAGAATTAAATAAGGATCAAAGGCTTTGGGATGTATTAGTTGACCCTGCTAGAAAAATTAGGATTGGAAATAAGCTTTATTTTGGTGAAGATGAAAGCTTAGTAGCCGAAGTTATTGATAATACTACATCTAGGGGAAGAACTTTAAGATTTTTATTTGATGGATCATATGATGAATTTAGAAACAAATTACAAGAATTAGGTGAGACACCACTTCCAAAGTACATAACTAGACCAGTCCAAGAAAATGACAAGGATAGGTTTCAGACTATTTATGCTAAAAATGAAGGAGCCGTTGCTGCTCCAACTGCTGGTCTACATTTTTCAAAGCATTTATTAAAAAAACTGGAGATCAAGGGTGTATTACTACCAGAAATTACATTACATATTGGCCTTGGTACATTCAGCCCAGTTGAAGTAGAAGATTTATCGAAGCATAAAATGGATAGTGAAGAACTAAAAATTAATCAAAATACTGCCAACATAATTAATAATGCTCTTAAAAATAATAAGAGAATTTGTGCTGTAGGAACAACTGTAATAAGAGGTCTAGAAAGTTCTGTCTCTTCTTTTGGGACTCTGAACCCATATGATGGATGGACTCATAAGTTTATTTATCCTCCCTATGATTTTTCTATTGCTAATTCAATGATTACTAATTTTCACACTCCAAAATCAACATTAATAATGATGGTCTCAGCTTTTGGTGGTGTAGATTTTGTCTTAAAAGCATATAAAGAGGCTATTAAAAAGAAATACAACTTTTTCTCCTATGGAGATGCTATGATGATTATCTAATACTGTATTTTGAAAATTTCATCTAAAATAAAGAGTTCGATCTCTGAGGAATTAAGAGTTTTTGAAGAACAATTTTTTAGCTCTGTCTCTTCAAGAATCAAGTTACTTGATTTAATCCTAAAATATATTCTTAAAAGAAAGGGAAAGCAAATTAGACCTGTTCTAGTTATTCTTTTTTCAAAAATGTTTTCAAATGGAAAAGTTTCATCAAAAACATACAGAGCAGCAAACTTAGTTGAACTTATTCATACTGCTTCACTCATTCATGATGACGTGGTTGACGATAGTAATATTAGAAGAAAGTTCTTAACTATTAATGCCTTGTGGAAAAATAAAATTTCTGTACTTGTTGGGGACTTTTTTTTATCAAAAGCTCTTCTTCTCTCTACCCAAAATAAAGACTACGACTTATTAGATGAAGTATCAAAAGCTGTAAAAGAAATTTCAGAAGGAGAACTTCTTCAAATTCAGAAGTCAAGAAGTTTCAGTATCTCAGAAGAAGAATATATTAAATTAATTACAAAGAAAACAGCATCGTTGTTTTCTTGTTGTTGTATGCTAGGACATATCTCGTCTGGTAATAAAAAATCTAAAAGTATTCAAGATTTTGGTTTATTTATGGGTATAATTTTTCAAATTAAGGATGATCTTTTTGACTACTCAAGGAAAAGAATTGGAAAGCCAACAAAGGATGGTTTAAAGAAACAGAATATTACACTTCCGCTAATTTATTCTATAAAAAAAGCTAGCAATAGTGAACGTAGAGTGATAAAATCTGTTCTAAAAACAAAAAAGCTTACAAATGGTGATAAAAAAATAATTTATCAATTTGTGGAAGACCATAATGGATTTCAATATGCGGAAAATGTCATGATAGATTATAAAAATAAAGCACTTAAAATTCTTGAAACTTTTCCTGACAATGAATCGAAGTATTCACTTAAAATTCTATTGGATTATATAATTGATCGAAAGTATTAATTTATTATATTAATACTAAATTAATAAGATTGATTAGTAAAGATACCATTGATAAAGTTTTTGAGTTTGCAAGAGTTGAGGAAGTTATATCTGACTTTATTGCCTTAAAAAAAACTGGCGCGAATTTTAAAGGCTTAAGTCCTTTTACCAACGAAAAAACACCTAGCTTCATTGTTTCTCCATCAAAACAGATATGGAAAGATTTTAGCTCCGGTAAAGGCGGTAATGTAATTGCCTTTTTAATGGAGCATGAACAATTTAATTATCCAGAATCAATTAGATATCTAGCAAATAAATACAGCATAGAGATAATTGAGACTGTTGATAAATTTGAAAATAATGAAGAGAGGAATGCAAGAGAATCATTATTTATTATTAATTCCTTTGCTCAGGATTACTTTCAAAATATTTTATCTAAGGAATCCTCTGTCAGGAGATATCTTGAAGATAGAGGGCTTTCAGATTCAACAATTGATAATTTTAATATTGGTTACAGCTCAGATTTAAAAAATAGTTTTTATGCGGATGCTCATAAAAAAGGTTTTAATAAGGACTACCTAATTGAAACGGGTTTGGTAATATCAAATGATGAAAAGTTTATTGACAGGTTTAGAGGTAGAATAATGTTCCCAATTAGGAGTATATCAGGCAGGATACTTGGATTTGGTGGAAGAATAATTGATTCAAATAAAAAAATTGCAAAATATATAAATTCTCCCGAAAGTAAAATATACAATAAGAGTAAAACTCTTTATGGTATATACGAATCTAAACAATTTATAGTAAAAGATGATATTTGTTTTTTGGTAGAAGGGTATATGGATGTAGTTCAGTTGCATCAACATGGAATAAAAAATGTTTTAGCTTCATCAGGAACTTCTCTAACCAAAGATCAAATAATTCTTATTAAAAGACTAACATCAAATATTGTAATTCTTTTTGATGGAGATCAAGCAGGTTTATTAGCATCATTAAGAAGTATTGATATGATATTGGAGGAGGGGCTTAATGTAAAAATATGTCCATTTCCCGATGGTGAGGACCCTGATAGCTTTGTCAAAAAGCATAAACATGATAAAATGATTGAATATATTAATCAAAAATCTAAGGATTTGATAGATTTTATAATTAGTATTAATAAAGAATATGAAAAAGATGAAGATAAAAAAGTTGATCTAATCAAAGATATTCTTAAATCAATCTCCTTAATTCCAGACTCCATAAAACAGGAAGTATATGTAAAGAAACTCTCCTTAGTTCTTTCAATTGATGAGTCGTCTCTTTTCAGATCACTATCAAATATTCAAACTGGCAGGAAAGTACATAAGACAAGAAGGCAAAATCACTCTAATAATATTGTTAAAGTTAAACCTTCAAATAAAGAAAATAAGAGTTCTTATATCTATCAATTAGAAAGGCAAATTATCAGTATTTTGTTAAAATATGGGGCAGAAGAAATAGTTTTTGAAGATATGGTTCTTAATAAGAATGAAAAAGGAGATGTCGTTGAAAGTATAAAAGAAATAAGGTCTAAAGTATACGAGAAGATATATCTAGATCTTCAACAAGATGAGATAGAGTTTACGCACGGCCCCTTTAAAGAGATATATAATAAGCTAGTGAATAGCTTCAATAGCCAAGATTTAGTATCAACAGACAGTTTTATAAATGATCTTGAACCTAATTCAAGTAAAATAGTCTCAGATATTCTCATAAATGATGAAAAATATCAGCTTCACGATTGGGAGAAAAAAAATATATATGTAAAAAAAATTGGCAGTGAGCTAAGCCAGTTAGTAAATCAGACTATACTAAATATGAGGAGACATTTAATAGATAAAAAAATTGATGAACTTCAAGATAATAGTGAAAATAAAACAGATAAAGTACTAGAGGAAGTCATGAGCTATTATAGACTGAAAAAACTTTTGTCTGCAAAGCTCAATAGGGTTGTTTAATGTGATTTCTTGCCAAAATAAATAAATCTGTTTTAGTATTAACTTCAAGCTTTTTCATTATTCTTGTAATATATGTATTAACAGTCTTTTGATTGATCTTCAATGTCTTAGAGATCTCAATATTTCTTTTCCCTTTAAAAAATAATTTAAGTACTTGATTCTCTCTTCTTGAGAGACTGTTTATTTTCTCTGCATTATAATCAAAATTAAATCTATTTTTAAGCCTAGTAAATTTGTTTAGCTCTGAAGAGTTATAACTAGAAAACGCAATTTCTTGAAGTAAATGCTTAATATTCTTTTTCTTTAAATTCTTAGTTAAAAAACCCGAAGCCCCATCTTTTAGTAATCTTATTGACTTGTTCTTATTTAAAACAGAAGTGAATATAACAACAGGTATTTTAAATTTATTTTTCTTCAAAATTTTAAGAATATCTGAAGCACTACTGTCATCTAAAATAATTTCAGAAATTATAATATCTATTTTATGTTTACTAATATTTTCAATAAGAAAATCTTTTTTGTTGGAATATGAGCAAACTTGAAACATGACAGAGTTTTTAAAAATAGACTTTAGTCCAATATATATAATTGGGTTTCTGTCTAATACTAAAATATTTAACTTCTTCACAATCTATATGTAGTCTTTAGGTATTTTACAGACTGGAATAGGATCCATCTTGTGTTTATTTGCATTATGAAATGAATTAAATATATCCATTACTTCTTTATCTCTTTTTGATAAGTTATCACTTTTCTTATGGTTCTTCATAGCATTTTCAATTTCTTCATAAGAAGCACCAATCTGATCCTCGTCACTTCTATTGTCATTCCACAAGCCATCATTAGGTTCAGCTTCAATTATTTCATCAATTATATTGTGGAATTTTGCTAAACTAAATACATCTGATTTTAACAGATCGGCAATTGGACTTATATCAACACCTCCATCACCATATTTTGTATAAAAACCAATTCCAAAATCTTCAACTTTATTCCCTGTTCCTGCAACAATATAATTATTTAATGCAGAAAAATAATATAAGGTTGTCATCCTTAATCTTGATCTAGTGTTAGCTAAACTAAGTTCATGTTTACTTGAATTATTATTAGGTATAGAGTCAATAAAAGACTTAAATGTTTCATCCAATTGAATCACTTTTGAACTAACATTAGGATATTTATTTTTTAACCATTCTATATGTTTTCTAGATCTAGATACTTGATCTCTATCTTGATAAATAGGCAATTCTAGACATAAAACATCAAATCTTGTCTCAGCACAAAGAGTAGATGTTAGTGCTGAGTCAACTCCTCCTGACACACCTATAACTAAGCCTTTGGCGCCAGATTCAGTTATGTAATCTTTAATCCAACTGATTATATGCTTAGAAACTTTTTCAGGGTACTTCATAAAATGGTATTTAGTTATATTTGTTCAAATTTAGTGCATAAAATAAACAAATGAAAGAAACAGAAATAACAATTAAAGTAAAGCTAGATCAAAACAATATTCCAGAGGAAATTATGTGGTCAGCACCTGACGGTGGAATGAAGGATCAGCTATCAAAATCTATATTCCTTTCATTTTGGGATAGTAAAAAAAAAGAAACTTTGAAAATGGATCTATGGACAAAGGATATGCCAATTGATGAGATGAAGACATTTATCCTTCAAACGGTTCAATCAATGAATCAAACTATTTCAAAGGCAATTGGAAATGAAGAGTTGATGGAAATTATTGATGAATTCTCTTTAAAATTTGAGAATAGAATTAATCAGGATAGTTAATACTATTTTCTTTAATCGATTGATCTATAAACTCTAGTATCTCATCGACACCTGTTTTATTCCTGGATGAAGTAAGAAAAATCTTTGGTAAATCTTCCCAATAATTTAAAAGTTTGTTTTTAAATACACTAACTTTTTCAATTACTTGATCTGGCCTGATTTTATCAGATTTTGTAAAAACTATAATAAATGGGCAGACCATTCTATTTAGAAATTCCATAAATTTTAAATCCGTTTTTTGAAGTTCATGCCTTAAATCAATCAGCAGGAAGGTAAAAAGAAGCTGCTTTCGACTTTTAAAATAACTTTCATGAATGACTTTGATTTCATTTATAATTTTTTTTGAAGTTTTTGCATATCCATACCCTGGTAGATCTACAATATAGAATTTGTCATTAATCTTGAAATGATTAATTAATAAAGTTTTTCCAGGTTTTGAAGATGTTTTAGCAATTGACCTTTTATTTAGAATTGTATTCAGCAGTGAAGACTTACCTACATTAGATCTTCCAACTAATGCAAACTCAGGGTGAATTCCATTTGGACATTCACTAATTTTACTACTACTTTTTTCAAAAACTGACTTAGAAATTTTCATAATCAAAGAGATTATAAATTGTTTTTATAAAGCCAATCTTCCATTATTTTATTAAAATCATTTGGATGTTCCATCATTGGAGCATGTCCACATTTATCAATCCAAGATAAATCTGAATTTGGAAGCAGTGAATTAAAATCTTCGGCGACATTTGGAGGTGTAACTGAATCTTGTCTACCCCAAATAATAAGTGTTTTAGTTGTCATTTTAGGAAGGTCTTTGGCCATATTATGTCTTATTGCACTTTTGGCAAGAGATAAAGTTCTAACTAGTTTCTCTCTATCATTAACACTAGCGAATACATCATCAACAATATCTTTTGTTGCAATGCTAGGGTCATAAAAAACTTCTTCAGTTTTACCCTTAATATATTCATAATTACCTCTCTTAGGATATCCGTCACCAATCATAGACTTTTCATATAGCCCTGAACTACCAGTAATAATTAAGCCACTTACAAGTTCAGGATAGTCTCTTGCAAATAGAAGTGCGACATGGCCTCCTAGAGAATTTCCTAATAGAACTACATCTTTTAAATTTTTAAATCTAATAAACTCAAAAACAAACTTTGAGAAAGTTGCAACATTTGTTTTTAAAATAGGCGTTGAATCAACTGGAAGCTCAGGGATAATAACTTTATACTTATCACTTGGGAAATGCTCATAGACTCCTCTAAAATTACTCAAACCTCCCATAAGACCGTGTAATATGATTATGGGTCTTCCTTCTCCATTCTCAATGTAATTAAATCCGCCTTCGTTAATTAATTCGTTTTTCATGAGTTATTAATGTATTTAAACCTTTTATCAATTGTATTATTAAAGAATAGATTTAAAGAGTTTAGCACAAATATATACATAAAGAATAACCTATTTTTTTTACAACTTAATTAATTGTAAATCAAGACAATAAAGTAAAATTAAATAATTTATTAACAAAGTGGTAAAAAGTGGTAAAAAGTGGTAAATAAATTTTATATTTGAGTAAATCATCCAATCAATGCAACACTTCGTTGGTACATATGAATGTAAGGCAGATGATAAAGGGAGGATAATGCTTCCGATGTCACTAAAAAAACAGCTATCCGATAAGCTTAAAAATGGATTTGTAATAAAAAGAGCAGTATTTAATCAGTGTCTTGAGCTTTATCCTATTAAAGAATGGGATGAATTAATGAACAAAATCAATAATCTAAATAGATTTAATAAGAAGAATATAGATTTTATAAGAAGGTTTACAGCTGGTGTTAGACAAATTGAAATAGATATTTCAGGAAGAATATTAATACCTAGGGATTTAATAAACCATGCTAAAATTTCAAAAGAAGTAGTTGTCTCATCTGGAGTAAATATTCTTGAAATATGGGATAAATCGTCATATGAAAATGCTATTGATGATGCAAAATTTGATTTTGGAAGTTTAGCAGAAGAAGTTATGGGGGATAAAAATGAATAATAAATATCATAATCCTGTCTTGCTAAAGGAGTCTATAAAGGGTCTTAAAGTATTGCCCAATGGTATATACGTAGACGCAACATATGGAGGAGGGGGGCATACTAAAGAAATTTTAAATAATCTTAACTCAAAAGGTAAAGTAATAGCATTTGACCAGGATTCTGATGCAATTAAAAATCAAATTGATGATAATCGCCTCAAGCTAATAAAATCTAATTTTAAATACTTGAGTAACCATTTGAAATACCTTAAGATTAACAAAATAGATGGACTTCTTGCTGATTTTGGAATTTCATCTCATCAAATTGATACTAAGACAAGAGGTTTCTCAATAAGATTTAATTCAGATCTTGACATGAGAATGAATATAAATCAAAAAAAGGATGCAAAACATATTTTGAACAATTATAGTAGTGAAGAACTAAACTTTATATTTAGAAACTTCGGTGAAATAAATAATTACAAAAAAGTTACAAAAACAATTGTTACACACAGATCTCAAAAAAAAATTGTAAAAACTACTGATTTTATAAAATTGTTAAAACCAATTTGTCCTTCAAGAGGCTACAATAAATTTCTGGCTAAAATATTTCAAGCTATCCGCATTGAGGTCAATGATGAATTGGCAGTAATTAAGAAATTATTGGAGGACACATCACAACATTTAAATAAAGGAGGTAGACTTGTATGCATATCTTATCATTCTTTAGAGGATAGGCTTGTCAAGAGGTATATTCAAAATGGGAATTTTAATAAAGAAGTTGAGAGTGATATTTATGGAAACAAAAATCTTCATTTAAAAAAGATAGGTAAAATAGTTACTCCATCTGAAGATGAGTTAACAAGAAATACTAGATCAAGGAGTGCTAAGCTGAGAATTGCAGAAAAAATATGAAGAATTTTCTATCGTTTATAAACATTGACTTCCTAATTGGAAGGGACTCTAAAAAAAACTGGAGAATGCTAATGTTTCTTTCTATGTTGATTATGATGACAATATATAGTAGTCATAGTGCAGATCAAAAAGTATTTAAAATATCTGAGTTAAATAAAGAAGTAAATAGGTTAAACGACATATCCGTGTCAGCTAAAATTGACTTAATGAATGTTAAAATGGAATCAAAAGTTTTGCTTAGACTCAGAGAACAGGGATTCTACCCTTCAAATAGCCAACCATTAAAAATAATAATAAGAGACTAATATGAAGAAACTTGATAAAAGAATTGTAAATAGAATGAACATTTTGTTCTTCTTGTTCCTTCTTTTTTCTCTTGTCGTTATTAGTAAGATATTCTATATACAAAACACATACGAAGACAATTCTAGTGTTTCTCTTGAGACTATAAAAAACATTGAAGTAGAGTCATCAAGAGGAAATATTTATTCTGAAAATGGTGACCTTATCGTTTCTACTGTTACTAAATATGAGTTAAGATGGGACTCAAAAATCCCAAGTTCAAATTTATATGAGTCGAATCTAGACACACTTTCAACAAGACTATCAATTTTTTTTAATAAAGAAAAAAACTATTTCACAAGATATTTAAACCAGGCTAGAAAAAATAATAATAGGTATTTACTTATAGGTAAAAACCTTTCTATAACTGAAGTAAATTATGTAAAATCTTTTCCAATATTTAATCAGGGTTTATATAAAGGTGGTTTAATTATTAAAGAGAGTCATTCTAGACAAAGTCATCTTGGAAAAGTTGCTGAGAGAACTATTGGATATGAAAAAGTTGATGAATTTGGTAACTATATCAGAGTAGGCCTAGAGGGAGCATATTCAGAATTTCTTGCTGGAAAGAGTGGACTTAGATTAATGCAAAAAATTGCTGACGGACAATGGAAACCAATGACTTCTTATTACGAAAGAGATCCTGTTCAAGGATATGATATTCATACTACAATAGATACTGAAATACAAGATATTGTCCATCATGAACTATTGCACCAGTTAGAAAAATTTGAAGCTGATCATGGAACAATGATTGTAATGGAAACTAAAACTGGTAAAATTAAGGCTATATCAAATCTCGGAGCTAACCAGGATGGAAAATTTTATGAGAGATTAAACTATGCTGTTGGAGAAAGTCATGAACCAGGGTCTACTTTTAAATTAATGACTATGATTGCAGCTTTAGAAGATGGATTAGTAAAGCCTAATGACTCTGTTGATACTGGAAATGGAATTTTAAAATTTTTCAATAAATATGAGGTAAAAGATTCAAATAATAGGGGATATGGAAAAATCACAGTTGCAGAAGCCTTTGAAGTTTCATCGAATACTGGTATGGTAAAAATAATATATGATAACTATAAAGATAATCCTGAAAGAATTGTTGATAGGCTTATGAATATGAAAATTAATAAAAAAATTGATCTAGACATAGTCGGAGAGGGAGAGCCAAAGATTCCACACCCACAAGACGAAAACTGGAATGGGATTTCTCTTCCTTGGATGGCATTTGGATATGGAGTTAGTTTGACTCCGTTGCAACAACTTACTTTCTATAATGCCGTAGCAAATAATGGAGAAATGGTCAAGCCAAGCTTTATAAAAAGTATTGGATCTTTTGGAGAGAAACCAATTTATCAAATTGATAGAGAGATTATTATGCCGTCAATTTCTTCAGAACAGACATTAAACTATGTTAGAAGAATGCTAATAAATGTTGTTGAAAAGCCCTGGGGAACTGCAAACAGTATATATGATGAAACTTTGAGAATCGCTGGAAAAACAGGAACAGCTCAAGTCGATTATACTTCAGAAGAGACAGAATATATATCAAGTTTTATTGGATATTTTCCAGCAGAAAACCCCATATACTCATCGATTGTTGTAATTCATAAACCAAATAAATCAATTGGATATTATGGAGGATCTGTAGCAGCTCCGGTGGTAAAAAATGTAGCAAAAAAAATTATGAATAATATTCCAATAGAAATTATAATTGATACAAACAAAATTAGTGCAGTATTTTGAAAGAATTAAAAGAAATATTATTTGGAGTAAATATTGACTCAGTTTATGGTGATACAAATGTAAGTATCTCAAAAATTTCTTTCGATTCAAGAAATTTAAAACAAAATAGTCTCTTTGTAGCTATTCAAGGTTATGAATTAGATGGCCATGATTATATTAACCAGTCAATAAATAATGGAGCCATAGTAGTAGTCTGTGAAACACTTCCTAAGAATATAAATGAATACAATATTCTTTTTATAAAGGTTAAATGTTCAAAAACAGCTCTTTATACTATATCCTCAAATTTCTACGATAATCCGTCATCAAAAATAGATTTAATAGGTGTAACAGGAACTAATGGGAAGACAACCATAACCTCATTGTTATATAATCTATTTAATGCCTTGGGAATTAAATCAGGTTTAATTTCAACTATAAATATTCAATACGAAGGGTTTAATGAAAATTCAAAAAATACAACACCTAACCCAATCTTACTAAATCACCATTTAAATAATATGGTTAAAAGGAATATTAAAGTTTGTTTTGTTGAAGTTTCTTCTCATGGAATAAAGCAAAAGAGAGTTTTTGGTAAGGACTTTAAAGGAATTGTATTTACAAACTTAACACATGATCATATTGACTACCATAAGACATTTAACGATTACAGAGACACAAAGAAAGAAGTATTTGATTCCCTTAGTAAAAACTCTTTTGCACTTATAAATATTGACGATAAGAATGGAAAATTCATGACTCAAAATACTGATGCAAAAGTTTACAATTATTCTATAAAGTCTAAATCTAATTTTTCATGCAGAATAATTGAACAACAACTTAATGGTATGCTTTTAAATATAGAGAATAGTGAAATTTGGACAAAACTTATAGGAGAATTCAATGCATACAATGTATTAGCAATTTATTCTATTGGTAAAATTTATGAAATAGATTCAATTAAACTCTTGACTAATATAAGCGAACTAAATAGTGTGCAAGGAAGATTTCAGTCATTTCTTTCAAACAGGAATGTTACTGTAATAATTGATTATGCCCACACTCCAGATGCAGTTGAGAATGTAATCTCTACAATTAATAAGATTAAAAAATCAAATCAAAATTTAATAACGGTAATTGGATGTGGAGGAGATAGAGATAAAGATAAAAGATCAATGATAGGCAAGATATGCTCTGATTTAAGTTATAAAGTAATTTTTACATCAGATAATCCAAGATCTGAGAATCCAGAATCAATTATCAAAGATATTCTTTCAGGGGTATCAAATTTTAATAATTATAAAATTTTAGTTGAGATTGAAAGATCTCAGGCAATCGAAAAAGCAAAAAAAAATAGTTCAGAGGGAGACATAGTTCTAATTGCAGGAAAAGGACATGAAGACTATCAAATTTTGAGAAATAAAGTAATAAAATTTAATGATTTTAAAATAGCTAAAAAAATTTTTAATGAGTAAGTATGTTATATTATCTATTTGAAATTTTGGAAACTAATTATGACTTACCTGGTGCGAGTCTTTTTAATTATTTATCGTTTAGGGCTGCCGTGTCAGTTATATTGTCACTAATAATCTCTATAGTTTTTGGTAAAAAAATTATTAATTATTTAAGAGGAAAACAAATAGGTGAGAACATAAGAAAATTAGGTCTAGAGGGAGAAGAAAAAAAATCTGGAACACCAACAATGGGTGGGCTAATAATAATTATAGGAACTATAATCCCAGTATTATTAATGTCTAATCTTGATAACGTCTACATAAAAATATTATTAATCTCAACACTTATACTAGGAATTATTGGTTTCATTGATGATTACATAAAAGTATTTAGAAAGGATAAAAAGGGACTTAAGGGAAAATTTAAAATTGCTGGACAGACTATTCTTGGAATTTTTGTTGGTATAATGTTATTAACAAGTAATGATATTACCATAGTGGAGTTCTCTTCAATAAGTGATATTGAGAATATTGAAAATTTTCAATCTAGTGAGATAAAATCTTATAAAACAACTATTCCATTTTTTAAAAATAACGAGTTAGACTATTCACTCATATCTGAGGCTATTTTTAAAAATAAAAATATGCTATGGTTAATTCTCATTCCAATAATAATATTTATAGTAACCGCAGTTTCAAATTCTAATAACCTAACAGATGGTTTAGATGGGCTTTCTGCTGGAACATCTGCTATTATTGTATTCACTCTTGGGGTTTTCGCGTGGACTTCTGGTAATATAATTTTTTCAGATTACTTAAACATTATGTATATACCCCGAGTAGGAGAAATTACAATTTTTATTGCCTCTCTTTTAGGATCACTTGTTGGATTTCTCTGGTACAATACATACCCAGCTTCAATTTTTATGGGCGATACAGGTAGTCTGACTGTAGGAGGTCTAATTGCGGTAATTTCAATATTAATAAGAAAAGAGTTGATGATCCCACTTCTATGTGGTGTATTCTTGATTGAAGCTATTTCAGTCATACTTCAAGTCATCTATTTTAAAATAACCAAAAAAAGATTAGGAGTTGGTAAGAGGATTTTTCTTATGTCTCCAATCCACCATCATTATCAAAAGGCAGGATATCATGAAAGTAAAATTGTATCAAGATTTTGGATAATAGGAATTTTTTTAGCCTTATTAACAATACTAACACTTAAGATTAGATGATAAAAAATATTACAATACTTGGTGCAGGAGA
>Ga0160422_10001538_pt1 | contig 14429 bp, 12 predicted proteins | sample Fk160mmetaG_FD_108192 | JGI IMG/M metagenome (GOLD analysis project Ga0160422, IMG submission 108192) | Marine microbial communities from the Central Pacific Ocean - Fk160115 60m metaG | ecosystem: Environmental > Aquatic > Marine > Oceanic > Photic zone | place: The Central Pacific Ocean...
AATATAATGCCTACAACTGAAGGTGCATTAGATTTAAGATTAAATATTACTGAAACTATTGATGGTTATCCAGGTCAAGAACATAACCATCCTATATATCCAGTATATGACGATCTAATTGGATTAACTGCATTTACAAAAAAGGCTTATACTCCAACTCTTCTTGTTACATATGGTGGTCCATGGGCTGAAAACTATTATTATGCTACGGAAAATGTAAATAAAGATGAAAAACTAAATTATTTTACTCCAAAAATGGAAGTCGAGTCTAAAACAAGAAGAAGAAATGCAGGATGGTTTATGGAAGAAGAGTATACCTTCCCAGAGTTAAGTGTATTTGTAAAAGATCTTGTTGAGGCTGGAGGTATTGCAGGTGTTGGTTCTCATGGCCAACTTCAAGGGCTCTCATATCATTGGGAACTTTGGAGTATGGCTACTGGTGGTATTTCTAATCACGATATGCTTAGAGTTTCTACCATAACAGGTGCCTATGCCATTGGTCTAGATAAAGAATTAGGATCAATTGAAAGTGGAAAGCTAGCAGATTTGGTAATATTAGATGAAGATCCTTTAGAAAACATAAGAAATACAAATACTGTAAAAATGGTTATGAAAAATGGTAGATTATATGATGCTGACAATCTAGATCAGTTATACCCAATAAAATTAAAAGCTAAAAACTTTGACTGGCAAGTTGAAAATCCAAATTCACTTCCAGGAATAAATCAATAGAATTATGAAAAAATTTATACTAATTAACCTATTATTTTTAGGTTCAATATTTTCACAGGATTATTATTTCTCAAAATACGCTCCATTTGATGATAACATTTTATCACCTGAACAGTTCCTAGGATATCCAATTGGAGAAATGCACACAAGACATGATTTAATTGTATCATACATGGAATATCTATCGGATAATTCTGATAAAGCTAAGATTTTTTATTATGGAAAGACCTATGAGAAAAGAAAGCTCTTAATTTTAGCTATAAGCTCTCCTGAAAAGATTGTTGATATTGAAAAAATAAGAGATTCACATATTTCTTACATTGATCCAGAGCATCCAAATTATAATTCTAATAAAAAGCCTGATGATTTTCCAGTTATTATAAACTTAGCATATAATGTACACGGAAATGAGCCCTCTAGTTCTGAGGCAGCACTTCTAACTGCTTACACTCTTGTGAGTTCTCAATCAGATGAGATTAATAAATATTTAAATGAATCAATTATTCTTATAGATCCAACAATTAATCCAGATGGAAGAGATAGACATACGCATTGGGCTAATACTTATAAAGGATCTCCTTTAGTGGACGACCCTCAAGATGCAGAGCATAATGAATATTGGCCAGGAGGAAGAACAAATCATTATTGGTTTGATTTAAATAGAGATTGGTACTTAGGAATACATCCAGAAAGTAGGGGTAAGCTAAATTGGTATCACAAATGGCAACCTAATGTTACCACAGATTTTCATGAAATGGGATCAAATAGTACTTACTTCTTTGTTCCCTTTAAACCAAATGGATCTTTAAACCCAGTAATACCAAAAGAAAATTATGATTATTTTAATTTCCTTTTTGGTTCTTATTATGCTAAAGCCTTAGATGATATTGGAACTTTATATTTTACAAGAGAGATATTTGATAGAACCTATCCTGGTTATGGATCATCATATCCAGATTATCTAGGTGGAATTGGAATTCTATTTGAACAAGCAAGCTCTAGGGGACATAAGCAGAAAACACAGTTTGGAGAAATTACTTTTCCTTTTACAATTAGAAACCAATATATATCTGGTATGACTACTGTAAAAGCATCAATTGAGAATAAAGAATCTCTAAAAGAGTATCAGAATAAGTTCTTTAAATCTGCTATTACAGAGTCAGCAAGTAAAAAAATTAAAGGTTATCAATTTAAAATAGGAAATGATAAAAATAAAACTAAAGCATTTGTAGATAAATTGAGACTACATAATCTTAAGGTTTTAAAAAGTGAAAATGAATTATTTGTACCTACAGTCCAAAAAAACTATAGACTGGTAAGAACTTTCTTTGAAACCCAAGAGAAATATCGAGATAGTGTATTCTATGACGCATCTGCTTGGTCAATGGCTAATATTTATGATATTGACTATAAATCATCAAATAAAAATTTTGTTGGAAAGGAACTAAAAGACATTGATGAGCTTTTTGAAAATAATAAAGTCTCTAAGTCTAGTTATGCCTACATAATTGATTCACAAGATTATAATATCCCAGCAATTATGTATAATCTATTAGAAAGTAAAGTATATGTCTCTGCTGCATTTAAGCAATTTTCAATTAACACTTCCGAAGGTTTTAAAAATTTTAATAATGGTTCTTTAGTAATACCATTATCAATTCAAAAGAATTTAGATGAGGATTTGCTTTTTGAAAAAATGAAAAATATTCAAGATCAGTATGATGTAGATATTTATTCAGTTGACAGTGGCCTTAGTTCATCCGGAGTGGATCTTGGAAGTGGAAATGTATTGCCAATAAATAAACCAAAAGCAATGATGCTGATTGGAACAGGAGTTAGATCTTATGAGGCTGGAGAAGTTTGGCATTTATTAGATCAAAGAGTTGGTATGCCAATTACTAAAATTCCATTAAGAAATTTTGATAATATCTCTATGGATAAATATAATGTGATGGTTATAGTGTCTGGGAGTTATAAATTGTCTGATAATCAATTAAAAAAAATTAAAACTTGGGTTGAAAAGGGTAATACAATTATTAGTATTGGTTCTGGTTCTAAACTCTTAATTGACAAAAAACTAGTATCAGAAGAATTAGTAAAAAATGAAAAATCAGATACTATTGATCACCTGCCATATGGTGATTCAAGAGAGAACAGAGGTAAGGAACAAATTGGAGGAGTAATACTTAATACTCAAATTGATTTAACCCATCCTTTAGCTTTTGGATATGAAAATAATTTACTACCTGTTTATAAAAATAATTCAGTTTGGCTGAAACCTTCCAAAAATGAATACTCATCTGTTGTTAGGTATTCAGATAATTCACTTATCGATGGCTTTCTTTCTGAAGCTAATAAGCAAAAGCTTAGTGAATCTGTTTCCTTAGTTGTATCTAAAATAGGTAGTGGAATTGCAGTAATGTTCTCAGATAATCCGAATTTTAGAGGAGCTTGGTATGGAACTAATAGGCTTTTTCTGAATGCAATATTTTTAGGAGACAGAATCTATATACCATAATGAAATGGATTAGAGAAATAGGGCCAGGTATATTAGTTGCTGCAGCATTTATTGGACCTGGAACTGTTACTCTTTGCACTATTGCAGGTGTATCATATGGTTATTCTTTAATTTGGGCTTTAATTCTATCAATTTTTGCAACTATATTTCTTCAAGAGCTATCGCTTCGAGTAGGACTAGTAACAAAGATGAACGTAGCTGAAGTTATAAGTAAATCAGTAAAGTCGATCTATTTTAATAAATTTTTGATAGTACTCATAGTCTCTTCAATATTAATTGGGAATGCTGCATATGAGGCTGGGAATATAACAGGAGCATCATTAGGTGTATCAGCAATAATCAGTAATAATTCAATCAGCTATATTCCAATCTTCATAGGTATAGCTGCATTTTTAATTCTTTTTCAAGGAAATTATAAAATAATAGAGAAATCTTTGATTTTTTTGGTTTTAACAATGAGTATTTCTTTTTTAATAACTGCGATAATTACAAAACCTAATTTAAAATCTCTAATAGAGGGAATGTTTATCCCCAGTTTTGATGAAAATAGTATACTAATAGTACTTGGTTTAATAGGAACAACTGTTGTACCATACAACATTTTTTTACATTCATCCTTAGTAAGTGAGAAATGGGATTCTATTAAAAAACTTAAAACAGCAAGAATTGAAAGTTTTGTTTCAATTTTTTTAGGTGGTATTGTTTCTCTATCAATAATTGTTACTGCAGCATCTGTAAATAGTCAGGATGTTAAAAGTGTAATTGATTTAGCCAGGGGGCTGGAGCCATTATATGGAAAATTTGCAATTTATTTTCTTGGTATAGGGTTATTTGCCTCGGGTATAACATCTACAGTTACAGCACCACTAGCAGCAGCATATGTAGCAAAAAGTTGTTTTGGCTGGAAAGACTCAATGAAAACTTTCAAATTTAGATTTATATGGATGAGTGTTTTAATTTTTGGAGTAATTGTTTCTATGATTGAGCTCAACCCAATAGAAATAATAAAATTTGCTCAATTTTCCAATAGTTTGCTTCTTCCAATAATTGCAATTATTTTATTATGGTTGGTAAACAATAATAGTATAATTGGAAAAGAGCATGGCTATAGGTATCAAAATATACTTGGAATTATAATTATAATCATTACAATAATTCTAGGAATTAGAGGTCTAATTTTAATTTTCTAATGATAAATATTAATTGTGATTTGGGGGAAGGACTGAATAATGAGCATGTAATAATGCCTCTTATTAACTCATGTAATATTGCATGTGGAGGTCACGCAGGAGATTCCCAAAGTATGATTGAATGTGTGGAAATTTCAATAAAAAATGAAGTTGAAATTGGTGCACACCCGTCTTATCCAGATAAGGAAAACTTCGGAAGAAAAAAAATTGATATTTCAAGATCTGATCTTCATTACAGTTTAATAGATCAGATTGAAAGACTTAATTCAATAACTGCTTCTTATGGAAAAAAACTTCATCACATTAAAGCTCATGGAGCCCTTTATAATCAAATGTTTACTGATAAGGATCTATCTGACTTTTATTTAGATACCATCAAGGGTTTTCAGGAAGAGTGTTTTATATATGTACCCTATAATTCAGAAATTGAAAAATCTGCTTTAGAAAAAGGATTTAAGATAATGTATGAGGCATTTGGAGATAGGGCTTATAATGATAACCTGTCTTTAGTATCTAGGAATATGAAAGGTGCCTTAATCAATAATCCTAAATTAGTAATAGACCAAATAGCTAGTATTATAGATTCAAAAAAGATTAAGTCAATAAATGATAAATACAAATCAATCAAAGCTGATACAATATGTATTCATTCTGATACTGATAATTCTATTAAAATTCTTAAAGAAATTAATAAAACTTTTAAAAATAAAAAGTGATGGAATTCTTTAATCTTAATAAGAACTCAATATTAGTTTCATGGAACGGAGAGCTTAATTCAAGTTTAACAAGCTTGATTTCCTCTTATAAAAATGAAATTTTGAGTTTATGTAAAGATGATATTAAAGATTGTGTACAATCAATAAAATCTATACTAATAATAATTGATTTAAAAAGAACTTCAATTAATGAAATAATTGAAAAAATAAAGATGATAGATTATGAAAAAATTAGTAATCATGATAGAATTATCAAAGTTTGGGAAATACCTGTCTGCTATGATTTAGAATTTGCAACCGATATTAATCTTCTATCTGACATAAAAAATCTTTCTGTAAGAGATATAATTGATGCTCATTTATCAAAAACATATGATGTTCTTTCAATGGGATTTCTCCCAGGATTTATGTATTTGGGTAAAACTGACAAAAAACTTCATTGTGAAAGAAAAGAAAAACCTTCATTAAATATCAGAAAAGGTTCAATTGGTCTTGCTCTAGATCAAACATGCATATATCCGAGACAAAGCCCTGGAGGTTGGCATATTATTGGTAATTCACCAATTGAATTTTTTAATCTCGCTTCTAAATACCCATGTTTTAGTAAACCAGGTGATAAAATAAAATTTGTGGAAATCTCTAAATCTCAATATAAATCTTCAATTAATAGACTCGATAAACCAAAACTTATAGAGTTATGATCAAAATTATCTCAAAAGGACTCTACACAACAATTCAGGATGAAGGTAGATTTGGATATAGAAACATTGGAGTTCCATCTTCAGGATATATGGATAAGGAAAGTGCTCAGATTGCAAATCTAATTCTTAATAACCCTATAAATAATCCCTTAATAGAAGCAACACTTATTGGTCCAACTATCAAGTTTGAAGAATCTACTGTTATATGTATTACAGGCTCTGACTTTAACCCCATGTTAAATGAAAATAAAATAAGTCTATATACAGCTGTTGAGGTTAGAAAAGGGGATATACTTAAAATAAATAACTCATCTATTGGCTCTAGATGTTATATATCAATTAAAGGGGATATTAAATTAGATGAAGTTCTTGGAAGTAAATCCTACTATCCTCAGATTAATGATTCTAGTATAATTGAAAAAGGTGTTGAATTTAAATTTGAACCAAATAAGAATAAGCTCAATTATAAATCAACTCATCAAGAATTTGAGTTAAACAAGAATTTAAAAGTATTTAAAGGTCCAGAATTTAATTGTCTTAATAAGGGATCTATTAATAAACTTATAAATAAAGAATTTTCAATAGGTGTAAATAATAGAATGGCATATAATTTAAAGGAAAAAATTCAAGATGGTGTTAGCTCAATAATATCATCTGCTGTTATTCCAGGTACTGTTCAACTAACTCCTTCTGGACAAATGATAATACTTCATAGAGATTGTCAAACAACAGGAGGATATCCAAGAATTCTTCAATTAGATGAAAAATCTTTAGATAATTTAGCACAATTAAGAATTGGGCATAAAATTAGATTTGAGATAGTTACTCTGTAAAAATGTTGATCTCTAAAACTGTAATTTTTTCTAACTTTTTTATTATTTGATTTTGTTTTCTGTGCAGTTTTTTAATTTTTTTTGAATCCTTAATATCAACCTTAATATTATCATTACTAATGTCTGTATCTAATGAATCAATTTGTTTTTGGATCAAATTAATTTGATTTTTTAAGGCTCTTCTTTCCAGCATTCCTGCAAAACTACTATCAATTTTAACAGACTTTACTTTTCTTAAAAAACTACTAATATAATTGCCACTCTGTATTTGACTGTTGTATCTATTTTGATTTTTTAATTTTCTTGAATCTATATTTATTTTAATTGAACCACTATGTTTAAAATTAAATTCCCTTTTAGATATAAACTCTTGAAGATTGATTACAATCTCTAAATCTGGACTATAAAATCGGGACTTTAGAAGACTCTCTAATAATTCATCCCTGTCTCTTATAGTGTATTCATCTCCAAAAAGAATAATAGTTGGAAGTCTATTTGTAGCTACTTCTACATTTTTCAAATCAATTTTTGACCCTTCTTGAGCGCAAATGGGATTAAAAAATAATAATAATGTGCTAAGGATAATTAGCCTCATTTATAACGGTGAAAAAAATATGATATCATTTTGAAGGTATAATATATTTCAAGGGGTTGAAATCCCATATAAAAGGAAGAACAAAATATACAAAAAAGGTTAACAGTATAATTGATAAAATATTCATCCAAATTCCAACGCGAACCATATCAGGAATTCTTAAATATCCTGAACCGAAGACTACTGCATTGGGTGGAGTGGCTACAGGGAGCATAAATGCACATGAAGCAGCTACAGTTGCAGAAACCATTAAAATAAATGGATGAACATCAATTGTCATCGCCATAGGGTATAAAACAGGTAAAAGCATTGCAGTGGTTGCTAAGTTGGATGTAATCTCAGTAAGGAAATTAACAGACGCTATTAAAATGAAAACTAATAAAAAAAGTGATACTCCATCCAATAAAGTCATTTGAGTGCCAATCCATAATGCTAACCCACTATCTTTGAATCCAGCAGCTAGGGCCATTCCTCCTCCAAATAATAGTAGAATCCCCCATGGAAGTTTAACTGCCTCCTCCCAGTTGAGGAGCCTTCTTTTTCTATTTTTTGTTGGTAGTAAAAAAATTATAACAGCACTAATCATTGCTATAATTGTATCATCAATTACTGGAACTACAATCTTTAGTAAATTATCCCTTGTAACCCAAGCAAAAGCTGTTAAGGCAAAAACTATTGCTACTAGCTTCTCTTCATATGAAATTTTACCTAACTTATTTAATTGTCTTGATATTTCTTCTCGTCCTCCTGGAAAAGCTTTTTGTTTAAATCTAAACGCAAAATTTGTCAAGTACTTCCAGCATAAAAATAAGAGTATTATTGAAATAGGGAGACCAAATTTAAACCATTGAGCAAAAGTTATTTCGTATCCAAATGATTCTTGAACTACTCCCGCTAACACTAAATTAGGAGGAGTACCAATTAAAGTTGCAACACCACCAATTGATGCACTATATGCAATACCTAGCATTAAAGCTTTTCCGAATATCTTATTTTCATTATCATCAGTCTCAGGATTATCTTTTAGCTGAGAGACAATTGCCAAAGCAATAGGTAGCATCATAACAGCTGTTGCTGTATTAGAAATCCACATGGACATGAAAGCTGTTGCTACCATAAATCCAAGAATAATCTTAACTACACTGGTGCCAATAATATTTATTATGTTCAGTGCAATTCTTTTATGCAAGTTCCATTTTTGAATTGCAATAGCTATAACAAATCCACCTACGTATAAGAAAACATATTTATGGCCAAAAGAGGCTGTAGTTTCTGATAAGCCTAATCCCCCTGTTAAGGGAAATAGAACAATTGGTATAAGAGCTGTAACAGCAATAGGTATTGCCTCAGTTATCCACCAAATTGCTATCCAAATTGTAGATGCTAAGACTGCATTAGCCTTAGGATTTAAACCTTCTGGATGAAAAAAAAACAGAACTAAAACGAATGCTAAAGGACCTGAAATTAAACCAATATTTTTAGAGTTGAGTTTCATACCTTATTTTTAAAAATAATCTATTTCTTTTTAAAACTCTTATTTTTAGCTAAAATTAAACTAATTAGACTATTACTTAAATAATTTATATAAAATCATGAAGATTGTTATTGCCCCTGATAAATTTAAAGATTCATTAAGTGCAATTGAAGTTTGTGATTATCTTACAAAAGGCCTTACAAACATTAATTCAAATATAGATTATATTTCATGTCCGATGGCTGACGGAGGAGAAGGCTCGCTAGAAATTCTAAATCATTATCTTGATTTGAAACCTGTAGAGTTAATTGTAAATGATCCTTTGTTTAGACCTATTAAATCAACTTATTATGTTTCTAATAATACTGCTTATATTGAAATGTCATCAGCATCTGGCTTAGCTTTACTAAATCCGAGTGATCGAAATCCAATGTTAACTTCATCTATCGGTACTGGTGAATTAATACAAGATGCAATAGATAAAGGATTCAAAAACATCAATTTGTTCATTGGAGGTAGTGCAACTAATGACGGTGCAATCGGTATTGCGCATGCATTAGGGTATCGTTTTTATGACACTTTGGGTAATCCATTGTCTCCTGTAGGTAAAAATTTGATAAAAATTGACACTATAGATTCAAGAAAAATGACAAGTAATTTGAAAGATTTTAATATCGAAGTTTTTTGTGATGTTAACAATTTAATGTACGGAACTGAGGGTGCTTCATTTATTTATGCTGCTCAAAAAGGAGCAAGTCCAAGCCAAGTTAAACTCTTAGATGAGGGATTGAAAAATTTAGTAGCAAAACTTATAGAAAATGATTATAAAAATATTTCAGATATTCCTGGTTCTGGTGCTGCTGGGGGAGTTGGAGGAGGATCAATTGCGTTTCTGGATGCAAAATTAGTATCTGGAATTGATAAAATTATTGAGGTTGTTCAATTAGAAAAACTTATTAGTAATTGTGATTTAATTATTACTGGAGAGGGGAAATTAGACTCTCAAACTAATAAAGGAAAAGTCATAAGTGGGATTTGTAGACTTGCAAAAAAATATCAAAAACCTGTTATAGCAGTTTGCGGTTATGAAGAAAAAAACATTTCCAATCAATTAGGAATAAAAAAAGTGTTTGCTATTAATGATAGAGCAAACTCTTTAAAAGACTCTATTAATCATGCGCGAGAATATTTAGCTGAAATAGGTTCCGAAATCTTCACCTATTTAAATAAAAAACCTTGAAAGCGAAATACCTTCAAGGTTTTGCGGAGAAAGAGGGATTCGAACCCCCGGAGGTATGACCCTCAACAGTTTTCAAGACTGCCGCATTCGACCACTCTGCCATTTCTCCAATTGAGTTGCAAATATACATGATTTTAAGAATAAAAAAATTTTTAAAATTTTATGTAAATAAAAAAGAATTATCTTGTTATTTGTATCATGTTTTTGGATATAAATTCAATTTTAATTTTAGTTGGTATCGGTCTTTTTGCTGGTGTAGTTAATACACTTGCCGGTGGCGGTTCTCTAGTTACTTTACCTGTTTTAATTTTATTTCTCGGTCTTGATGAAGCTACAGCTAATGGAACAAATAGACTTATGGTAATAACTGCCGCCTTAGTTGCAAGTTATGGCTATAGGAGTAAGGGTATTACTACTCATCCATGGGGGTTATATTTTGGAATAGTTGCCACTTTCGGCGCAATCATTGGAGCAAGAATTGCTATTGATATTGATGGTGATACATTTAAGAGATTTCTTGCAATTATAATGATTTCAGTTGGACTTATAATTGTATTTAGATCTAAATCAATTGCATCTCTTGATCTACCGGAAAGACTATCTGGTAAGTATCTAATTGGAGGCTTAATTGGATTCTTTTTTATAGGAGTTTACGGTGGATTTCTTCAAGCAGGTGTTGGTATTGTAATAATGCTATTATTATCTCAAGTAAATAGAATGAACTTATTAAGAACAAATTCAGTTAAGGCTTTTTCAGTATTTATTTATTCTATTGCAGCAGTTTTAATATTTGCTTTAGATGGAAAAATTTTATGGATGGTTGGTTTATGGATGGTTCTTGGCTCAGTAGCAGGAGCCTGGCTGTCAAGCAGATGGTCTGTAAAGAAAGGTGATAAAGTTATAAGATTTACACTTCTAATTATGGTATCATATATGGCAGTAAAGCTTTGGCTTGATACATTTAATACTTAGAATAACTTTCTATACTAAGCCCATAACCTGATAAACCAATTCTTGGCTTTTGTCTTGAATTAGTGAGTAAATCAATTTTTGAAATTCCAATTTCATGAAGTATTTGAGCACCTATTCCAAAATCTCTAAAGTCAACCTTAGGTCTTTCAGATGAATCAATTAAAGATTTTAATTTGTCAAGAATATTTTTTGGAGATTGACTTTGATTGATAAAAATAATTGCCCCTTTTCCTACATTATTTATTTTTTTAAAAATTTCATCATACTTAATCTCATTTGTTCCTTTTAAGATTTTGGTAACATTGTTGTCGCTCATTGATGAATTTATCCTAGTTAAAATAGTTTCATTTGATTCCCAATCTCCAAGAGTAAGAGCAATATGAACCTGATCATTATTTGTCTGTTTAAATGCCCTTAGTCTATATTCACCAAAACTTGTTCTTATGTTTTCATCAAATATTTTATCAATTAGACTATCATTCTTCATCCTGTAAGCAACAAGATCTTCGATCGATACAATCTTAAGATTGAACTTTTCTGCAACTTTATAGAGTTCAGGAAGTCTTGACATCGATCCATCATCATTCATTATTTCAACAATTACTCCTGCTGACTTAAATCCTGAAAGTCTAGCAAAATCTATTGCTGCTTCAGTATGTCCAGTTCTCCTTAAAACACCTCCATCTTTTGCAATTAATGGAAAGACATGTCCAGGTCTTTGCAGATCATCAGGTTTTGTATTATTATTAACAAGTGCTTTTACTGTCTTAGCTCTATCTGAAGCCGATATTCCTGATGTAACACCATTACCTTTAAGATCAACTGAAACCGTAAATGCTGTTTCAAGAGGGTCAGTATTATTTGGCACCATTTTTTCAAGACTCAGTTTAGAACATAAACTCTCTGACATTGGAACACAAATTAGACCCCTCCCATATTTAGCCATAAAATTTATTTTTTGAGAATCTATAGTTTCAGCAGCAGTAATAAAATCTCCTTCGTTTTCTCGATTTTCATCATCTACAACAATTATAATCTCTCCTCTTTTAATAGACTCAATTGCTTCTTCTATTTTATTTAGTTTAATTTTTGTCATTGTTATTTTTAAGTTTAAACAAATTCAATAAACTATTAGGAATATTAAAACTTAAAGTTTTATCCATCGATACAATTCTAGTTAAATAAAATGCAAAAGGAAATAAAACAATTGTAGATAACCAACTTCCAATAAACGGGCTTATTGAATTATCCTCAGCAGCATTTCTTCCAAACACACCAATGTAATGATAAGTTAAAAAGATTACTATCGATAGAACAAGAGGCAATCCAAGTCCTCCCTTTCTTATGATTGCTCCTAATGAGGCACCAACCAAAAAGAGAAGTATACAAGCTAGCATTAAGCTATATCTCTCATTTATTGTGAGTTTGTGAAGATTAATAAGCTTCTGTTGAAGAAAGAATGTCTTCTTTTTATTATCTAATTGTCTAATATAAATATCAATTTCGTTTTCTGCTCTAGTCAAAACAGAATTAATCTCATATGGTTCTGGAGAGTCTAGAATATTTAAGAAAGAAATTCCATTTGTGTCAATTAATTCATTATGGTCAGTTGAAATATTTTTAAGTTTTTTTAAGGTGTGATTATTTATGAAACTTACTCCAAAAACAGTTTTATCATTCTCAAACTTTTTTGATAAAGTATCAGAATTACTCTTTAATTCACTAATCTTCTGCATTTTATAAGTAGACTTGTAGTTTTCTTCGTCAAGATTAATATTGTTAAAATCAGATATATCAATGTTGAGAATGTATTCTTCAAAAGAGGCTTTAGTAAATGGATATTTCTGTTTGTCAGCTGCTTTAATTGCATTTATATCTTCATACCTATTTCCTTTATTTAAGACTAATTGGAGGTAATTTTCATCTAAATTTCTGACTTCACCACTCTCTGCTTTGATAACTATTCGATTAATTTCATCCTCAGAGATTGAATGTAGTATTACATTTTCGAGGTACTGTTCATTATCTCCATATTTTCTATCAACTTTAATATTTAAATTACCAATATCATTAAAAATTCCCTCTCTAATACTAAGTGTTGGCTTAAGTTTTGCTAAATTTTTCCTAAGATTATATGATTTTAATTCACCATATGTAACGATGTTATCCGAAAAATAAAAGGAACCAATTCCAAGAAAAAAATGAAAAATAAATAATGCTACCATACTTCTTACAATAGAAATTCCATTAGACTTCATTGCAATAAATTCGTAATTTTCTGAAAGAGTTCCATATGTTGTTAATGATGCAAGTAGAATTGAAAGAGGGAGAACTAATGGAACAAGTTTAGGAGAAAAATAGATAAAAAATTTTCCAATTGTAAATATGTCAAGACCCTTACCAGCAAGCTCATCAATATATAACCAGAATGTTTGAATAATAAATATCAAAAAACAAATTCCAAATACACCTAAGAATCGAGTTAGGTAAAATCTTAATATGTATTTATCTAAAATTTTCAATTAGTTCGTATTTGTTAAACTTATTTTTATCAAATTTAAATAAAGAAGATGGAAGAGATAAATTGAACTTATAACTTAATGTTAAAAAACTACTAATAGTTTGATTATCTCTATTTTTTATTTCAATTTTTTTTACGAACAACAAGTTTGAATCAATAATTATTTTGTAAAACAGGTCTTTATTAATCAAATTCCTTGCAATTAAATTATAGGAAATATCTTGACTTTCTTCTATTTCTATTTCAAAGTCATCCTTAAAAAAATTATAAACTTGTTTCGGTGTAAAATTAAAAAAAGTATTAGAATCTGATGTGATAATTATCTCCTGATTCTCATGAATAATAGTGTATAGCTTATTGCCATCAAAGATTTGATCAATTTCTTCACTATCAATAAAATACTTATCTTTTTTAATGTATAGCTCTCCGCTTATTGGGAATAAATCATTTTCATTTTCTGATGTAATATTAAATTTGTAATAAGCATCTTCGATATTAATTGCATTATTCATTACGTCCTCTAATACTTCAATTCCATTATTTTGTCCATTAAGATTAAGAAAGCTAAATAATCCTAATAATAGAAAATTGATAAAATTACTATTTGATTTCACTTAGTAAGTTCTCTAAAGAGTTTAAATCTGAAATTAAGACTTGTCTTGGTTTGCTGCCTTCAAAAGGTCCAACAATACCAGCATCTTCCATTTGGTCAATTAGTCTACCGGCCCTATTATAACCAAGTTTAAGCTTTCTTTGAAGTAATGAAGCAGATCCTTGTTGGTTTGTAACAATTACCCTGGCAGCTTCATCAAACATAGAATCTCTATCTTCAATAGACACATTTGAAGACTCGTTAATGTCATCCTTTAAAAACTCAGGAAGAATATAAGCGGATTCATAACCAGTTTGTGAACCTATATATTCAGATAATTTTTCA
>Ga0160422_10001539_pt1 | contig 14421 bp, 11 predicted proteins | sample Fk160mmetaG_FD_108192 | JGI IMG/M metagenome (GOLD analysis project Ga0160422, IMG submission 108192) | Marine microbial communities from the Central Pacific Ocean - Fk160115 60m metaG | ecosystem: Environmental > Aquatic > Marine > Oceanic > Photic zone | place: The Central Pacific Ocean...
AATCTGACGTCGGCTCGGTTAGAGCTATGCTCTGGTTTTAACCTTCTGCAGGGACCAAACGGGGCGGGCAAAACCACGCTGCTCGAAGCGATCCATTTGTTGGCGCGGGGGAGGTCGTTCCGATCTTCAAAGATAAGCAATCTTGTGCAGAGAAATGAGCGTTTTCTGCGCGTCAGGGCTGACGTTACCGGCGAAGATGACCGCAAGCATTCCTTGGCTATCGAGAAACGGACGGGTGGATACACCGCCCTGCGGCGCGACGGACGGGATGTAAAGAGCGCGGCCGAGCTCGCGTCTCATTTGCCCGTTCAATTGTTGCTGCCCAATGTTGCAGACCTGATATTTAGCGGACCGTCGGATCGTAGGGAATTCCTAGACTGGGGAGTGTTCCACGTGAAACAAGACTACGTACGCTTGGCCCGAGAATACAGGAAGGTTTTGCGCCAGAGAAACGCCTGGCTGCGTCGAGATCATCTTCGCCCAGACGAACAAGACCCGTGGTTGATGATGATTACCGAAGCGGGGCAACGCATTGGCGCTATGCGAGAAGACTATCTCGCCAAGCTGGCGCCGGTCTTTTTAGAAATACTCGGCTTGCTCGACCCCTCGTTGGAATGCATGCTGGAGTACCAAGCAGGCGGGTATGCGAAAAATATTGCCGAAACACGTAAAAAAATGGCCGAAATCAAGCTGCGCGATGTAAAATCAGGAAGTACTCAGATAGGCCCGCACCGAGCGGATATGGCCATTCACTTGGCTCAAGCGTCAGCTCAGGAGACAGCTTCGCGCGGACAAGGTAAAACGATCGGCAGTGCTGCCGCGCTTGCGCAATCGGCTTTGTTGGGCAGGCTTACCGGCAGGCCCTCGGTGGTGCTGATAGACGATTTTGGTGCGGAGTTGGACGGTGCACATCGTGCGAGGTTGCTGCAGGCGCTAATGGCTATAGGCTGCCAGGTGGTTGCGACATCGACGGAGCCGCTTACCGGCGTGCTCGGTCAGCTGAGCAAGGATCACCTTAGGGTGTTTCACGTGGAACATGGGTCTGTGCGTGTTACGCCGGGTGGCGGCGCATAGATGCCTCGCGGGGCGATTCTACAAACCTAGGAAAAATATGAGCGACGACAACAGTTACGACTCCGACAGTATCAAAGTGCTCAAAGGTTTGGATGCCGTGCGCAAGCGTCCGGGAATGTACATTGGTGACACAGAAGATGGTACGGGCCTCCACCATATGGTGCAGGAGCTGGTGGATAACTCCATCGATGAGGCCCTCGCGGGTCACTGCGATACCGTGTACGTAACGGTGCACCCGGAAGAAGCCATTACTGTGCGGGACAATGGCAGGGGCATCCCGGTGGATATTCACGCGGAGGAAAACGTAAGTGCGGCAGAGGTGATCATGACCACGCTTCATGCCGGGGGTAAATTCGATGACAATGCTTACAAAGTATCAGGCGGTCTCCATGGGGTTGGCGTGTCCGTCGTTAATGCGCTTTCAGACCTGTTTAAGCTCACGGTAAGGCGAGATCAAAAGGTTTATCAGCAGGAGTACCACCATGGCGTTCCGCTGGCGCCGTTAAAAGAGGTTGGCGCAACCGAAGAGCGTGGAACCGAATGCTACTTCCGGCCCTCTCCCGAGACGTTCCATAACATTCGATTTCAATACGAAATTCTCGCTAAACGCCTGCGCGAGCTCGCCTTTCTAAATTCTGGAGTAGCAATTCATCTTAATGAAGAAAAAACAGGGAAAGAAGATATCTTTCTGTATGAGGGCGGCTTAAGCGCCTTCGTTGCCTTTCTCAACCAAAATAAGACACCGCTCAACGAGGTGTTTCACTTTTCCATTGAACGCGAAGACGGCATTGGCGTAGAGATCGCCATGCAGTGGAATGACACCTTTCAGGAACAAGTTCACGCCTATACAAACAATATTCCGCAAGGCGATGGCGGGACCCATTTAGCGGGTTTCAGGGCCGCTTTAACGCGCACGTTAAACAGCTACATTGAACGTGAGAACATGCTTAAGAAAGCTCAGGTCAGCACCACCGGTGATGACGCAAGAGAGGGTTTAACCGCAGTTATTTCGGTCAAAGTTCCGGATCCTAAATTCTCTTCTCAAACCAAAGATAAATTAGTTTCGAGCGAGGTAAAAACAGCGGTAGAGCAGGAACTTTATCGCTATTTCGGCGAGTTTCTCGATGAGCACCCGCAAGACGCAAAGGCAGTGGTCGGCAAAATGATCGACGCGGCGCGCGCGCGCGAGGCTGCGCGCAAGGCGCGTGACATGACCCGCCGCAAAGGCGCGCTCGATATCGCCGGGCTGCCGGGTAAGCTGGCTGATTGTCAAGAAAAAGACCCAGTGCTTTCAGAGTTGTTCATCGTTGAGGGCGATTCTGCCGGAGGCTCTGCAAAACAGGGGCGAGATCGTCGCACCCAGGCGATATTGCCGCTCAAAGGTAAAATCCTCAATGTAGAGCGGGCGCGTTTCGACAAAATGCTGTCGTCTCAGGAGATTGGTAATTTGGTCACCGCGCTGGGCTGCGGCATCGGCAAGCAGGAATTCGACGTCGAAAAGCTGCGCTACCACAGCATAGTTATAATGACTGACGCCGACGTAGACGGCTCGCATATTCGCACCCTGTTGTTAACATTCTTCTTCCGGCAGATGCCAGAGCTGCTGGAGCGGGGTCATGTGTTCATAGCGCAGCCACCGCTGTACAAGGTCAAGAAGAATCGTCAAGAGCGGTACGTTAAAGACGACGACGAGCTGAACGCCTACTTCCTAGAGTTAGCGCTGCAGGACGCGAAACTGTTTGTAAATCCGCAAGCACCAGCCATTCAGGGCGAGGCGTTGGAATCTTTGGTCGGTGATTTCCAGCAATTGCTGAAAGATCTAGAGCCCTCCACCCGCAAATATCCTGAAGCAATCAGCATAGCTTTACTGCGTGTCAGCGCGCTGGATGGCGCGCTGTTGTCGGATCAGGCGGCGATGGCTGGCTGGGCGGAAACCTTAAAGGAAGTGTTGGGAGAGGATGAGTCAAAGGACGCGTCGGTTGACGTTGGCTTTGACAATGAGCTGAACGTGTACGTGCCGACGATCAGTCTGCTCATTAAGGGCCGCCGTAAAACGGTTACGCTAACCAAGAATTTTATCGACGGCTTCGAGTACCAACAAATTAACGCGATGCGCGAGCGCTTAAAAGATCTGTTGGAGCCGGGCGCATTTGTGCAGCGGGGTGATAAAACCGCCGCGGTTGAGCACTTTTTTGAGGTCTTTGAGTGGTTGCAGGATCAGGCGCGTCGAGGTGTGGATATCCAGCGCTACAAGGGCTTGGGAGAGATGAACCCGGAGCAGCTGTGGGAGACGACGATGGACCAGAGTGTACGCCGGATGTTGCGCGTTACAGTTGATGATGCGATTGGCGCTGATCAGATGTTCACAACGCTAATGGGTGAACTGGTTGAGCCCAGACGCGAGTTCATTGAATCGAATGCGCTGTCAGTGGTGAATCTTGACGTCTAATTGCTGCGGTTAATAAATTGCCGTCTGATTGTCGCGTTAGCAATGCTCATTGAAGAGCCTCGTCGCTGCAGTTGGTGTACTGGAGATGACCTTTACCAGCGCTATCATGACGAGGAGTGGGGAGTACCGATTTTCGATTCTGTGGCGCTGTTTGAGCGCTTAGCCCTTGAGTCGATGCAAGCTGGATTAGCTTGGATCACGGTACTGAAAAAGCGTGAACGCATGAGAATGCAGTTCTACGGCTTTAATCCTCTCGAACTGGCCAAATGCGACGAGAGTCATATTCAGACCTGGCTTTTGGACCCAGGACTCATTCGTCATAAAGGCAAGCTAAATGCGCTGGTGCGAAACGCGCAACTGACGGTTGCCGAAGAGGATTTCTCCGGTCTCTTATGGCGATTCGCCCCCAAAGCTTCTCAAAGGAATCGTCGCGCTGCACAACCCGCGAGCCAGACCGCAGAATCTCAGGCCATGGCAAAGCTGCTAAAAAGCAAGGGCTATAGTTTTGTCGGCCCAACTACCTGTTACGCGTTTATGCAGAGTGTCGGCATGGTTAATGATCATGCACAGGACTGTTGGCGCTATGAGGCTTGTTCCAGCCACCGTTACTGTGCGGGTGGTGATTGACTATGGCGTGGATGTTGAACGGGCTGTTGTGGTGTATGAGTCGACTGCCACTAAAGCTCGTCGTTCTGGTTTGCCGAGTGCTGGCCCGCCGAATGGTGGCATGGGGTGCGGATGCCGCGAGGATTTCCTCCATAAACATTGATTTATGCCTGCCGCACCTTTCCACTGAAGAGAAGGACGATATTTGTTGGCAAAGCCTGATGAATTCGATGCTGTTGGTGTTTGAAATCGCCCAGATGCGGTTTCGCCAGGTAGCGCGGGTGCGCCGAGCGATCGTCAGTGTCGATGGTGCGGAGCGATTGCATCGGGCGTGGCAGCATGGAGATGGGGTGCTGTTATTGACCCCTCACGTAGGTTGTTGGGAAATCCTGGGGGCGTATCTTGGAGGCACCTATCCGGTATCGGCGCTCTATGATCGGCCAAACTTTGCGCCCCTAGAACAGCCGATACTCGATGCTCGTCAGCGTTTCGGCGCAACGATGTATCCGATCAGTGGCGCCGGCCTGCGCGGCATCATGCGAGCTATGCGTGCAGGGCATTTGGTGGTGTTGTTGCCCGACCAGGTGCCTGATTATCAATCTGGAGGGGAAATCGCTCCGTTTTTCGGTCAACAGGCTTATACGATGTCTCTGGCCCATCGGTTGTTGCAGAGGAATACACCCAAGGTGCTCATCGCGTCTGCGCTGCGGCGCTTCGACGGTCATACGATGAGCTATCATCTGACGTTCTCGGAGCCAGAACCGGCCATTTTTGATGAGGACGCTGCGGTACATGCGGCAGCGCTAAACGCAAGCATAGAAAAAGCGGTAATCGCCGCCCCCGAGCAGTATCAGTGGTCTTACAAGCGTTTTAAAAGGCTAAAGAAAGGACAAGCGAATATTTATCGACGCCAATAAGCCGGGGTCAGGAGGACTAATAGAGTGAAAATCTCGAGTCGCCCCAGCACCATGTTGAACATGAGAATCCATTTGACCTCTGCTGAAATGCTGTTGTAGTTAACAGCAACATCACCAAGGCCGGGGCCCAAATTATTTAAACAAGCGCCCACGGCTGAAAAAGCGGTGATGAAGTTTGTGTCACCCACGACCATCAACATGCAGACCGACAACAGAAAGAAGAAAACGTAGACGCTGAAGAAGCTCCAAACCGCGTCGACTCTGCGGTCCGAGACCGATTCCTTGCCAAGTTTGATGGTAAACACACCATTGGGGTGAATCAGCCGCTTAACCTCTCGCATTCCCTGGAGATAGATCATAAGCACGCGGATCATTTTTATGCCGCCCGCTGTCGATCCGGCGCAGCCGCCGGCAAACGCGGCGAAGAGCAGGATAATTGGCGCCACGGAGGGCCAATTTGCGAAATTAGTGGTGGTGAAACCGGTGGTTGTGGTTATCGACACCGCCTGAAACAGCCCGTCGCGAATCGCCTCATCATGACCGTTAGGTTGCCACCAAAGAATTGCGCATACGGTGGTGCTCACCAGCGCTAAGACGAATAAATAAACCCTTACCTCGACGTCCTGTAAGTAATGCAGCGGGTTGCGGCGCCGCCACACCAAAAAATGCAGCGCAAAATTAATCCCCGAGAGCGTCATAAAGATGATTGCTACGGTTTCGACCGCGCCGTTGTCAAAGTGCCCCATGCTCGCGTCATGAGTTGAAAATCCGCCGATCGATACGGTAGAAAAGCTATGGGCAATGGCGTCGAATCCATTCATTCCAGCTAACCAATAGGCCGTTGCGCAGGCCGCGGTTAGACCGATGTAGAGATACCATAGGGCTTTTGCCGTTTCGGTAATCCTGGGCGTCAGTTTGTTGTCTTTCATAGGCCCGGCCGACTCCGTGCGGTAGAGTTGCATGCCGCCGATGCCGAGCATTGGGAAAATGGCGACAGCGAGAACGATGATGCCCATTCCGCCCATCCATTGGAGCATCTGACGATAAATGAGCAGCGATTTGGGCAAAGTGTCGAGGCCGACAATTGTTGTTGCCCCGGTCGTGGTCAGCCCGGAGATCGATTCAAAGACGGCGTCGGTAAACGATAATTGAGTGGCTTCGGCCAGCCAAAACGGGATTGCGCCAAATATGCCCAACCCCAGATAGAACAGCGCAGTAACCAGAAACCCATCGCCACCGCGTAGCTCGCGTTTGCCGCGCAACGGCAGCCAAAGAATTAGTCCGCTCACCAGAGCAATTCCGAAGGCCGAAAAGAAGGTTGTGAAAGTGGTCTCGGCGTAGATCATTGCGACCAGGGCGGGCAACAAAAAGGAAAAGCTAAATAGCGTCAGCAGGGTACCGGTAATACGAAGAATAACCGTAAGGTGCATAAGGTTATGTGCTCGCTCAGAAGAACGATAAACCGACCTGAAACAGCCGCTCGACAGCGCCGATCTGGCTCTTATCGACGAGGAACAAGATGACATGGTCATCGGACGCCACTATCACGTTATCGTGGGCAATCAGTACGTTATCGTCGCGGACTATGGCGCCGATTGTGGCCCCCGGTGGTAACGCGATTTCACTGATACGCCGACCTACCACCTTTGAGCTATTTCTATCGCCATGGGCAATCGCTTCCATCGCCTCGGCGGCGCCACGCCGAAGGCTATGTACTTTGGCGACATCGGCCCTGCGCACGTAGGACAACAAAGTGCCGATGGTGGCTTGTTGAGGCGAAATTGCGACATCAATCTCGCCACCTTGCAACAGGTCCACATAGGCGGTTTTACCGATAAGCGCAAATACCTGGCGCACGCCCAAGCGTTTTGCCATGAGCGAGGACATAACATTGATCTCGTCGTCGTCCGTAACCGCACAAAACACGTCGCATTGATCAATGTTTTCTTCCAGCAATAACTCGCGATTCGTAGCGCTCCCTTGGATCACGACGGCATTGTTGAGTTGGTCTGCCAAACCCTGAGCACGCCGCGGATTAAGCTCCATTATGCGAACGTCATAGTGGTCCTCGGTGGCCGCCGCGAGGCGCGCCCCGATGTTGCCGCCGCCGGCTATAATCACCCGCCGAAAAGGCTTCTCCGCTTTTCGCAGCTCGCCCATTACAGCCGTAATGTGTTCGCGAGCGGCAATGAAAAATACCTCATCATCTGTTTCGATGACGGTATCACCGGTCGGAATGATGGGCTGGCCGCGACGGAAGATTGCGGCGACGCGAGTATCGACACCAGGCATGTGCTCGCTAAGAAATCGCAGCGCTTGGCCTACCAACGGCCCGCCTAGATACGCGCGCATGGCCACCAGCTGGACTCGACCGTCTGCGAAATCCAAGACTTCCAACGCTCCAGGGTGTGACAGCAGCTCCGTAATCTGCTCGGTAACTACCTGTTCCGGATTTATTAAACGGTCAATGGGTACGTGATTATTGTTGAAGAGAGCGTTCTGGCTCAGGTAGGCACTAGAGCGAATCCTTGCGATTTTAGTGGGTGTACGAAACATTGAGTAGCAGACTTGACAGGCCACGATGTTAACCTCGTCGCTCGAAGTCACGGCGACGAGGATGTCGGCGTCGTCGGCCCCGGCCCTTTGCAAAACGCTTGGATGCGAAGCCGCCCCCTGAACGGTTTGAATATCCAGTCGACTGCCCAGCTCGCGCAGTCGATCACCGTCTCGATCGACTAGGGTTATATCAAAGGACTCTTTGGCAAGGCTTTCAGTCAGCGTGCCCCCGACCTGCCCCGCGCCCAGGATCAGAATTTTCATGAAGCCGGAGCCTTGCGAATGAGCGCGTAAAAGAAGCCATCTGTAGTTGGCTCACTGGGCAGCATCTGCCAACCAAAGCGAGTTGCTCCTCCGAACGGTAGTTGCAGGGGCTGCACACGCGTCTCAGGATGTTCGCCCACAAACTTTTCAATCACGTGATCGTTTTCTTCTTCAAATACAGAGCATGTAGAGTACACCAGAGTACCCCCCGGCTTGAGGCCGCGCCATAGGTTGCGCAACAGCGCCAATTGTACCGTTTGCTGCTTTTTTATTTGCTCGGGCTGCAGCAGCAAGCGGATGTCTGGATTGCGTCGTATTGTGCCGCTTCCGGAGCACGGCGCGTCGATGATTAAAACGTCAAAGCTCTCTGCAGATAGGGCATCGGCCGCAGTAGCGTCGGTATTTTGATAGATAATCTTCGGATCACTGCTGTGACCAAGTCGGTGGCCTATTTTGCGTGTCTCTTCGAGGCGGCTCGTACTTTTGTCATTACCAACAAGTGTATATTTGGCAAACCGCCTGCTGAGCTGTTCATGCAACTGATAGAGTTTGCCGCCGGGTGCGCAACAGGCGTCGAACAGCACCGGGGCGTCTGCACCTGAGGGTATATTTTGAAGCGCAATGGTCGCCGCAAATTGGGCAGAAAGCTCCTGCACCGCGATCTGTCCTTCAGCCCAGCCAGGCAAGCTGGACGCGGGCTGCGGCGTGGTTAAGGCGACAGCTTGAACGGGCTCAGAAAGTGCGAAAGGAATAGCCTTTGTGCGCAGTTCGGCGCAATAGTCGTCGCGACTGATTTTTGATGTATTGACGCGCAACACCATCGGAGCACGTTGGTCCATTGCGTACAAAAGCGCCTCGGCGTTGTCTTGATACTGTTGCATGATTTTCTGCGCTAACCACTCGGGGTTGTTAGTGCTTGGCGACGCCGCGAATTTTGGGGCGTTGCGTTGCATTTTGCGTAAAACAGCGTTGATTAAGCCGCGTGCCCAGGGTTTACCCAGAGGCTGGCATGCGCTCACGGTATTATTTACGACCGCGTGAGCCGGACGATGCGAAAAGCGTAGTTGGTAAGCGCCCACTAACAAAAGCATCTCCAGATCGCGGTCTTTGCTGCGCAGGGGTTTGACGAGATACTCGAAAATTTCTCGTCTAAGCGAAAAAAAATGACGTGCCGAACCATAGATCAGGTCCCAATGCCTTGGTGTAGCAAGCGCTTTTGACTGTTTTGCGCGTAACCAATCCAGAGTCCGGCCTTTAAAGGCCACTTGTTCTAGGCCTCTGCATACCTGAGCAATCACCTGTGCTTCATCAGCCGTTGGAGGCTCTAAACTTTGGGCGTCCATGGTTCAGGCACCTGACAGTGGAGACGCAGAGTCGATTACCGTACCGACGCGGAATATATCCGGATAACCGTTAAGCGCCGCCGCCGCATCCATTGCCGACCCTCTGCCACGGTTTAATTTAAGTTCTGTAATGACCAGCACGTCGTCGCCGCACTGGACGAAAAAACCGTCTTTTGACGTTTTCATCAGCGTGCCCGGCTTTGACTTGGATGCGCCGTAGGCTTTTTGTCTTTCTACCCTTGAGGCCAAAATTTGCATCACCGCACCGTTTATCATGCAGCGTACCGGCATGCGGTCGCATAGTGCGCGGATTTGTTGGTGGATAGCATCGGCGTCGAGCGGCCATTTAGCGATGCGGTCTTCCGCCGTCAGTTTATGCGCATAGGTAATGCCCTCGTTGGGCTGGGCCTGGGCTGGTGCCGGCAGATCGCGGAGCGTTTCGAGTAAGAGCTCGGCGCCTAACTCCGCTAGGGCCTGCTCCAAAGACTGGGCGGTTTGCTCGGGTTCGATGGCGAGGCTTTGCCGAGAAAGTATTGGCCCGGTATCCAAACCGGCATCCATTTGCATGATACAAACCCCGCTTTCCCGATCGCCTGCCATAAGCGCACGCTCAATGGGCGCCGCGCCACGCCAACGAGGCAGCAAAGACGCGTGGACGTTAATGCAGCCTAAACGGGGTAATGCAAGCACGCGAGCGGGTAGGATCAGTCCGTACGCGGCCACGACCATGACGTCGGGCGCAAGACGCTCTAGAGACTGTAAGTGTTCTGAAGCCCGTAGATTCGGCGGCTGGGCAATGGGCAAATTCAGCGCTTCGGCAAGCTGTTTTACTGGGCCCGCGCGTACCGCCCTGCCCCGGCCTTTGGGCCGGTCGGGTTGTGTTAGCACCAGTTCCGGCATGAACTCACTGGTGCACAAGGCGCTGAGAATGGTTGCTGCGAAGGTTGGTGTGCCCGCGAAAGCGATGCGCAAGTCAGTCACGTTCGGTAGCGAGTTGACGGAGTTTTTTGTTAATACGGTTCCGCTTGAGGCTGGATAAATAGTCGATGAACAGTTTCCCTTGGAGGTGATCGCACTCATGTTGAAGGCAAACCGCCAGCAGTTCATCGGCGCTTAGCTCGAATGGAGCGCCCGTTAGGTCTTGCGCCCGCACGTTAACGCGTTCGGAGCGGTCCACCCGCTCGTAGACGCCGGGCACCGATAGGCACCCTTCGTCACCGGACACTTTAGCGCCTAGCAGCTCAAGCTTTGGGTTGACCAGGACGAGAGGGTTGTCATTGTTTTCTGAGACGTCGATAACAATAACCTGTTTGTGCACGTTGACCTGAGTGGCGGCTAGGCCAATGCCTGGAGCCGCATACATCGTTTGCAGCATGTCTTCAGCCAGCGTGGCCAAGGTCGCATCGAAGGAGCTCACGACCGCTGCTCGAGTGCGCAATCTAGGGTCGGGATGAAGCAGAATATTTAGCAGTGACATAGACTTTGGCAGGCTTGGCGAAAGAGAATTATAGCGCCAAGCCGGGATTTTTTTCGCAACAATTCGACCGTGCCCGAATGGGTCGCTTTAGGGCTTTTTAAAGAGGCAAAGGCGTACACTTTTGTCAGCGTTCTGCTGCTGTGCTGGCGCGATTGGATCAGCAGTATGCGAAGTGTCCTCCGATGAGAGCATCTCCGTGATCAGGCCAACAGCTCCAACGGCGCTGGGCATCACCCCCAGCCCGCAGACCCAGCATCTCTTAACACTGTTGGCGACCTGGCCACGGCGATCTCTGTCGCGCTGGTTGTTTCGTGAGGACGGGGCGGCAAGTAAATTGCGGCGCCAAGCGCTGCCTTCTAAGATGGCACCACGACCGATTCGACAAACACGCTTTTTAGCGTCAACCGCCGCCTTAGGTGTTTCGGTCGTCGGCATTACCGACGCCGATTACCCGCCGCTGCTAAGGCAAATTCCCGACCCTCCGCTGGTGCTCTTTTATAAAGGGTCGCTTGGGTCGCTGGATCGAGCATGTGTTGCCGTTGTTGGAGCTCGTCGTTGCAGTTCAAATGGTCGCGTTGTGGCTGAGCGTATGGGTAGGGATTTAGCCGCTCAGGGCGTGTGTCTTGTGAGCGGCATGGCGCTCGGTATTGATACGGCGGCCCATATGGGCGTACTCGATCACGGGGGTCCGACGGTGGCCGTTCTAGGATGCGGTTTAGATCAGGTATATCCGCGATCCAATGCCGGGTTGGCTCAACAGGTGATCGATCGCGGTGGCGCGTTAATCAGTGAATATCCAATAAAAACACCGCCGTTGGCGCACCATTTCCCAGAACGCAATCGCATAATCAGTGGTGCCGCGGCGGCGGTGGTGCTTATCGAAGCTGGCGAAAAAAGTGGTTCGCTGATCACTGCGCGTATGGCGCTGGAGCAAGGGCGCGAGGTTTTCGCCGTGCCTGGGCCAGCGATGAGTGAAGTGAGTCGGGGCTGTCATCGATTGATTCAACAAGGCGCTGGCCTAGTTGTTAGTGCTCAGGACGTGTTTGATGAAATGCCAGAGCTGAAGATTCCAGGTCAGGGGGGCGACGCTGCCGCTGTGGAGGCACCCCCGCTATCCCCTCTCGCGCTGTCGGTACTGGAGCGACTTGACGGCTACGGTCAGTGTCTGGATGAGATTTCATCAGCGGTTCAGCGACAGACCCATGAGGTGAGTTTGGCTATGGTCGAGTTGGAGCTTGCTGGATTTGTGAGACTGGGTGGCGAGGGGTATATTCTCGCTTCCTAATACGAGGTGAGAAACATGGCTTGGGTGGCGATTTTAATGGGTTCGGAATCCGACTGGCCGACGATGCAGGCGACTACAGCTGTGTTGGACGCGTTGCAAATCAAATTCGAGGTGAAGGTAACCAGCGCCCACCGCACTCCAGCAGCGACGCAAGAATATGTCGCAGACGCTGAAACGAGAGGCTGCAAGGTTTTTATTTGTGCTGCTGGCATGGCGGCTCATCTTGCTGGAGCGGTGGCGGCGCACACCCAACGCCCGGTTATTGGTGTGCCGATAGACAGCGGGCCTTTGCAGGGTTTTGACGCCTTGCTGTCCACCGCTCAAATGCCCGGCGGTATCCCGGTCGCGACTGTGGCGGTGGGCAAGGCGGGCGCAAAAAATGCGGGCTACCTAGCCGCCCAGGTGTTGGCCACAGCAGACGATGCTTTGCATCAACGAGTGGTTGCCGATCGAGCAGCGAATCGTGACAAAGTTGCTGCGCAAGATGCGTCCGTACAGGCTTCCTTAAAGAATTAGATGCAAGGGCTACAGGCGGCTGCGCAAACATTGTCGCAAGGTGGAATCGTTGCCCATGCAACGGAGGGCGTCTGGGGCTTCGCCGCTGATCCGAATAATGAAGCGGCGCTGCTGCGCGTATTACATTTGAAGCAGCGCACGGTTGATAAAGGGCTGCTGCTGTTGGGGGCTCGCGCGGATGTGTTCGCAACGGCTTTGGATCTCGTTGAGCCAGAGGTGAAAGAACGTGTGCTTTCGAGTTGGCCGGGCCATGTCACTTGGGTATTGCCTAATCCCGGATATAGTGATCTGGTCACCGGAGGCCGTAATACGGTGGCGTGTCGGGTGCCCGATCATGTGCAAGCGCGGCAACTCGCTGATAATTTTGGAGGAGCGATTGTTTCGACATCGCTGAATCGAGCCGGTCAGGCGCCGATTTTAAATTACGCCGATGCGTGTGCTGTGTTCGGTAACGAAGTCGATTGTGTGCTGGCAGGGCAAACTGCCGGTGCATTAGGCCCGAGTAAAATCCTCCAGGCTGACGGTAAGACGCTGCGATAAGGCATGGTGGAGAAAGTCGTGTCTGTGAATCCACGCCAGTTTGCGGTCCTCGGTAACCCTGTGCAGCACTCGCTGTCGCCGATTATTCATGAGCAATTTGCCCGGCAATTCGGCCACTCTATTGCATACTCGAGAAAACTTCTGCAGGCCGAATCGTTTGCCCAATACGTGCGAGAATTCTTTGCTGACGGCGGTGGTGGGCTTAATGTCACGGTGCCCTTCAAGGCCCTTGCGCACGCTTGCGCTGATTGGCTGCATGAATCTGCAGAGCAGGCCGGCGCGGCGAACACGCTTGTATCCGGCGACAACGGCATCGAGGCTTGGAATACGGATGGCGCAGGGTTTATTAATGACCTAGTTGGCCGGTGCAAGTTCACCATTGCAGCAAAAAAAATACTGGTCCTCGGTGCCGGTGGCGCGGCTCAAGGCATTGTTGGGCCTTTACTAGACAGCGGCCCTGCCTCTGTGACTGTGGTCAATAGAACGCCTTCGAAAGCGGCGCAATTGATTGATCGAACTGCACTGAAATACGCGGATGTGGAATTGCGCGCTATGTCCTTGCTCGAACTCGATACTGACGGGGAATCGTTTGATCTGATTATCAACTCAACTTCACTTGGATTAGACGGCGGTTCCGTGAAGCTCCCACCGAATTTTGCGGTGGGCGCCTTCTGTTACGATCTAAGCTATGGGGCTACAGCGGCTTTTGCGCACTGGGCCAAGCGCTGTGGCGCTGAGGGTGTCGCGGATGGGCTCGGCATGCTGGTCGAACAAGCCGCATTGAGCTACGAAGTCTGGTTCGGTGTGAAGCCGGCAACAAAACAAGTCTATCAATTGTTATCGGAGCAACTGCAGGGAAGTGACTGATCCACAGTTCGCAAAACGTCGCTTTATTGCGGGAGCGGTTTGCCCACAATGCAGGGCGCTGGACAGATTGGTGCTCGAATCGTCAAGTGATGGTGCAGAGCAGCGGCGTAGGTGCGTGGCCTGCGGCTTCAGCGAGTCTATGGACGCGTCCAGCGGCTCCTCGGCAGCGGTGCCCCGTGCGCGTTTTGAACGTTCGCGGGCGGCGCCGGTGGATCGTCAGCCGGTAAAAATTCTGGATCCTGGAATTATTCGCCCGACCACCAAGACGGATCAGTAATACACGCCCAATTCCGTCAACCGTCCAACCATTGGCAAGCTTTTTGCGGTGCAGCCTCTTGTTCTTAAGTGCATGTTTGTATTGCCGAAAGTTTTGTTGTCGCTATAATTTCAGGCCGAGTTTCGAAAGCCGCCTTGCGGCTGGAAATGCCGCAAACATCTAACCTGTAAGCGGCAAATACTGCGCAAGTAGTTGAGGCGAAAAAGCAGTTCAAACTCTGCGGCGGGGTGGAAATAGAAATCCGCATCGA